>WNFZ01000843.1_pt1 | contig 29579 bp, 30 predicted proteins | sample 5400081 | NCBI WGS metagenome assembly WNFZ01 (sample SAMN13153365, study PRJNA577476) | soil metagenome | isolation source: 80 cm soil or saprolite under grassland replicate 1 | place: USA:California | collected 2016-06-15 | reverse complement strand
CCCTTGGAAAATGTATCCACGCTCGCAAGAGCGGCGCCGAAACCGTGAGGCAACGGTGTATCTGCCAGCATTAGGTGGAGACGGGCCTAGGCTTGATCGTATGATCAGAATATACAAATGCTCGCAAGCGTCGTCAGCCGAAGAGAGCCTAAAATGCTGCGCGGCTCTTCTTGCAGTGAGCACAGAGGCTTAAGGGTTCTCTGTCATGGGTAATCAGCACTGCCGGCGTAGAGAGCAGATCTAACCGATCGCGTCATTTCAGCGGAACAGGGTAAGCCCGTATCGCTCCTCGCAAGGGGAAAGTCCATCGCAAGATGGCACCGATGGCGATGCGGGTAACGGAAATGGGAGCAAGCGAAGGCTGCCCTGTAATCGGGCAGATAGAGGTTGCGTCGCCTCGTGGGGACAAGATCACCTCGCCGGAAATGGAGCTGACTTCCCGTTGGTGCTCAGCTCGAGAACTCTTGAGGAACCGATGCATGAAGCAAAGCAAATGACGACGGGGCAACCCGTTGGTGCAGCTTCACACACGACCGGTGGATTTTTTTTCCACCGCCGTGCGAATCGGCAGCAAGTCAGTATCGAGTAGGTCTGATTCGTTTTGAATCAGGCTGCGTCCTCGTTTTTCATGGGGGCGTTTTTGAGTGCTCGAGCCGGATGAATGGGAAACCTTCAAGTCCGGTTCTTAGAGGGCTGGGCGCCAGCAATGGCGCCCGGCTACTCGACCCTTGGGATTACTTACGGATTCCCCCATTACTCTCTCCGGATGTTCAGGTGGGGCGGCCTTCAGGCTGCCCCACGGTGTGGATCAGCAGATCGGTCCCTGACCCAGCAAGCCAAGCAGGAAATTGATCACGGGGATGGCTCTCCCTGAAGCATGCGAGCAGAATCCAACCTCAAACGGGTGCAGACGATTTTGTAAGCTGTGAAAGCACCGGAGTGTGCTATGAAGCTAGGCGATTTGTGCTGAGCAGATCATGGCAGCGATCGATGCACATTGGTCGCCGAAGTAGATCCGAAGAGGCGAAAGGAATGTGGGGACTTTTGTGTCGCGCGCAAAAGAGCGTCTTCGTAACTCATTGAACGTGCTGAACGGCGTGAACGGCGGAATTGACAGTCTCTGTGCGGGACGATGGTTGATAAGTTATTTGTTTGTAACACCTAACCGTTAAATGGCCGCATGTTCATGCGGTAATTAAGAGTCAGTTGCTCTGCCAATTGAGCTGCGCGCCCGGGTAGGACTACTGAGGAAAGGACGACTCTTGCGATTATAGCATCGCGATTGACGGGGCCTGACTCGGAGCAAAACGGTGAGACGGCGGAACAGAATTTACACATTCGTTCTCAATCCCAATTGGTCCCATCATTACAAGGAACGAGCGGCTGGTGCCTACTTGCGTCTTACCTCTGCGGCGAATGGAGCAACTGCGTTCGCAACGGAGCTGCTGGGCCGGCGAACAGTCGTCTGCAGCGGGACTGGGGGGCGCTGTTCCAAAGTTCCCAAAAGGGGCGCATCCTCCACCCCAATTCCGAACGAGATGAAGCCGTTTCCGGAGCACATCGACTCCATCATGCGCTGCTGGCGCGACGACAAAACTTTGACCGGCAGAGTAGGAAAATTGCGGAATATCCACAATAGATATAATCGCTGTGCCAACGAAGGTTTCAGGTAACGCGGGCCGAGGGGGGTTTGCACCCGGAGCACACCAGAAAGAAGTTTTTCAAGCCACATGTATGTTGTCCAAGAGAGGTTTCTAATGTTTTACCGCAGAATGCCTGGCAATTCAAAGCCCACGCATTATTGCACCAGCTGTGATGCAATGGGAAGGGTTTCCCTCAATGTTCTACTGATATTTTCGTCAGAATTTTTTGCGCTTTTCGTCTAATTCCGCCAGCTTGCACCATTTCTGGTGCAGGCTACCGATAGGTAGGGGTGTTCTGACAGTTCCTCGGAACGAAAAATCTGGGAGTGCGGACATTCGGGCGCGAATCGGGCTGGCCCGGGCGATCTCGCAGTCGGGGTACTGTTCACGGTCAGCGGCGCGAAATTTGATCGTCAGCGGCCGTGTGCGAGTAAGCGGCCGTATCGTTCGTGATCCTGAGAAACCCGTGACACTCGGCAGGGATGTGATCGAAGTCGATCGAGAAAAAATCGCTCCAGCCAAACGAGTTTATATCGCGATGAACAAGCCACGCGGAATCGTCACTACCGCGCGAGACGAGAAGGGACGTGACACGGTTTACTCGCTGCTTCCACAAGACTGCAAGTGGGTCGCACCCGTGGGCAGGCTAGACAAAGCCAGCGAAGGCCTGCTGTTGCTTACGAACGATACCGACTGGGGCGCAAGAATTCTTTCGCCCGAATCGCATATCGAAAGGACGTACCACGTTCAGATCACGATGGTGGCCGATCGTGAACTCATGAACACATTGATCCGGGGCAAAACCTTGATGGAGATTTCTTACGCGTGAAGCGAGCAGCGATCGTTCGCGTCGGGAACAAAAATACCTGGCTTGAGATCGTCCTTGACGAAGGTAAGAATCGGCACATTCGGCGCTTGCTCGCGGGCTTCTCGATTGGCATTCTGCGGCTGATTCGAATTGCGATTGGACCAGTAGCATTAGGCGATTTGCCCAAAGGAAAGACTATGTCAGAGCCCGGTCCAAGTGCACGTATCCACCATCCACAAAAATATGCTGCCCGGTGATGTGCCCAGTGCGCGCGGAAAGGAGAAATACTACCATTGCCGCAACCTCATCTGGAGTCGTCATTCGCTTTTCAAGCGGAATCTTGGAAAGGATGGTTTGGACCTTCTCTTCGGGGTTCGGAAACGTGTTCAGCCATTGCCGGTACAACGGAGTCATCACTCCTGCGGGAACAACCGCATTCACTCTTATGCCGTAGTCCAGCAGCTCTGCGGCCCACTCGCGCGTCAAACCCAGGACCGCGCCCTTGGATGCGACATACCCCGAAGTGCCACCTTGCCCAGTGACCGCTGTCTTCGAGCTGATATTTACGATGGCGCCTCGCGACTTCCTCAAATGCGGCACTGCATGGTGTGCCATATATTGTAGTAGTGCAGCAAATTACGTTCGATCGATTCCATAAACTGCGATGAATTTCCGTGCTCCAGGCCGATCTGGTCGTTGACTCCGGCATTGTTCACCAGACCATCCAGGCGTCCGTATTTACGAACAGTTTGTTCGACCGCGTCGTGACAATTCTCCGGCTCCAAGAGGTCGGTGACGATCAGGTGGCCTCTGCCTAAAACCGTCTGAAGCTGCCGGCCGGCGTCACCATCGCGGTCCACGACAACGGGGCATGCGTCTTCCGCAGCGAGAGCATGTACGCTAGCGGCCCCAATTCCCCTGGCGCCGCCTGTGACCACCACGCCTTTATCTTTGAGCTGCAGATCCAACGAGATCTCCGAATCAACCGTGCAAATTCATGAATCCGCCATCCAGCGGATAATCCACGCCGGTGATAAATGAGGCCATGTCTGAACAGAGAAATAGAGCCAGCGACGCCACTTCTTCTGGCTCTCCCATTCGGCCTATCGGCTGAGTCTTCGCCAGCTTGTCATACATTTCCTTCTCGCGCCCGGGATAGTTCTTCGCCAGATATCCGTCAACAAATGGCGTGTGTACTCGTGCCGGAGAAATACAGTTACAGCGGATATTGTGGGCTATGTAGTCGCGCGCCACGGAGTAGGTCAGAGCAATCACCGCTCCTTTGCTGGTTGAATAAGCAAAGCGATCCGCCAATCCCGCAGAACCGGCAATCGAAGCCATGTTCAAGACCACGCCGCCGCCATTTGCCTTCATGTGGCCGATGCATGCATGGATGCAGTTGTAGATTCCTTTGACGTTGACGCGAAGGATTCGGTCGAGGTCCTCTTCGGTAGTGCTCTCGACATTGCCGATATGCGAGATGCCAGCGTTGTTAATAAGGATGTGGATACGAGCTTGGGTTGAGATCTGGCCGAAAATCGCTTTCGCCGTTGCTTGGTCGCTTACATCGCAAGCATACGAAGAAGCGCGGCCGCCGCACTGCACGATTTCCTGAGCGGTGACTTCAGCGTCCTTCAGATTGGTATCAAGAATCCGAACGTCGGCACCGTGGGCAGCAAACTTGGTCGCAATCGCCCGGCCAATGCCGCTGCCACCGCCGGTTACGACTGCGAGTTTGCCGTCCAGACGAAGCTCGCTTGAGCCGGAATCTGCGGTCAGAGCGACACTCCTCGTTTCCAGGGAATGAAATCTTCTTGCCCCTTGAGTTCGGCCTTGGTCCGCACTTCTCCGCTCGCGACCTGGATGACTACTTCCAGAATGTTTTCTCCCATTTCTTCGATCGTTGTTTCACCGGCAATGATTTTACCCGTATCTATATCAATGATGTCGGGCATGCGTTCTGCCAACTTCGTATTAGTGGAGAGCTTGATCACCGGGGAAATCGGATTTCCAGTGGGCGTGCCCAAGCCCGTCGTGAACAGGACCAGGCTCGCGCCCGCACCAACTTGCGCGGTCACGCATTCCACGTCGTTCCCGGGTGTACATTGCAGATTGAGGCCGGGCTGGGTCGAATACTCAGGGTAATCGAGGACCGCAGTGACCGGCGAAGTACCGCCCTTTTTTGCCGCGCCTGCCGACTTCATGGCGTCGGTCAGCAAGCCGTCGCGCATATTTCCTGGAGATGGATTCATGTCGAAGCTGGCGCGCACTGCCCGCGCACGGCTGGCGTAGTCGTTCATGAGCTGAATGAATCGGTCTGCTACTTCCTTGCGGGTGGCACGGTTGATCAGTTCTTGTTCCACGCCGCACAACTCGGGAAATTCCGAGAGAATTGTCCTCGCACCCAGGGTCACTAGCAGGTCGGAACTGTATCCAATTGACGGATTGGCTGAAATGCCGGAAAAGCCGTCCGACCCCCCGCACTTTAGTCCGACGCACAATTGCGAAAGGTCAGCCGGACTTCGCCTCGCCTGGTCTGCTTCGATCAGCCCCTCGAATGTCTGCCTGATCGCTTCCGAAAGCATGGCAAACTCCGAGCCGCTCCTTTGCTGTTCGAGGATGAAAAGTGGCTTGCCGAGATTTGCAGTCCTCAGCCTCAACTGCTCGCGCAAGATTCCGACTTGCGCATGTTGGCATCCCAGGCTGAGAACGGTAGCCCCTGCCACATTCGGATGATGAATGTACCCTGCGATCAGGCCGCAAAGGTTTGTCGAATCCTCTCTGGTGCCTCCGCATCCTCCTTCGTGGAGTAAAAACTTGATGCCATCAATATCTTGGAAAAGCTTACTGGCGCTGGTGAGGGCACCGTTTTCCGTTGCGCGATGGCTTTTGCTTTCGTCGGTCTTCCCTTGACGATATAGCCGGGCCATTTCGGCTACCTGCTGCCGGTAGAGCTGCGGCCGAGCAAATCCTAGTTCCTCTTCGAAAGCCTGCTTGAGATTAACAATGTTTCGGTTTTCACAAAAAACCAGCGGCACCACTAGCCAGTAATTTCGAGTTCCCACCTGTCCATCTGAGCGCCGATAACCGGTAAATTGGCGGCCCTTCCATCTGGAAACATCCGGAGACTTCCAGCCGTACTGTTCTGACTGTTCGTGGAAGGCCGCAGCTTCATGATGAATGTTGCCGACAGTCAGCAGTTCACCCTGTCGGACCGGCTTGAAAGCCTTGCCGACCAGAACTCCATACATAATCACCTTCGCGCCTATGTCAAGATCTTGCGTCGCGAACTTGTGCTTGGCAGGCACACTCGAGAGGAGAGAGTGAACTTTGCCGGCCAACTCTACGCGGTCGCCCTGCTTTAAGTCGGTAAGCGCGATCAGAACGTTATCGCAGGGATCGAGTTGCAGGACCTTTTGCATGGTGATCGCCAAATGGAATTCTAAAACACCAGGCCTTCCTTCGTGTTACGTCGTGTTTTTCGCGATTGTCGGCTTACAAATTCCAAGAGCATTAACCACGAAGAATACGAAGGTTCACGAAGGAAATCCCTTTAGACCCAAGTTCCAGAATCTTTTCGCCGTACCGCCGAGGATAGCGTCGCGGACGTCATCCGGATATTTGCTCAGATAATCAAAAACGACATTCATAGCCTGCGAGTAGGAAGCGGCGAGAGTGCAGACTGGCCAGTCCGAGCCGATCATCAGGCGATCTGGCCCGAAGCAATCCAGAGCGACATCCAGATAAGGCGCAATGTGTTCCTGCCTCCAACCTTTCCAATCCGCCTCAGTCACTAAGCCAGAGAGCTTACAGAACACATTCGGGAAACGGGCCAGCTCTCGCAGATCGTTCTCCCAAGGCTGAAGAACCTGGGATTTTATCGGCGGTTTCGCCAAGTGATCCAGCACGAAACGCTGCTGCGGGAAGCGCTGTACGAATTCCGCAGCTACAGTAAGCTGCCGCGGATAAATCAAAATATCGTAGGTCAGATTGAAGTCGGCCAACAGCCTGACGCCTCGCAAAAAGTCGGGCCGTAGCAGGAAGTCGTTCTCCGGCTCACTTTGCACAACGTGGCGGATGCCGAGGAGTTTTGGATTGCCGGCAAACTCCGCCAATTGTGAACGCGCGTCCGGCGATCGCAGATCAACCCAGCCCACCACTCCTACAATGAACGGCGAAGACGCCGCAAGCTCCAGAAGCCAATGCGTCTCTTCCAAACTGTGCTGCGCCTGCACGGCGACGGTTCCGTGGAATCTGGCCTGGTCAAGTTGAGGCTTGAGGTCCTCCGGCAAAAAGTCTCCTTTTAAGCAGGACATGGAATCATCGATCCATTCAAATCCCTCCTGCTTGTAGCGCCAGAAATGCTGGTGGGCATCAATGCGCATCGGTGAGTGTTCAGACATAGTTCAGACTGACGGCGAACCAGTGTTGTTCTTGGATACAGGAAACTAAAACTAAAGATACTCCCAAGATCATGGGGTTGCCATTTGGCGCGGTCATCGGTGCGATTGAGGGTAAATACGCCGCTTTCTGAACGTAGTCAGTGGCCCTCAGGACAAAAGTAATTCGGAAACCGGCGTGATGAACTGAAGAACGCATTGCGGCTGGCGCAGCCTAAAGCCGCGCGACAGGAACGCCTAACTGTGAAGCTGACGTTCATCCGTGCAAGAAATTATTGCGCCAGTTCGTATCCCGCGAAGAAGAAACTCAACTCGAAGCGAGCGGTGTCATCGGCGTCAGAACCATGGATGGCGTTGTGCTCAATGCTTGATGCCCACTTTTTACGAATCGTGCCCTCTTCGGCGTTCGCCGGATTTGTCGCGCCCATTAAAGTTCGCAAGTCGGCAATCGCGTCTTCTTTTTCTAGTGCGAGAACCACGATCGGGCCGCTTGACATGAAATCTGTCAACGAGTTGAAAAAGGACTTGTGCGCGTGCACAGCGTAGAACTGTTCGGCCTGGTGCTTGGAAATTTCGAGCATCTTCATGGCCAAAATGCGGAAGCCATTTTTCTCGAATTGTTCAATGATGTCGCCGATCGCGTTGCGCCGCACAGCGTCGGGCTTAACAATAGTAAGAGTACGTTGCAAAGTTTTCATAGAATCAGTCTTTGGCTCTGCTCTTCTGTGCGTCCTTTGCGGATTTTCTTTGCGCACTCTGCGATGAAAAGCTTTTGATCGCAAAGGAGGCGCTAAGTTCGCGAAGAAATGCCCCAGAAATCATGCGCTGGCTTTCACTCCCATCGCTGCGATCGCGGTGTCTCCGATTTCAGCAGGAGAGTTGCACACGCGAATCCCCGCAGCCTGCAAGGCCTTGATCTTTTCCGAAGCGGTTCCATGACCGCCGGAGATAATTGCGCCGGCATGTCCCATGCGCCGTCCGGGAGGCGCGGTTTGACCAGCAATGAAACCTACGACCGGTTTCTTCATGCGTGATTTTACAAATTCTGCCGCCGTTTCTTCCGCATTGCCACCGATTTCGCCAATCATGATCACAACTTCGGTCTGAGGATCGCGATTGAACAGATCGAGTGCATCCACAAAATTCGTCCCGACAATTGGGTCGCCGCCAATTCCGATCGCCGTTGATTGTCCCATGCCGCGAGTGGTGAGCTGATATACGGCCTCGTAGGTCAGCGTGCCGGATCGAGAAACAATTCCCACAGGGCCCTCGCGATGAATTCGCCCGGGCATGATTCCAATCTTGCATTTTCCCGGAGAAATGATGCCTGGGCAGTTCGGCCCAATCAACCGTGCGCGCCGGGTTTGCAGGAACTCCCACGTACGGACCATATCGAGAACCGGAATGCCTTCGGTGATGCAGATGATCAATTCAATCTCCGCATCGGCGGCTTCCATGATGGCATCCGCAGCAAAAGGGGGCGGCACGAAAATCACGGACGCATCAGCACCGGTCTTGTCCACGGCTTCCTGCACGCTGTTGAACACGGGCCAGCCTTCGTGCGTAGTACCACCTTTGCCGGGAGTCACCCCACCGACAATTCTTGTTCCGTACTCGGCGCAGGCCTTCGCGTGAAATGTACCTTCGCGACCAGTGAGGCCTTGGACCAGCACTCGCGTGTTTTTATCAACCAGAATACTCATAAGAACGACGCACCCGACATGTAGGGGCAGGTGCCCCTCACCTGCCCACCCCGGACGAGGGCGTCCGGAGCTACACAAACCTGTCCCGGCTACACGAACCTAAGCCCTCGCTGCCGCCACTACCTTTTCCGCCGCATCCTTCATCGTTTCCGCCACGATGAAATTCAGTCCGGATTGCTGCAAAATCTCTCTTCCCTGCTCGACGTTCGTTCCTTCAAGACGCAGAACCACAGGAAGCTGAAGATGTGTTTTAGCCGCCGCCTCGACCACTCCGCGCGCCAGTGTGTCCACGCGAAGGATGCCGCCAAAGATATTGATTAATACCGCCTTCACATTCTTATCACTCAGCAAGATCTCGAACGCATGTGTGACCTGCTCGGCGTTCGCACCGCCGCCTACATCCAGGAAATTTGCAGGCATGCCGCCCGCGTATTTAATGATGTCCATGGTCGCCATCGCCAAGCCGGCGCCGTTCACCATGCAGCCCACGTTCCCGTCGAGCTTGATGTAATTCAAGCTGTATTTCGAGGCCTCAACTTCCAGCGGATCTTCCTCGGTAATATCGCGGAGTTCTTTTAGTTCGGGATGGCGGTACAGAGCATTGTCGTCGAAGTTCATCTTGGCATCGAGCGCGAACAGGCGGCCATCGCTGCAAGTGATGAACGGATTAATTTCCATCAGCGATGAATCGGTTTCCTGAAATGCCTTATAGAGCCCGGTCATGAATTGCACAGCTTGATTGATTTGTGGCGGCTTCAGGCCAAGTTGAAATGCCAGCTTGCGGGCCTGGAATGCCTCTAGCCCCATGCCCGGGGTGAGATACTCCTTTAAAATCGCATCCGGATTTTCCTCAGCGACCTGCTCGATTTCCATTCCACCGGCCACCGATGCCATGAACACCGGCTTCGCCTCAGCTCGATCAATCACAATCCCAAGATAGAGTTCTCTTTCGATTGGCAAAGTCTCTTCGATGAGCAAGCGTCGCACAACCCGACCGTCAGGGACCGTTTGATGCGTAACCAGGGTCATGCCAAGAATCTTTGAAGCGAGGTCAGCAGCTTCTTCCACCGACTTGGCGAGCTTCACGCCGCCGCCCTTGCCCCGCCCGCCCGCGTGGATCTGTGCCTTCACCACTACGCCGCTAGCACCGGAGTCAAACAGGGCCCTTGCCGCGGCCTCAGCCTGATCGCGGTTCTCGGCCATCTCGCCGCGCGGCACCGCGACGCTATACTTCTTCAGAATTGCTTTGGCCTGATACTCGTGAATTTTCATCGTGCTTCCCGAAGTGTGGCGGGACCGCTTGCGGCTGAATAGGTGTTGGCAGCAAACTCTCGATTCTATAGAACGGGCGCAGATCGGTAAAGCGATGTAACGTAAATTCCCACTCTGGAAATTCTCGATAAGAGATGTTCACAAGTCCTTGCGCTCTCCCCATCCAGGGTGTTTATGCTTGCGGCATGAAGATGTTTGTTGGATTTGTCGCGTACATAGTTCTTTACGCCAGTGTCGGTTTCGCCGCTCCCAAGCAGCACGTGGTGGCACTCGGCAAGTGGACGTCAATCAAGTGGCTGGCAGAGGACGATGAAGGCAAAGCTACGGATTTAAGGATCCGTCCTTTATATGTGGACGGCAGGACAAAAGAATTTACCGTGGGCCCGGCGCACGATGTCACCGAGCGAGCATTCGTCGTGCAGCGGATGTTTCGACTGAATGATTCCCTTCCCACGGAGATTGGCCCACCGCGTTGGCGTTGGGAACGCGGCGGATGGCTGCTCACAGACCGCGTCACCGGTAAAGTCCAGCCGCTTACGCTGCCGGAGTTCGATCCTTATTCCGCATCCGTGAGCTGGTTTCGAGACTACGCTGCTTATTGTGGAGTATCCGACGATGGCAGCAAGTTCTTTGCGATGATTGTGCAATTGGGCAAGAGAAAGCCGCTGCTGAAGAAGGCGCTGGGCGATTCAGGATCCGGTGCTCCCACCTGCCCTCTGTCCACTTGGCAGCGCAATCCAGTGCGCGTGACTTTCCAGCAAAAATCGGATCAGAAGCTGACTTTTTCAGTTAGAAGCCGGACCGTGGATCTCGCAATAGATGATGAAAGTGAAGGTGAGGAGGCCTACGTTCCTGTCTGGCCGTTCAACCCGTGCAAAACAGATCGACGAACGAAATGAAACACCAGTAGCAGCACTGCTCCCGCGACAATAAACACCCAGCGACGCCAGGAATTTCTCTCGTCAGGTGGCGACGTCAAGTGCCGCGCGAGCACCGCACCCAAGGCAAGTCCCGAAATCAGGCCGCCTAAGTGCGCCGAGTTGTCTATGCCCGGCACTACTGCTCCAAAGAATAGGTTGTATCCGGCAAACGACCCTAAGCTTTTCAGTGTAGATTTCAGCGCCCCGGGGTGTACGGGTAAATGGCCGAGATACAACGCGGAGATCAGCGCACCCGCCATGCCAAAAATGGCTCCCGAAGCTCCAGCGCCGACACCCATCGGATGCCACCATAAGCTGCTGAGGCTCCCCGCAAGTCCGCAGGCGGTGTACGTCAGGAAATAGGTCCAACGGTCAAAAAGTCTCTCCGCCAGCGCGCCCAAATTCCACAGGCACCACATGTTCAAAAGAATATGAACAATTCCGATGTGTACGTAATTCGATGTCAGTATGCGCCACGGCTGAGCGGTAACTGTGAGCGGTCCAAAATCAGCTCCCCACTTAATCAACTGCGAGACCTCCGGTATACCTGGCGAGACGCCGGAGAGGGTCATCGCGATAAATACCAGCACGTTTACCGCGATGATGGCCGAAGTGACCGGCATTCTCTCAAGCACCAGAGAACGCCGAGAGATGACTGGCGGTTGCGCCTGCGCTCGGGCCATGGCAGCAGAGCGGCATTCTGGACAGATATTACTCACCTCGCCGGTCGAGAACGGCGAGATCTCGCGGCCGCAACTTACGCAAGTTGGCATGTGCATAATCTTACGTTAGCCAGCATTTCATGAGTCCTTGAATGCCAATCAGGTTCCAGTGTCGCAGGCACGGCATATGAAAGCCCGGCACAGTAGTGCCGGGTCGGATGGAGTACGATCCGAGTACCGCAGGCAGGGCACCTACACCTCGAGATCAACCCGATCACAATTGTTGCAATATCGCATCCAATCCGACCCGCAAGTTCGTCCCGCAATTATCTCGGCGGTCACAAACGGTGCCGTCCCTGAAGGGACTCGGGATTGGACCTTAACCTACCCGGCATGGCTTTCATATGCCGTGCCTGCGGCACTGGAGCCGAGTGACGCGAGGAATCTGCGTTTCCAAAATGACTCATGATAAGCTGGCGGACGACATGGGAATCGGCATCGTGCTGTTGTTTTGGGCGGTAGTCGGAACGATTCTGGCCAGCGTCGGCGCGCTGGTGTTCGGTGGAGTCACGGACCTTCTGACCAGTGGAGCGCGAGAAGGCTGTCGCAAAACAATTTTTGCCGCATGTGCCTTCCCGTTTGTCTGCCTTGGATGGGCCGGTCTGGTCTTCTTATTTCAAGCTGCTGTGAACGGATTTCTGCTTCAACGGGATGCCGGCCTCGGCGACTGGTGGCAGTGCCCGCTCCCCAACGGCTACGCCATCGCGATGATCGACGTGACCGACCAGGGATGGGTGTACAACCCGAAAACCCAGCCCGATGACATTCACGATCAGGAGGACGCGGTCGCGGGAGTCTGAACAGTTCAGGTAGCTGGGAGATACATCCTTGGCGGTGTTGGCAGCCATTGGGTCTGGGAATCCGGGAAGGCAAGCACGAACGTGAACTCGTATTTTCTACTCGACACTCAGACGGGTAAACACACAGATTTTTCGACTTACGAACGAACTGCGTCCCGCCGCGTCACAGCTCGGAATTCAACTCAATCTCGAGAACATCGACGCCGTTTACTCCAGATATCGATTCACCTGGTTCGACATCTTTGTGGCTATCTTGTTGTTTGTCCTCTCTTAATTTACTTCTCTCTTCTAGCTCGCCAGATTCTCGGGCTCCGTCGAATGCGTGAAGTCCGTCTTTCCACGTGAGACGGGCAATGCCTATTCACTGATAAAATACTTTCTCCGCCTCCATGTTTGAGAGCCTCCAAGAACGGCTTCAACGCACCTTCAAATCGCTGCGCGGGCAGGCTGTCCTCACCGACGAGAACATGCAGGAGACGTTGCGCGAGCTGCGACTGGCGCTGCTCGAAGCCGACGTCAACTTCAAAGTTGTCAAACAGTTCATTGATCAAGTGCAGGCGAAGGCCGTCGGCCAAGCGGTGCTAACTGCGCTCTCGCCGGGCGAGCAGGTTATTAAGATAGTCCGCGATGAGCTGGTTGAGGTTCTGGGCAAAGATACTGCCCGGATGAAGTTTGCCTCGCAGCCGCCGACGGTGGTGCTCATGGCTGGACTGCAGGGTTCCGGAAAAACTACGACATCCGGCAAATTGGCGCACTGGTTCAAGAATGGCGGCCATCGCCCGTTGCTGGTTTCGGTGGACGTCTATCGTCCCGCGGCGCGAGAGCAGCTTAAAGTTGTCGCGCAGGCGATCAAGGCACAGATTTACCAGGGCGAAGTTGGCGAAGCGAATACCGCGACCGTAGAAAAGTTAGCCAAAGAAGCGCGGCGCGAAGCCATCAACTCCGGCTGCGATGTGCTCATCGTGGATACCGCCGGCCGTCTGCACATTGACGATCAACTCATGGAGGAGATGCAGTCGCTGAAGCGGCTACTCAATCCACAAGAAATTTTGTTCGTAGCCGACGCCATGACTGGACAGGACGCCGTCCGCTCGGCTGACGAGTTCCACAAAAAGCTCACGCTCACCGGCGTAGTGCTCACCAAGATGGACGGCGACGCCCGCGGCGGCGCGGCGCTTTCCATCCGCAACGTCACGGGCGCGCCGATCAAGTTTATCGGCGTGGGTGAAAAGTACGATGCACTGGAGCCGTTCCATCCCGACCGCATCGTGTCGCGTATTCTGGGAATGGGCGACATTCTTTCGCTGATCGAGCGTGCGGAGCAAACCGTTGATAAGAAAAAAGCGCAGGATATCGCCGCCCGCGCGCTCTCTGGCGATGGCTTCTCGCTGGAAGATTTTCGCGACCAATTACGGCAGGTCAGAAAAATGGGTTCGTTGCAAAACTTGATGGGAATGCTTCCGAGTATCGGCCCGTTCGCTGGATTGCAAAAACACGCCGACAAAATTGACGAGAAGCAGATCAACCACGTGGAAGCGATCATCAATTCGATGACCGCCCACGAGCGGCATCATCACGATGTGATCAACGGGAGCCGCCGCAAGCGCATCGCCCGCGGATCGGGAACTACGGTCCAGGAAGTCAACAATTTGCTCCGCCAGTATGCCCAAATGCGAAAGATGTTCAAGCAGATGGGAAAGGGCAACTTCATGCGCCGGATGGCGGGGATGAAGATGCCGAGCTAGCTGTCAGCTGTCGGCGGTTCGATTCGGAATAGCAGCGTCGAATCAATGCTTTGCTCGGAGGCCGGGCTTGTTGTTCGCTGATCTTTACATCTTGTACCTGTTCAAGGTTGCCGTCCACTGGTTGAAGTTTTACGGCAATCGAAACTGGCCTGCCGTAAACGGGTCGGTTACCGCCGCGGCACTTATCTCGGGTCACACTGTCGAGGTTCCGTATGAATATCGCGTTGACGGGGAATTGTACACGGGCTTGCATGAGGAGCCTTTTCTGCTCGCTGATTCAATGGCGTCATACGCGACCAAGTTCAGAACGGGAGACAACCTGGTAGTGCGCACAAAGCCAGCGCCCCGGGAATATCTACTGTGGTCGACGAGGATCAAGCTAGTGCCGCCACAGAGATTCTGGTTGCACCCAAAGCTGACGGGTGAGCTGCTCTCATGAAATGGCGATCTCTCGAAGAATCCGCTCCGCCGGCTGAAGCTCGACCCTTGCGCGAGATCTACGCCGAGCGCAAAGAACTCATCGCCAAATATGTCCCCAAGGAAATCCAGGCGATTCATACTCGCGCTGTCGCAGAGCTAATACAGTCCGGCGTAGCTGATCGAGCGCTTCAGGTCGGGAGTAGAGCGCCAGCCTTTGAACTTACTGATCACAATGGCACCCTTTTGCGCTCGTCAGATCCGCTCGCAAACAACCATCTCGTCATCTGCTTCTTTCGTGGGCGCTGGTGCCCTTTTTGTGTTGGTCAGATGGAAGCGATGAACGCGATCGTGCCGCGCTTACAAGAGGTACACGCCTCGATGATCGCAATCTCGCCGCAGACGATCCAGCATTCGTATTTCATGGCCGACCAGCACAAGCTGCGTTTCCTTCTGCTGAGCGATGCAGGAAACAAAGTAGCGCGGCCATTCGGACTAGTTTATCGCGTCCCTGAGTATCAACAGGAAATCTACAGGCGGGCGTTCGTGAATCTCCCGTTTGCAAACGGGGATGACAGTTGGGAGCTGCCCATTCCCGCGATCTACATCTTGGGGCATGAGCACGAGATCTTGTACGCCTCCACCAACGCCGACTACACGGAACGCCCGGAACCCGCCGACATTGTTCAATTCCTGGCGCGCCTCTCTCAGTAGTCTGATGTTCACTCGTCACACGCGACCTGTTCAATTGTCCTAAACAGGGACTCGCGAGTTTCTAGAATTCCCAAAGAGGGTCGGTTTTCCGGAATTGAAACCGGAGCACCGCTGGAAAGCATTATTTGGTCGTCCGACCGCGCCAAAGACTGCGCGCTCTCCATTGAACACGATCTGCAGATCCCCGTGCAGCTCGCATCCACCGTGCACGAAGGCTGCGATCGGTTGCGCGCTGGGGAATACTCGGCGGTAATCATCGATCAGTAGATTGCTGAGGCCGAGCCCGAACCCGCCGCAGTGCTGTTCGATCATCTGGGAATGGCGATTCCGCTATTCGTGAACTTTGGTATCAGCGGTGTGGAAAGGATTGTACGTGAGCTTCGAGCGGCACTCTCCCGACGTAGCTATGAGACCGTGCTTGCGCGTCACAGTGCACGACAGGGTTTGCGGGACGAACTAAAGGACGATGTGACAGCGCTGTTGCTTTCTAGTGGCGTGGCACTCAAGCAACCGGATCTCAGCGAAGCGCTCACAGCTCAACTTAGAGCCATTGAGGACCTAGCTGAACGGATACGGAACAGATTAGCGATTTCCGACAATCAACACGCTGCCGCGGCTGGTTCTTAGCAAGGAGGCTCAAAAACTTTTCGTTCCGAATCGTCAATGGAAAATTGGCTGAACAGGCCCATCCTGCTGAAGCCCTTTACCCGCGAGCCTAAACTGCTGGCTTGAACGCCGGAGCCTCAGGATCTTGCAGCATGAACTCCAGCACTTCCTGCGGAACGGGCGCATTCCATACTGGAGCGAACGACTGGCGGTGCAGCGGAGACGGTCCGTGCTCACGCAAAGCGGCCAGATGTCTGGGCGTGCTGTAACCCTTGTTGGAGCGCAGTCCGTAAACCGGGAAGACCGGATCCCACTCAGTGATCATTCGGTCGCGTTCGACTTTCGCCAGAATCGAAGCGGCAGCAATGGACGCAGAGAGCGCGTCACCATGAATGATGGCATGTTGCGGCAGCTCGCAATCAAGGCGCATGGCGTCTACTAGCAGATGGTCAGCAGCGGGATTGAGAATTAGGACCGCATCGCGCATCGCGAGCCGCGAGGCGTGATAGATGTTAATTTGATCAATTCGCGCAGCATCCACAGCAGCCACGGCCCACGCAATAGCGTGCTCGCGAATGCGCGCAGCCAGGACTTCGCGCCGCTCGGCAAGCAGTAGCTTGGAATCGCGCAGGCCGCGAATTCGATAGCACGAGTCGAGCACAACTGCAGCCGCCACCACTGGTCCAAACAACGATCCGCGACCAACTTCATCCACACCGGCCACCAGCTTTGCGCCGGAACTCCACGCCAATTTTTCGTACTTCAACGTGCAGCGCAGGCGCTTGAGCAGGCGCAGCTTGGCAGCGGATGCCGAGATCTGTTTCTCTGGAACGGATTCAACTCTGGAGGACACTGATCACCGATGTTCGCGCAGTCAGTGCTGTGGAAGCAAGCAAATACCGTGGCTGAGGACCCCTCAAATCCGCGCACGGCCGGATTAGAGAACTAGTTCCCAGGTTTCCGCGACCAAGTCGTTTCTCCCCCAGCTTTGGTGCCGATCTTGCGCGATGCGTTGAAAGCCGGCCTGCTCGTAAAGGTGGCGAGCGGCGTGGAGTTCGCTTTGCGTCCAGAGGAGGACTCTCTTGTAGCCAGCTTGTCGGGCAAAATTGACGCACTCGGAAACTAAGCGTCTTCCAGTCCCCAGCCCTCGCGCGCTGGGCTCGACTATGAGCAAGCGTAGTTTTGCCACAATCTTTGATTTTTTGACCAAGAACACCGCGCCTACCGGCTCACCGGCTCCTTCAGCGATCCAGCAGCGCTCGCGTTTGGGATCGAAATTCTGAATGAACTCTGCCACAATCTCCGCGACCAGCGCTTCAAAGTGCTCGTCGTAGCCGTATTCCTGCGAGTAAAGTACTCCGTGACGATGGACGACCCAGCCCATGTCTCCCGGCCGGTGCTGCCGCAGGATGTAAGCCGATTCTGAACTCTGATTAAGTATATTGGGTGCACCATCCTTTCGCGTTTTTTGCGAAAGGATGGGTATGTCTGAATTTTGGTAGTCCAGAGTGGGATTGAGAATGTTCTCAATCGTGCGCATGGCTCCGAGCAGATCTTTCTGCTGAGAAGGAGAGAGTCTGGCCAACATCGCCGACACTTCTTCACTCGATCGCCGGTCGAGCGGAGTGAAAACTTTCTCACCTTTGTGCGTGAGCGAGAGAAAAATCCGCCGCCGGTCGGCATGAGATGGGGTCGTCTTGATCCATCCCTGCTTTTCGAATTCTTGCAGCATGCGGCTCAGATATCCCCGGTCAAGGCCGAGTTCCCGGCGCAGGTCAATCGCTGTAATGTTGTCGCGATGCGCCAGTTCATACAGCACCCGCACCCCTGTGAGAGAAAACTGGCTTTTCAGCAGGTACTCTTGCACCACGCCGATTTGGCGAGTGTAGAAACGATTAAAGCGGCGGACGGTCTGGACGGGATCGGATTCTTTGGCAGTAGCAAGAAATGTAGCGGCAGCCGGCATGCTCTTTAGTATCCCCAGAAATGGTTGACTCAGTCAACTATATTCGAGGCCAGATTTTGAGGATAATGCCCCGCTCACTTTAAGATTGCGCGCTCAATTTCCGCGCGAGCAGGATAGGTCATGATCAATATTCGACTCGCTGACCTCCACAACCCCTGAAACATTGATATTTGTCCGTCACTTTCAGAGCTACAGCGTCTTGGGTCTCCGAATCTTCGAGGGCATTGCCGCATCGAGTGTGATTGCTACCTACCAAACTCCGCGACCGACGCGGATGTTCGTACGATTTTCACAATCTTGAAACATTCATTCTTATTGCGTGAACGCACCGAAAATTCATAAGGTGGGCGAAAAAGCTGCTCTCCCAGCGAATCATGCGGCATACTCTAGATCACCCATGCACCACTCTCGTTGCACTCCCCTGTGAACCAGCTGCACTCGATTGAAATCCAAGCACTTAGAAATTCGTTTTTTCTATTGACCTAAAAAATAGAAGGTGTAAAACACAATTGTTCTTTGACAGTTTCTGAAGTTTTTCCGGTTGGTGCGGCGTCCGGGGGTCAAGCGAAGTCACCTTCGGCATAAGGCAAGAGCGAAGCGTAGGAACTTTGGGCAACCAATAGATCTGGCGTACAACTCCTGCAAGATGACCGAAGGAGGGCTAGTAAGGCTCTATAGCAAAGTGCTGGTCGAGGAGAACAAGAGACCCAGTCAAAGGCAGGATAGAGTCCCGAAGGCGTTGAACTGATTTATCCGGTTGGCGGTAAGCCCGGAGCCCGAGCAACGATCGCCGGTTGCAGTCCGTAAGGATAGTAACCAATGCAGGTCGGCAAGGGTCTAAAGCGAGCTACTGGCCGAGACGAATGAGATCAACATCACCGACGGGACTCTTATATTTTGTGCGTGCGGATTTCTCAATTCGTAGCGCATGAAAATCGCAGCGTCATTCGCCTATTGGGAGCGGCCGGTCTCGACGATCCTCCCCCGTAAAGAGCGGCACAGCTTCCCCGCGCGGCGAAAGGCGCTGCGCTCTTTCCCAGGGCTGTGCCATAATGCGCTCTGATGAGCGACCCTTCACTTTGGCGGGAATACGCGACCAACGCAATCAGCTACTGGGAGCCGCGCAGGATTGTTTACAACCTGGTTCTTCTGGCAATCGTGTCCATATATTTCGTAATAGGCCTTCCGACATCGCGCCGGATTTTGGATTTGAATCTATTCTTGCTGCTGTTCGTGCTCGCCGTCCTGGCGAACGTCGCTTACTGTGCGGCTTATATCGTTGACGTACTTGCTCAGGCTTCGGGTTTTCGTGAGCGGTGGCTGAAACTGCGCTGGGCCATCTATCTACTGGGCATCGCTTTTGCCGGAGTGCTGACCCGTTTTTGGGCGTTAGGTTTATTCAGCACTCGCTAAGGTCCCTGCGTCACGCGCTCTTTTCCAGTCACTAGGCGGGCGCGAAAAATTCGGTTTGAAACCGGCTCTTCTCCTACTACATCCACATTGACCGCGTAATCTCCCGGCGAGAGTGTGTCTCCAAACGGGATTTCCAGATCGCGGGTATTCTGCTTGAGCGGGAAATGCTGATAGCCGATTGCGGTCGCCCGGCCAATGTCATTCACCGCCAGCACGATCACGGTTAGATCGAAGTCGCGACCAGTTCGGTTGGAAACCTTCAGCGATCCATCAATTCTCATCCCATTCACTTGAGCTTTACGTCCCCATTCTGCAATGAGCGGGGTTTCCACCGACAGTATGAAATTTCGTCTTTGCTGCTTTGGCGGACGGTCGCTGTCGAAAACTACTGCTGTGAATTCGACTTGGCCCACCTCTCCCACTATGCCTGTGACCTCGCCCCCCGGGTTCAATGCAAATCCATGAGGTAGGGAGCCGCTGGCGATGGTCCAGTGATAAGGCTCAATTCCACCCTCGGCTTTTAGCCGGAATTTGTACAGTTGCCACAACGAGGCTTTCGGCAGTTGTTTTGTAGCGATAATCAGCGATTCGGAGGAGGGCGTGTTTTGAGCTTGGGTGGAGATCGCCAGCAGTACTCCGGCAGCGAAGAGTTTCCAATATCTGACGTGCATTGCGGCATTATAGGCTGACGCGCCACCGTTCCCGGCTACGCGAGCGCTTCATGAGATTGGATCGAGGGATGCCGTGCGCCGTGCAATCAAAAGAGTAGAATTTGCTGTCTGGAATCGATTCACCACAGAGACACAGAGACACAGAGAAGATCGAATGGAAGGTCCGTATCAGGGCACGTATTAAGACGTGCCGCAGCCGTACGCTTTCTGATGCCTTTAGGCTCTGAGGTCGGCGGAAGCAGTGCCTGAAGGCGACTTGAATGACGCGATATCGACATTGCTGAAGCGATGTCCTGATACAAACAAGAGGGATTGTCTGAGAGGAGTTTTTCTGAAAGGTCTTTGAAGGAGCGGAAAGGTGATTCTGAGATTCGCAATCGCTTTGACATTGTGCGGGTACGCACTGGCGCAGACCCAAACGCCGTGGCCCTGCCAAGCCGAAATCCATAAGTCGGTCCGAAAGTTCTTTTTATGCGGATAAGCGACGGTGTCACCAATAAGCTTGTTGACCGCAAAGTGCTGCCTGACATCTCAGACTTAAAAGGGAAAAGACTTGGACTCGCTTGTCGTCATCCAGATCCTTGTTGACACAAACGGAGATGTTCGCTGTCCTCGCACCCAGGAAGGGGATCCTGACTTTTTTCAGCGGAGCCTTGACGCTGCGCAGAAGTGGCACTACAAACCTTATGTGCTGAATGGCGAGAAAGTGATTGTGGAAACCCGCATCAGATTCAGCTACAAGAAGGACAACGTCAAAGTTCTTGTCCCAAGCCGGTAGGAGATGTCCTACTTAACACTCTCTTGCCTCTGTGTCTCCGTCGCGAACTGAATTTATGACTTTCTCCAACATCGTCTTCGAAAAGAAAAACTCGATTGCCTACGTAACCGTGAACCGGCCCAAGGTACTAAATGCGCTGAACATGGCCACCATGGAAGAGCTGCGGACGGCGTTTCATGACATCAAGAATGAAGCCAGCGTGCGCGTGGTCATCCTGACAGGGGCGGGCGAGAAGGCGTTTATTGCCGGCGCGGATATTGGCGAACTGGCGCAGCACGACGCGGTCTCGGGCAAGGAGTACACGCATCGCGGGCAGAGCGTGCTCAACCTGATCGAAAACCTGGGCAAGCCGGTGATCGCCTGCATCAACGGATTCGCGCTCGGCGGCGGATGCGAGATTGCCATGGCTTGCACCATGCGCCTGGCCAGCGAATCCGCCAAGCTCGGACAGCCCGAGGTGAAGCTGGGGATTATTCCCGGTTACGGCGGCACGCAGCGATTGCCGCGGCTCGTGGGCAAGGGGATTGCGATGCAACTCGTGCTCACAGGCGAAATGATTTCAGCGCAGGAGGCGCATCGCATTGGTCTGGTGAATGAAGTGGTTGCGGCGTCCGAGTTGATCCCGCGCGCGGAAGCAATTGCGTCGAAGATCATCGCGCATGCGCCGTTGGCGGTGCAGTATGCAATGGAAGCGGTGAATAAAGGTATGGAGATGACGCTGGCTGAGGGACTGTATCTGGAAGCGGTGTTGTTCAGCGTGGCGTGTTCGTCGGAAGATAAGAAGGAAGGCACGACGGCGTTTCTCGAGAAGCGGGCTGCGCAGTTCAAAGGAAAGTAACGTCAGACCGCGGATTCACGCGGATTACGGATGAAAGACACTTCACCACAGAGACACAGAGACACAGAGAAAAACTCCGAAGATAGAATTCGGAAAAAGACGCTCGCGGGAAAACTGAATGCTGTTGGCCTGCGCTTCGGCATTGTGTCGTCGCGGTTTAATGAATTCATTACCGATAGACTTTTGCGAAGCGCCTATGACGGGCTTTCGCGTTCCGGCGCGAAAGAAAAAGATATTCACATCGTTCGAGTTCCAGGTTCATTCGAAATCCCCTCAGCCGCTCGCACGCTCGCCGAAACCAAAAAGTACCACGCCATCATCTGTCTCGGATGCCTGCTGCGCGGAGACACCGCGCATTACGACGTGATCGTGAACGAAGTCACGCGCGGCATTGGGCAATCGGCGCAGGAGACAGGAGTACCGCATGCGTTTGGCGTGCTTACCTGCGACACGCTGGAGCAGGCGATTGACCGCGCCGGGCTGAAGATGGGCAACAAGGGATTCGAGGCGGCGCTGGCTGCCGTGGAAATGGCGAATCTGAAGAAAGCAGTCGTTGGTCATCGGTCGTTGGTCGTTGGCAAAACTAAGAGCACAATCAAGAACAGACCCGGTTCTCGCCAGCGCGGCACATCTAAGAAAAGACGATAGCGAAATTCAGTCCGTCTCGCCTTTTAACCCTGTAAACTTTTACTTGGCCCATCAAGGCCAACGACCAACAACCAACAGCCAACGACTACCATGGGCACCCGCCGCAAATCCCGCGAACTTGCTTTGCAGATGCTGTTTCAGGCTGATCTCGGAAAACAGTCCGCTGATGAGGTACGCAAGACGTTTTGGCGCGGGCGCGGTGAAGTCGATGACGAGGTTCAGGGTTTTGCAGAGGACATTTTTCGCGTTGCTTGTGATCGCTCGCCCGAAATTGACAAGATGATCGAAGAGCACGCTGAGAACTGGCGTATGGATCGCATGGCGGCGGTGGATCGAAATGTTTTGCGCGCCGCCGTCGCCGAGTTGCTTGGATTTCGGGCTACTCCGCGTGCCGTCATCATTAATGAAGCGATTGAAATCGCGCGAAAATTTTCCAGTCCGGAGTCGGCGCAGTTTATTAATGGCGTGCTGGACAGTGTTGGGAAAGAGATCGAGGCGGCGGGATCCAAACCTTGAAAAAGCCTTCTGGAATTGGCTCATAGGCCCGACTTTGTGAGCCGAAAACGGAGTTAGTTTCTTTCGCCCTTTCAGGGCTTCCGCATTACTCAATTCTACCCAGGGCTTGCGCCCTGGGCTGCATTCTTCCGCCGCGTTGCGGCTCGATTGGGAATAAATTCGCTACGAAATGGAAGACTGACGCCAAAGCACAAAACGCTGAGCCGGGGAGGCACAGCCCGGAACCTGAATCCCGTAGGCTGAAGGCGGGATCTCGAGCCCAGAACCTGAAGCCTCAAGCTTGGAGCCTAGAGCCCAGTGCCTGAAGCCCAAAGCCCATTCCTTACGGTTTCACGGCCACCAAATCCGGATTGCAAGTAATCGGGACCGTGCCGATTGCACTCTGAGCGGTCGCGGTTACTCCGGCAGCGTTGGCCACAGTAAATGTTCCCGAACCGACGGTCGAAATCGCAAATGTGCCGTTGTTCCCCGGATCCGACATTCCCGTAACCACAATCGTCTTACCTGGTTGCAGAGCTGCACCGGAGGTCAACGTATAGGTGTACGTAGTGTTCGAACCGCTCTGCGATGTTGCTGAAATCGAGGTTAAAGTCACCGGAACCAGAGTTGCCGGAGTCCCTGGCCCGAAACAAAGTGCGTTTTGTGGAAATGGAAACGTGATCTGTTGCTGATCCAGCCCCGAAGTTGTGTTGACCACGTGAACTGCTCCGTCGGTGGCGCCGACAAACAGCAAGTCCCCAGCAGGACTGAGTGAAGCGCTCAAAGGCGTTGCGCCGTTTGCGAGAGAGAAAACGGACGAGGTTTGATTCAGGATGTTGAAGACCATGACGACCGGAAGCCCGACGCCCGGCTGAGTCTCACCCAGGATGTAAGCCGCCGACCCATCGCTCGAGATGATGAACTGAGTAGCGGTGAAGTTTCCCTGTCCCAGGTTGAATGTGCCGGTAACGGTGTCGTTCACAGGAGGAGCACAGCCTTGCCAGGGGGCGGGGCTCGATGGCGGCACGCTCGGTGGGACCACGTTGATCAGTTGAATGAGTGGTGGTTCCAGAGCAACTAGCGTGGCAGCGTCCGGCAGAGCGCGAATCAATTCCGGAATTGTGGCTACAGAGACGGTGCTTGCTGGGGAATTGTCACAGGTATGCAGGCCGAGAACTGATGACGCAGCTCCGCCGGCCAAATAGACGAATGCCCCCTGCGGAAAGACGGTCACATCGTTGGCCAGCACCCCGAGCTGAATTTTTTGTAGCGCGTCCAGCTTGGAATACACGAAGAGGCACCCGGCCGAAGAGGTGCCAGGACAAGCTTGCCGCGAGATGATGAAGGCTTTAAGGCTATCGGGCGAAAATGCAGCAGTCGTGGCTTTAGGAATTAAGAAAGGAGCCGCAGATTGATTGGTCGTGTCGTAAACGAAAACCTGGTTGCTCGGATCGGCGGTATCCGAAATAACGATCAGCCTTTTGTCGGGAGACACTGCCAGGACCTTGCCGAAGACGTTGGTGGACTGTGACGCCGAACTTCCACTGAAGGTCATCAGCCCTCTTTGCCCGAAGTTCGAAGTATCGACCCCGAGATAGGCGCTGGTGCCACCGTTGTCAAACAAGATCGAATTCGGCGATGAGGGCAATGTGACCGGCGTTCCTGCGGAAAAGTTTGATCCTGATGAACTAGTAATCGGAACAATGGTCGTGTTGCACGCGGCGGCGTTTGGATTGGCGGTCAGACATGCAGTGGTGGTCGCATAAACGGCCGGGCTGGTGGGTGCCGTGCTGCTTTTTACTATGAAGCTCGCCGCCGACTCAGGATAAATTGGTAACGATGGTTTGAATCCTCCGTTGCAGGTAGGCGGGGTGCATGCTGCGATCACGGCAGACGCTCCGACCGACGGCGTTGAAACCGTTCCCACGCTTCCGTACACCGTACTAGTCGTTCCCGATGCGGTAACCGAAACGGGATTTGAGGAGTACCAGGTAAGCGGAACCCCAACCAGCGTCATGCCAATCCTGTCGGTTACCGTGGCATTGAGCGTGGCGGACGAGCCGGTATTTACGACGAAAGAATTGCTGGGATGTGAGATCGAACTAATCGCGATGGACTGGATGCGGCAGGTTTCAACCTGCAAAGGCTGACTGTTAATTCCACTGGCGGAAGCAAAAATCGTTCCGAGGCCGGGAGTATTGGCGGTCACGGTTTCCTGGTTCAAAGGCGATCCGACGGGAAGCGCGGTCAGAGTCACGATGTTCGTGCCGCCGGAGGGCGGGACCTGCTGCCACGAAAAGGGGCCGACGGTCGAAGTAATGTCTGTGCCTCCATTGAACGCGGAAGCCTGATAGAGCCAGCTCTCAGGTCCGGCAGGGGCTCTTTTTGAGAGGCAACTCGTTGAGAGCGTGGGCTGCGGCTGGACCGGTGCTTTGCTAATAGAGATGCTGGTGATGTGCTGGTGTACGTAAATCGTAACCGGAGGGCTGCTCACGCCCTGAGCGGAAACGGTGATTTGCGCTATTCCAACCGGCCCTGGGGTGCAGACCAGCGGACTGACGACTGAATCCCAGGTCCCGGCGCAAGCCGTGCCATTGTTGGCGATGGTGACCGCGGCTGGGTTATTCGACTGGAAGGTGAAAGTCTCATTAAGCGCCGCATTTAGCACATTCCGCGCGGTGGCGGTAAAAACTTGTGACTGGCCGGCTTCGAGGGATACATTCAGCCCGGCCGCGCAGCCCGTCGAAGGCGAGAGGCACAAACTCACACTCGCGGGAACGGCTTCAGCGACAACGTTGGTTGTGCTGCTATGGCCGCAGGCGGCCAGAAGAAAACAGCTTAGAATGATGCAAGCTAGAAATATGCGGGAAACGAACCTGCCCATGAACCCTTCCACGAAAGAATGAGGCGCAGCCTGCCCTGGGAAACACTCAGTGTAGAGGCTGAACATTTTTTCAGCAACTTCGGCGCTGATCTCTGGGCTGCCGGTCTCACAGAACTACAACAAAGTAACGGATTCTAGTGAGATGCCGGAAAATGGAGTTGACGCTTTGGTTTTGCGATTGCTATATTTATAAGGTTCCGCGAGTTGAGTTTGGCTTGCCTGTCATCGGTGTCCGTTTTGTTTCCTGCGGCACTGGAAATCAGTTGAGCTCTAGAAGAAACAAAGTCTTCAGAAAGTTGAGAAGACGCCCTCGCTGAAACGTCCTGCGAACCGCTCCTACATGGGAGATTATGCGGGACGATGCTGGCGAAACGGAGCGCCTCCCGAATAGGGCTTGGAGCCACCGTCGTCAGACCTGTCATAGGGAAAAGCGAATCTCCGGCGATGGTGTGGCCGGAAGTATGGACAGTGAACGCTGTCCAGCCCTGAAATCCTGGAACGATCCGGGGACAATTGGACGTTGATTTCCGATGTCCGTACCTTGTGTGCGGATGGGAGTGCAGCGTCAAGGAGCAGCAAGAGTGCCTACTTTTAATCAGTTGGTTCGCGACGGACGGAAGCGTCCGCGTTACAAGACGGCCAGTCCGGCGTTGCAGTCGTGCCCGCAGAAGCGCGGTGTTTGTACCCGCGTTTATACGCAGACGCCAAAGAAGCCGAACTCCGCGCTGCGCAAAGTTGCTCGTGTGCGACTTACCAATGGAATTGAGGTCACTACTTATATCCCTGGCGTTGGCCACAACCTGCAGGAGCACTCGATCGTGCTGATCCGCGGGGGTCGCGTGAAGGATTTGCCAGGTGTCCGCTATCACGTGATTCGCGGAACGCTGGATGCAGTTGGCGTCGCGAACCGGAAGCAGGGGAGATCGAAGTACGGAGCGAAAAGACCGAAGTAGCGGTCGTGGGTCGTTGGTGGTAGGCCACGACCGAAATGATTTGTTGTCGTTGGCTCTTGCTGAGAGCTGACGGCTGAAAGCTGATAGCTAGAAGCTAACAGCTAGGAGCTAGAAGCTGAAATGCCTCGTAAAGGACATATCGCGAAGAAAAAGGTTGAGCCGGATCCGGTTTATGGATCGGATCTGGTGACGAAGTTTGTCAACTCCATGATGTGGCAAGGCAAGAAGAGTACCGCCGAAGGCATCTTCTATGAAGCCCTGACCCGCATGCAGGCGAAGGGCGGCGACGAGGCGCTCAAGCTGTTCAAGAAGGCTGTCGAGAATGCCAAGCCTCTGCTCGAAGTGAAAACTCGGCGGGTTGGCGGCGCCAACTATCAGGTGCCGGTGGAAGTCAATGCCGACCGGCGCACATCGCTTGCAATTCGCTGGCTGGTGACGTATTCCCGCGGCCGCGCTGAAAAGGGAATGATTGACAAGTTAAGCAACGAACTGCTGGACGCCGCGAATGGCAAAGGCGCGGCAATCAAGAAGAAGGAAGACGTACACCGCATGGCTGAGGCGAACAAAGCCTTTGCACATTACAGGTGGTAGAAGAGCAGCTACTAGCCACTAGCTCCTAGCAAACGGAGTTTTCGATCGCTAGAAGCTAATCGCTAGAAGCTAATCGCTAGAAGCTAGCAGCTTGGATCTGAATTTACATGAGCAGTCCCGTAAACATTGCCGGCGAACAGGAAGTCCGCAAGGAAGAAAGAAAGAAAGCTGTGTCCAGAACGGTCCCGTTAGAGCGCTGCAGGAACATCGGCATCATGGCGCACATTGATGCCGGCAAGACCACTACGACGGAGCGCATCCTTTTCTATACCGGAAGGACGCACCGCATCGGAGAGGTCCACGAAGGCACGGCGACTATGGACTGGATGGAGCAGGAACAAGAGCGCGGGATTACGATCACCTCCGCGGCGACGACTTGTTCCTGGCGCGATGTTCGCATCAATATTATTGATACTCCCGGCCACGTGGATTTCACCGCTGAGGTTGAGCGCTCACTGCGCGTGCTCGATGGCGCTGTTGCGGTATTTGACGCTGTTCATGGCGTGCAGCCGCAGTCCGAAAAAGTCTGGCGGCAAGCCGACAAATACGGTGTCCCGCGAATTTGTTTTATCAACAAGATTGACAAAATGGGTGCCGATTTCGAGCATGCTATTGACACCATCCGCAAACGCCTCAATGCCAAGCCCATCGCGATCCAAATTCCCATCGGACAAGAAGACAAGTTTAAGGGCGTAGTTGATCTGCTGTCCATGAAGGCAATTATTTGGAACGACGAGACCCTGGGAGCGGAGTACGTCACCGAAGAAATTCCTGCGGAGCTGAAGAAGAAAGCCGAAGCCTTCCACGCACAACTGGTTGAAACCGTCGCCGAGAATGATGATGAGATGCTGCACAAGTTTCTCGAGGGCGAAGAGATTTCTGCTGCGGAGCTGAAAGCTTCATTGCGCAAGTCCACGATCGCATTGAAGGTTTTCCCTGTGGTTGTGGGAACCGCGTTCAAAAATAAAGGCGTGCAGCCGTTGCTCGACGCAGTAGTTGATTACCTTCCCTCGCCGCTGGACACGCCGGAGACAGTCGGTATCAATCCCGAGAATGGTCAGCACATCACGCGTAAGGCGTCCGATAATGAGCCGTTTTCCGCGCTGGCATTCAAGATTATGGCTGACCCATACGTCGGACAGTTGACGTTTATCCGGGTTTACTCAGGGCAGCTGAAATCCGGCGATTCGGTCATGAATTCGCGCACCCAGAGACACGAGCGCATCGGGCGCCTGCTGAAGATGCACGCCAACAAGCGCGAAGATATTCAGGAAATTCTTGCCGGAGACATTTGCGCTGCAGTCGGCCTGAAGAACGTTGGAACTGGCGACACGATTTGCGACGAAAAACATCCGATCACGCTTGAGTCCATTGAATTCGCGGTTCCGGTAATTTCGGTCGCGGTTGAGCCGAAGACCAAAGCCGATCAGGAAAAGATGGGCATGGCTCTCGCGAAGCTGGCCCAGGAAGATCCCACCTTCAAAGTTCACACCGATCCCGACAGCGGACAAACCATCATCAGCGGCATGGGCGAGTTGCACCTGGAAATCATCGTGGACCGCATGATGCGCGAGTACAAAGTTGAAGCCAACGTGGGCAAGCCCCAGGTGGCGTACCGCGAGACGGTGCGTAAACACGCAGAAGCCGAAGGAAAGTACATTCGCCAGACTGGCGGACGCGGTCAATATGGACACGCAAAGATCAAGCTGGATCCACAACCGCCCGGTATGGGCTACGAATTCGTCAATGACATCGTGGGCGGTTCGGTGCCCAAGGAATTCATCAAGCCCATCGATCAAGGTATTCAGGAGGCGCTTGAGGGCGGTGTGCTGGCCGGTTATCCCGTGGTGGATGTGAAAGTTACTTTGTACGACGGCAGCTATCACGATGTCGATTCGAATGAAATGGCCTTCAAGATTGCCGGCTCGATGGCCTTCAAGGAAGCTGCGCGCAAGGCGTCTCCAGTGCTGCTGGAGCCGGTGATGGCCGTCGAAGTGGTCACTCCGGAGGATTATGCCGGGGCTATCATGGGCGACTTGAGTTCGCGCCGCGGACGCATTGAAGGCATGGAGCATCGCGCCGGCTCGCAGGTGATCAAGGCGATTGTGCCGCTGGCTGAAATGTTTGGCTATGCGACCCACATGCGCTCGAGCACGCAGGGCCGGGCTGAATACTCGATGCACTTTGCGCGGTATGAAGAAACCCCGCGCGCGGTGGCCGATGAGATTATTGGCCGAGCGCAGGGAAAGAAATAAATTGTTGGTTGCGTCGCACGATCTGAATGGTCTCGCGCACCAGTCCCGGAGGGGCGGAATAACTTAGCCCAGGGCGTAAGCCTTGGGTAAGCGAGGAAATGATTAGAGTCCCGTAGGGACGACAGAGACGCGGGCGAGGGCGTCCGCGCCACACAAGAAGGGCTGCACGAGAAAGAGCTACACAATACGGAGCAAAGAATGGCGAAAGAGAAATTTGAGCGCAATAAGCCGCACTGCAACGTGGGCACCATCGGTCACATTGACCATGGCAAAACCACGCTGACCGCGGCCATCACCAAGGTTTTGCAGAAGCACAATCCCAAGATTGTGTTCCGGT
>WNFZ01002489.1_pt1 | contig 29605 bp, 29 predicted proteins | sample 5400081 | NCBI WGS metagenome assembly WNFZ01 (sample SAMN13153365, study PRJNA577476) | soil metagenome | isolation source: 80 cm soil or saprolite under grassland replicate 1 | place: USA:California | collected 2016-06-15 | reverse complement strand
TAACTTGTTACAACAGGAAAAAACATTGAAACGCGGCATTCAGACCAAGAGGCTGAAGGCCGGTTGGGATCGAAACTATCTGCTTAAAATCCTGGACGTAAAACCATTGAATTCTTGACGTTATAGGGCGATTGCCCTGTGTGATCAAAGAGTATGATTACTGGAAAAAACCAGTTGATCTTCTCGGTCGATGGCGTCGAGCACTTCTCTTCAGCCAAGGTACATTGTGATAACTGCACAACGCACACGCAATGCAATCGCGAGACGTCTTACCATCATGCTGACCTAGCCGATATCTTAGTTCATCACGACCAGGAAAAAGTTTTCACGCTCAACTTCGAGCCCATTCTCAATGCAAACGTAGCCAAGAAGAACGATTGCGAGCGCAACGCTGCCATGCGGCTTTGTCAGTACATCGACGAATGTTACTCCGATTTAAAGCCGATCCTGGTAGAGGATGCGCTCTACGCCAACGCCGCATATTCGGCAAACTATGAGCTATGGCTGGTTCTCCGTCCTGAACACCAAGCTGGATTCGCGTGAAAGCCTGGAAAGACAATTTGCCGGACGCCGAGACAGTAGCACGCCCTTGACTTAACCGCGATGCTGTACCTACAAACTGCCAGCTCCTGTTACCCTCCCTTCCTCACTCATAAACAGGAATCTCAAACTTTAATTCATTTCGACAAAACTCTTCCCAATTTGAAGTAGTGCTGCTAAAGATGATGTTCTCATCCAGGAAAATGCCATCCGTTACGACCAGATTTTCTTGCAGATAAAAGAAATCATCATCTTGGATCTCTCTAGTAGTAACTATTTCTTCACCATTAACTTGTTTTGTTTCTTTTCTGAGATTTTGAAGGTTTTCAGACCAGTCGCTAAACTGCCGAAACCTTTTAATTGAATATGCCTTGCAGTATCTTCCCATGTTCGCCATTTGTCTTTCCCTCCAGAGTTTACTAAAGACTTACTCGACTTTATCCATCTATGCGGCGTAAAAGACCGCATCAGTTACAGCAATTTTCAATTGAACGAGCAGGCGAAATAGATTTCAATTAAAGCTATGGCTGCCTACTCTTTAGACCTTCGTGAACGAACCATTGACGCCGTCGAACGCGGCCTTGGAACAAGAAGCGAAGTCGCCAGCATGTTCGGTGTCCACGAATCCCTTGTCTACAAGCTCCTGCGCCAAAAACGACAGCGCGGCGATTTAGCCCCTTTGCCTCATGGTGGCGGCGCAGAGGCCAAATTGAATGAAGATCAGTTGCTGCTCCTGGCCGACCTAGTGGCGAAATCCCCGGATGCGACCTTGGAGCAATTGCGCGATCGAATCAAGAAGCAAGCGCGCGTTGATGTTAGCGTCCCGACAATCTGGCGTGCCCTGGACGCGATGGGACTGCCGAGAAAAAAAGTCCGTTCTGGCCGCCGAAGCGGACCCGCTGGAACGAGCCGGATTCCGAAAAAAGCAACAAAGACTGCCCGTTGAACGGCTAGTCTTTGTTGACGAATTCGGCGTCAACACCGCGATCACGCTCGCTTATGCCCGATCCCCGCGGGGAACACGGGCGCAAGTCAGTGAGCCGTTCAATCAAGGGAGCAACAGCTCAGTTATCAACTCATTGAGTCTGGCCGGCGTCGGGGCGACGATGAGCATCGAGGGCGCGGTTAACACCCAAGTGTTTGACGCCTTTGTCGAGCATTTCCTTGTCCCAACACTGCTTGAGAGCGATATCGTCGTCCTCGATAATGTAAAGTTCCATTACTCGGCGCGGGCGATCGGCTTGATTGAGGCGGCCGGAGCAAGCGTCTTGCACATCCCCGCATATTCGCCTGATTTCAACCCGATCGAAGAGTGCATCTCAAAGATCAAAGGGATCCTGCGCGAATTGAAGGCCCGAACCAGGAGCAAGCTACTGAACGCCTTGGCAAAAGCCCTTGAGAAGGTGACAGTTAACGTGTAATAGTCACGACTTAATCTGACACTTCCTGTAAACTGAGCGCATCGCTCACCAACTCAAAGGAGAAAGTCAGATGACCACTGAACAGAAAGTGATCAAGAACAAAGTCGGGCTATTAAACCTTGCGCAAACCCTGGGTAACGTCAGCCAGGCCTGCAAGGTGATGGGCTTTTCGCGAGACAGTTTCTACCGCTTCAAAGAACTCTATGAAACGGGTGGCGAACTCGCCTTGCAAGAGGTCAGCCGGAAGAAGCCTCTCCTCAAGAACCGCGTTGATGTGGAAGTCGAGCAGGCCGTCGTCGCGCTCGCGGTTGAACAGCCGGCTTATGGTCAAGTGCGGGCGGCCAATGAACTCAAGCAGCGCGGCGTGTTTATTTCCCCTGGCGGCGTCCGTTGCGTCTGGATGCGCCACGACCTGGAGACCTTCCAGAAACGCCTCAAAGCTTTAGAGGCCATGAACCGCCCCGGGTTTGTCGGAGACTCCAAATCTTGAGAGGATAAGGAGTCATGAAGACAGTACCAAAGTATTCACCAGAACTACGGGAACGAGCAGTTCGGATGGTCTTTGAGCACCAGGCAGAGCACGAATCGCAGTGGGCGGCAATCGTCTTGATCGCCGGCAAGATCGGCTGTACCCCGGAGTCCTTGCGCCAATGGGTGCGGCAAGCCGAGCGTGACCAGGGCAAACGTGCCGGGCTGACGAGTACGGAACGAGAGCGCCTCAATCAACTCGAACGCGAGAATCTGGAGTTGAAACGGGCCAACGAGATCCTGCGTAAGGCCGCAGCTTTTTTCGCCCAGGCGGAGCTCGACCGCCGGCCGAAGTAATGGTGGCGTTCATCGACCAGCACCGAGCCGAGTATGGGGTCGAGCCGATCTGCGAGCAATTGCCGATCGCCCCCGCGACCTACTACGAACAGAAAGAGAGAGAGGCTCAGCCTGAGCGGGAACCGCCGCGCCTTCGACGCGATGCTGAGATTTCGGGTGAAATCCGGCGCGTGTATGATGATAACTTCCAGGTCTACGGTGCCCGCAAGGTTTGGCGGCAACTCGGACGGGATGGCATCGCCGTTGCCCGCTGTACCGTCGAACGATTGATGCGATCTCTCGGGTTACAAGGGGTTGTGCGCGGTGGCAAACGCCGAACCACCATCAGCCGCGACCAGACGGATTATCCCGAGGATCTGGTCAAGCGCCAATTCAATGCCACTCGACCCAATGAACTCTGGGTGGCGGATTTTACGTATGTCGCGACGTGGGCCGGGTTCGTCTACGTGGCATTGGTCATCGACGTCTTCTCTCGCCGCATCATCGGGTGGCGAGTGGCACGCTCGATGCACACTGACCTGGTCCTGGATGCCCTGGAGCAGGCACTGTGGTCTCGCTCCGGCGCCAGCGGCGTGGTGCACCACAGCGATCGGGGCAGTCAGTATCTCTCGATTCGTTACACGGAGCGCCTGAAGGAAGCCGGCGTCGAGCCGTCGGTCGGCAGCGTCGGCGATTCCTACGACAATGCGTTGGCCGAGTCGGTCATCGGACTCTACAAAACCGAGGTCATTCACCGCCGCAGTCCCTGGCGCCATCTCGACGATGTCGAGTACGCCACACTCGATTGGGTCGATTGGTTCAACAACCGCCGGTTGCTGGAACCGATTGGCAACGTGCCGCCGGCGGAGTTCGAATTGATGTATTATCGCCAACTAGACGAGTCAGCCGCCGCGGCCTGACTCAAGCTAATTTGTCTCCAGGATTCCCGGGGCGATTCACACTTCGGCTCTTTTTTCTTGGGGTGCGTGACAGCTTCCTGTTGCGCACACCACTGTGCCTCGAATTCCGCTGGTGTAAGGTACCCCAGCGATGAATTGATACACTTTGACGGATAGACATCATCGATGAAGCGTCCGATCGGCGCGCGCGCGTCCGCCAGATCGCGATAGTCGTTCAGGTAGACCTCTTCTTCCTTGATCGTGCGGATGACTCGTTCGGCATAGCCGTTCTGGGCCGACTGCCCAACTTGGGCCATGCTGATCTGCGCGTCGACGCTTTGCGGCCGCTTATTGCAGTCCTTGATCTGAGTGATGAATTTCTGGCGCGCCCTTACTGAGAGCCAGTTCCAGCGCGCCGAGCGTCAACTCCACGCCAAGACCAAAGCCGAGTTGCCAGCCGCGCGTGATTCGGGTGAAGACATCCATGATCACCGCCAGGTAGCCGAACTCTTCGCGCAAGCGGATGTAAGTGATGTCCGAGACCCAAACTTGATCCGGGCGTGTGATCTCCAGATCGGCGACCAGATTCGGATAACGCGGGAACGCGTGCCATGTCAGCGGTTTGGATCGCCCGCCGTTTGACGCGGCAATCGATCTGCTCTTCACGCATCACACGCTGTACCCGCTTGCGGTTGACCGTCAGCTCATAGGGCGCTCGCCGCAATTGCGCGGCCAGCCGTCGTGAGCCGTAAGTCGGGAACTGCGCCGCGAGTTGATTGACGGCCTCGCGCAGTTCACTCTCATTAGCCTCTGCCGGCTGATAGTAGGAGCTGCTGCGGGAGACGGCTAGCAGATCGCAGAGCAGGCTGACCGGATAATCGCCCTTGAGCATCTTGATCAGCTCCCGTTTCTCTTCGAGGGAAGGCTCAAGAGCTGCGAGGCTTTTTTTGCAGCTTCCAGCTCCATCGTTAGCCGCCCGACCATCTGCTCGAGTTCAGCAAGCCGGGCTTGGTCAGCGGTCGCTTCGCGCTCCTGTGCGAGGACGAGGTCAGCGTGAGCGAGCAGTTGTTTTTTCCAAGAGGTCAGCAGTTGTTCACTGAGCTGATGTTCACGACAAACATAGACTGCGGTCTTCGTTCCAGTCAGAACCTGGAGGACGACGCGGGCCTTGAAATCCGGTTTGAAAGTTCGACGTTTTGCCATCCCTGGATTCCACTTTCTGGACTGTATGCTGTTGATCAAAAACTGTCCAGCTTTTGGGAACTCCCGCACTTTTGGTGAAGACGGCTGCAAAATACACATGGGCGGTCATTTATGAATATGAATATGAGGCTCTTCTGGGCAGGAAAGCGCTAAACGCCTCCTCGCTCAACATGTTGGCTCAAAAATGATCACCAAAATTGCGGATGAACCAGCTTTTGGGGTCCACTACATTCTTGGAACGGGGAATCACAGCGACCCAATTAGGACTGTCTGCCGCTAGTCGACATAGCTGAATAGAGTAGGGTAGCTGAGACCGCTCAGATCACCACATACCCCGTCGACAAGTAATCAAGCTCCCATGGCAGGCTGCCGCCTTTCTGAGCCACATGCTTCATTGAAGCTCAGGCAGATGGCGGTTTCCTAGTTTTCACAGGCTTACGTCAATTCTGACCAAGAATCACAGACTCTGTCTATAATGCAGATTGCCAATTTTACCTAGAGCCTGTTATCAACTTTAAGCGAGTATCTCCGCTACGTTCTTTAACATCGACATCAGAATGACGAAGGTCACGTAATGCAGTCCGGCCAGAGTTTCTGGCAAGCGCTCATAATCACGCGCCAGGCGGTGAAAGCGTGACATCCTGCCGAAACTTCGCTTGATCACCCATCGTCGAAGTAAGAGGACAAATCCTCTCTTCGCCGTTTGAAGTTTGACCACTTCGAGCTTGATCCCATGCTCTTCGGCCGCATCGGCTGCTGTTTCGCCTGTGTAGCCTTGATCAACGTAGGCAATCTGGACTGTTTCGCCAGTCTCCTTCTGCACGCGTTTCGCAAGTTCTGAGACTTGAGCGCGGTCCTGTTCATCAGCGGACGTCACGCATAAGGCGAGCAGATGCCCGAGCGTATCGACCGCCAAATGGACCTTACTGCCTTTCCGGCGTTTGGCGCCCTCATAGCCGGCGCGCCCTCCGTTCTCGGGCGTCGATTGCAAGGTCCGGCTATCAATGATTGCGGCCATCGGTCTTTCTTTGCGCCCTTCGGCGATCCGTAACACAGCGCGCAGGTCATGGGCGAGTGACTCGAAGACGCCGGCTTTAATTCAGCGCTGAGACTGCTGATAGACGACGTGCCAAGGCAGCAAGTCATGGGGCATCCAGCGCCAAGGCGCTCCGGTCCGCACAATATAACGCAAGCCGTTGAAGACTTCGCGTAACGGATAGTCGCGTTGCGGAGCGTCTTCTGTCATCAGTGTTAAGTACGGGGCGAAGAGCGCCCACGCTTCGTCGCTGACATCGCTTGGATAAGCTTTTCGTTCCATCAATAAAGCTTATCACAACGATCAGAGGCGCAGTTGATACGCTAACACGCTGAAAATACAGCGGAAATGTTAATAATAGGCTCTAACAAGCAACACATGCACGGCACGCATGAAAATGATCGTCCACCGATCTATTCGGGCAAAGGCCACAGCAGCGTCCAGGCGTGTTACTCCACTTACCATCATTCCAAGAGCGCTAGCGCAGCTTTGCAAACTTACTTGTGCTGCTTCCGCCATTACGCCCGACCTTTGGAGTAATAACGTGTGTAGCTTTAGATTTGGGCAACTACAACCGTTTGTTTGTTTTTTTTAGAAGACCACTGATACAACTTCCAACCGATTACCCTAACCCTAATGTTCGCTTTTATATCTTATATCATGTATATGCGATATCAGTCAACATGGTATTGGCGAAGAAGTCGATATTTCACTGATAGCACCAAGACTGACACATTCTACTTTATGCAGTATTATACAGTGTTATGCAGTATTATGCAGTATTATGCAGTATTATGCAGTATTATGCAGTATTATGCAGTATTATGCAGCCGTATTCATCCATAGGCCGCCTTCGTTGTGTAATGGGCAGGTTGTATAGAAGCGTTATCACACGGTCATCCGCTCAATCAGTTTCAAACGGTAGTCCAACTGACTGCGCGTCAGTCCCAGAGCTTTGGCTGTTTTTGTCGGGTGTGTCCCACCTGTCTAACGGCAGAATGAGCTAAAACCTGCATTCGCAGAGATTTATGCCATATTTTGTGGCGGACGGCGGATCACTTGAAAACGCGGCTAAACTCCCTATTCGCAGTGCGTTAGCTGGGAATCCCGTTAGACAGGTGGGACACACCCTTTTTGTCTTGTTGTTTCGATTTCTGACAAGCGCCTCTGTGATCAAGTGTGCTTCAGCTTCTGTTATAAGGTTATATTTTAGATCCTTGTATGACAGCCGTGGGACGGTTGGGCGGTCAGGCTTGAGTAGCTTCTTCTCCCCTTCCAACATGTGATAGATTGTCTCAGTTGAAATGATATTGCCGCTTTCGAGAATAATGGCGCGTCTAATGAAATTCAAGAGCTGCCGCACATTGCCCGGCCAATCGTACTGCTTGAGCAAGTCTTCGGCTTCCGGCGCAAAACCCTCGATGCGATACCCCTTACTCTTCACTAGTTCGGCGATGAAGTGGTGCGCAAGTAGGATTACGTCATCACCCCGGTCGCGTAGAGCAGGCATCTCAATGCGCCACGAACCAATTTGGAAGAAGAGGTCGTGGCGGAAAGTGCCGTCATTGAGGGCGAGTTCGAGGGAGCGGTTGGTGGCGGCTATGACCCTGACGTCGACCGGGATTGCCTGAGCGCCTCCCACGCGGCGCAACTCGCGCCTCTGCAGCACAGTAAGCAATTTGAATTGAAGGTCGGGCGGCAATTCAGCGATTTCGTCGATGAAGATTGTCCCGCCGTCGGCCTGCTCAATGAGGCCGATTTTGCGGCCGGTCGTGTCAATGAATGAACCATTTTCATGGCCGAAAAGTTCGGATTCAATCAACTCGCATGGTAACGCTGCGCAGTTGACCTCGATGAAAGGGCCGCGAGCGCCGGCCCCTTCGTGAATAGCCAACGCGCACACTCCTTTGCCGGTTCCAGTCTCGCCCATCAACATAACAGAATCGGCTTGCTTGATAATGGCCAGCCGCAAAAGCTCACGCAATTCTAGTATGGCCGGAGAATCGCCGTTGACCCGATCGGCCAGCCACGCAAGCTGTTGCTGCTTAGATTTGCCGATAAGCGAATGATTGAAGCCGATGTGGTTGAGACCGGCGGATGTTTTAGACCCATTCCATCCGACCGATGGCGCGCGACGCCGCTTAAGCTCTGCCAGAGCGATCTCCGCAGATGCGGCCAGCGCCGATCGCATCAGCCAAAGATCTCGGACCGGTTTGGTGTCCAAAATTGCGATTGCCCCGAACCCTCGCAAGGCCGAATCGGTAAGTTTGACTCCGGCGTAGCTTTCTATTCGCAAATCGGCCATGCGCTGCTCGTAAGGGATTTGATCTCGCACTTTACTCGGATAATAAATCTCGTTCTGATCCGCATGCAATAATAGAGTATAGGGCCAATTCGCTGTGCGGTAATAATTTTGCTCTTGACCAATGACTGCACCTGCAGCGTAAAAGGCAACGGTGACGGGTAGCTCATCACTATGTTCGCCAGGGGCGCCGATGAAGACATAAGCGACATCCATCGCTTGAGCCAGGTTTTCAGCTAACGTTTGCAACAACCGCTCATCAGCCGCAAGCGACGCAAAGCGCGGCATCTCATTAGCCACGGAAGCCATGAGGGTGGTCAGGCGGTTCGCGATCAGATGCGATTCAATCAAGTCAATGACCAGAGCAGCCATCTGCCGGAGGAACTCTTTCTCCGAAATAGAAATGTCGCGAGGTTTACGGTCAATGACGCTCAATATTCCTATGCTGTACCCTTCGCGAGTACGCAACGGCGCAGCAGCATAAAACCGCAGGCCGAACTCGCCAGTCACTAATGGATCGGCCTTCGTGAATGGATGTTCCAGCGCGTTGGTGATACAAAAGACATCATCTGCGGCGATTGCGTCCGCGCACCATTCGGCCTGGTGATCAATCTGCGCCTTCTCTAAACCGTAAAGTGATTTGACGATGTTGCGATCATGAAGGATCAAATTAATGGCGGAAATAGGCGCGTTAAAGAACAAGGCAACGAGCTTGGTAATAGAATCCAGCGCGGCCTCCGGCGAAGCGTCGATCCCCTCAAAGCGGCGTAGAACTGCCAATCGCGCCTTCTCATCTTGAGAAAAAGAACTGCTAACCATAGTGCTCGCTCCAGGGGGATGAAATCAAAACAGGATGGCTTCTTCGCGAAGCAGAAATACATTGTTGTGGATCTCGGACTCCATCCGGTCATGGAGATGAGATGACGATTCGATCAAAATACCCTTCCCTTATGATAAAGACGCAAAACAGAGAGAATTTTGCCGAGAGAATTTTGCCTCGCTCAATTTCTGCGGGCATAGTTTTCTCCGGATGCAGGCTCCGGCCACTTGAAATCATGCCAGTTGCGGGTTCCACCTGATTTGACCGGTTTTACGCCCGATCAAACTTTGAGATTCACAGGCCTTTTGAGTACTGAAGACAACTATAGCGAATCACGATTCCGCCCAAAATCCACGGCGCTCAGAAGAAAGCAGTATAAGTTTGCGCATTAGAGGATACATATGGTCAAAGCTGCGCCCATCCTGCTGCAGTCAAGTGTGACTTTCGCCAGCGACTCGGCGAATTTGGCGGCCTGTTCGACGCTGACCTCAACCGGCATTTGGCGAGCTAACCAGTTGGCGATCGTGTCCGAATCCGATGAGACGATGGCTGTATCCGACAATCGCTTGCTGAGTTCCCAGGCGACCACCTGAGGCTTCATCGGCTTGTCGGTCCGCGAGCCTTGCTCTTCAATCGGCCGGTGCCGATCACGCATGCGCTCCCAGGCCTTCTCCAAGAAACCGCGATCTTCGTTGCGCCTTAGCAGTTGCAGAAGCTTTTGCAGTGTGCGGCGGCTGTCGCCGACCAGCCCAACCTCGACCAGGTAATGCAGGCCGGTTCGCATGGGGTCGAGGTCAATCTGCACTCCTCGCGCCTAGCCTGGTTTGGTCAGGAGTTTGATGTACGGGAATGAAGTGCCGACCATCAACAGCATATCGCATTCTTTCATCGCTTCCTGCGACGGGCGAGTGCCGAGCAATCCTATGCCGCCCATGGTGTAAGGGCTTGAGTCTGGCACGGCGGCCTCGCCGAGCGGCACTTTGACGATCGACGCGCCCAGAACTTCGGCGGTCTGCTCAAGTTCGTCGGTCGCGTTGAGCGCTTCCAGCCCGCACAAGAGGGCGATCTTGCGGCCCGTGTTCAAGCCATCGGCGGCGGGCACCAGGTCGTCATCGGCGGGCAGCCGCGCCAAGCGCGCAAAGACATCTGAAGTGTGATGCGGGATGTTGCTTTTTGAGCGCTCGCCGCCTTCCTGCTTCTGCAAATCGGCCGGGAGGTTGGTGTGCGCCCCGCCGCGATAGCTCAGGGCCGTGTGGCAGGCTAGGTTCGCGACGTTCTCAACGTGAGCCGCTCCCATCACGCGCGTGTTGTAAACTGCGACATCCTCAAAGACTATAGGAAGAATACATATGATATCCACATTCAATGTGTCAGCAAATGTGACCGCAAAAGAAAAACGGGCATCTTTCGACACCCTTAAATGATTGATTTTGAAAATCAGGACGGTTGGATTTGAACCAACGACCTCTCGGTCCCAAACCAAGAGCCCTGGAACGATCTGACAGAAAGCGCTTATCGAAACCCAGGCGCGCATTAATCGCAAAATTGAAGACACTTGTGTCCCCCGCCGTTTTTCTGGCCTCGCAAAGCGGCCGCGGCGCAAGGCGATATAGGCAGATCGTGATACTCTGAGCGATCATACTTGTCTCAGGTAGACAAATTAGATGGTGCAATTATTTGGTGTCTATTTGGTGTCTATTCTTATCGCGTACCAGAGAGAATTGTGGGGACTGGAGAGAAACTATAGAAATGCGCCGAAGCCAATATTCATGCGGGTTCCAGCGCATGTTGCTGTATTGGAGCGAGTTAGCGAAAGTTGGGGGCGTCGAATCCCTCACTCTCCGCTTATCAATTCCTCAACTAGTTTCAAATTCAACCAATTACTTCAATAAATCGGAGCCGTGCAAACCACCGATTCACAAGTTTTCATGTGCTTAACCAAAGAGTTTTACCACGAATTTACCACTGCGGATTAACCCACAAACGATGAGGTGGCCGTTTTCATTTAACTATACATTCACCTATACATTCGACATTGCTATGGCTGGTACTGAAATTGTGCATGATTTTTCTTCTTGAACCCCTTCCAGTTGACCATTCTCGAGCACGATCTTACTTACTACCCCTTCGCAATCAATGGTTTTCCGACGTTTGGCCAATCACTGAACCGAGCTGAAAATCACTGATAATTGTCACATCTTATTCGGTTTGCAGCCCTACGATCAGTGAACCGAAATGAACCGAAATGAGCCTCATTGAGACAATTTCAGTCCCAAATCTGTCCCAAGCAGTCCGCATCCTTTGCCTTTACCATTTATAGTTAAGCGTTTCTCGCAGCGCGCCAAGCGCCAAAGAACTCGGCCATTGAGTTATATCTGCGCGAGCGCTCAGGTTCGCACGCTTTGGCGACGACTTTTAGAAGGTCGTTCGTTCCGCAGAACGCGCCGGGGTTGAGTGTGCCGTCGGACAGGAAGACCAGAGCCGTCGGCCCATCACAAATACATTGGTCTGCTCGTCAATAAGCGCGCCAAGTTCGAATTCCTCAGAGGCCATAAAGCGCGTGGAGCCGAACATACGCCCCATTTCGTTCCGGAACGGGCCTTCGCTGTAAATATCAATATCTACAATTCCGAGGCGCCCTGACTTGAAATCATAGATTAAACAGCCGTCGTAGAAGTCAGCCGCGATCCAGCCGGCGGCGGCAAGCCCATGGTGCAGATCGAAGATTGCGTCAAGGCTCTCTTGAATTGTGTCTGCCGGCAGGCTTCGAAATCGCTGGAACGCGGATTCGGGATTAATCCAGGAAGACTGCCGAGAGCCTCAGACCTCGCCACTTCGGCTTTCAGTCACTAATCCTTATTTCGAGATAATTAAGCGAAGAATCGTCCAAGGGCGTTAATCCATTGATGCCATCACTTACGTAAGTTACGGCAGCAGTATGTTGGAAAAATCGCTCCCTATTGAAAACGGGGTGTTAACCGCCCTTACACCCGCCGTCTATGCGCGCCTGACGCCGAACCTCAAAAGAGTTCGTCTTGAAGCGGGCAGCACACTCTTCGATATCGGCTCCACATCCGATCACGCCTGGTTTCTCACAAAAGGTGTCGCATCGTTATTCACAACCACTGAGGCTGGCGACATTGTCGAGGCCGCCGCGGTCGGTCGGGAAGGCGTGGTTGGCCTATCCGGGATCACGAGAAGAACCGGAATGGCCCTTTGGGCGCAAGTCCAAATTTCAGGCGAGGCGCTGCAGATCGGCGTGAAGACTCTGCAGAGTATGCTCGAGCAGGAAAGCGCATTATATAAAGTGCTCTTCGAGTATACGCATGCTTTAAGCGAGCAAATTGCGCTGACAATCACCTGCAACCGCTTCCATAATACAGAGCAGCGCCTGGCGCGATGGCTGTTGATGGCTCTGGATCGCGTCTCCTCCAATACAATAACTCTCACGCATGACGATATGGGACAGATGCTCGGAATTTCCCGCAGCCGCGTCAGTTCGGCGGCGTGCGCTCTTCAGAAGAGAGGGCTGATTTATTACCTGCACGGTCAAATCAGTATCCTGAATCGAGGAGGGCTGGAAGACGCCGCATGCGAATGCTACGAGGCGATCAGCCGGACGATCGGTCATTTCCTCCCGTCTGGAGCCGGGCCGGCTCCTGATTGAATCAACCATTAAGAGAGTCCATCGCGAACCGACAAACTTGAAATTTTCAGGTAGGCTCACCCCATAGGTCAGATATCGACTTCAAAAAATTTGTGATTCATCAAGCGCATCATCACCCACCCATGCGCTGAGGTTCGCCCGTCCAAATCATACCCCCTTACGCTACCGGCTTGCTCATCGGAGGAAGAGAGGAGGCCAACTGTGCCCCGCAATCTCTCAAATGGAAAAGAGCGATCAGCCGGCGCGAATCTGTTTCTCAGGCTGGCGCAGAGCGGGAGCATCGAAGAGGTGTTGGAGGATTTGACAGAGATCGCGGCGGAGAAGGGCATCTATCTGTGCGGCGTCGGGTTCACGTTCGACAGGGTGGAGCGCGAATTCAAAATCCCAGACGCCGCCATGGCCGGGAGGATCAAGGAACTGGAAATCAGCGTTGTAGGCGGGCGAGCCCACCTTGTCGTGAGATTCCTCGAGCCGACGGACAGCGCGGCTATATGCGAGCTTGAGCACGCCGCTCATCTGGCCGGGCGCCGCATCGAGTTCCTGGCCGGAGGAGGGCTGCGTACAGATAGAGCAATGGCGCGGAATGTAGACCCCTCGCCGGTGGTAGACGGACTCGTCGGCGAGTCCGAGCTGATACGGCGAGTCAGGCAAGACATCGAGATCGCCGCTAGCCTCGACCTGAGCGTCATCATCACCGGCGAGCCGGGCACAGGGAAAGAACTCGTCGCGCGAGGCATACACAAGGCCAGCAGTCGAGCGAAGAGGCCTTTCGTCGACCTCAACTCCGCGTCGCTCAATTCCAATTTGATCGAGAGCGAATTGTTCGGGCACGAGAAAGGGGCCTTTACCGGGGCTATTACTCGCAAGATCGGCCGCTTTGAGCAGGCGAACGGAGGAACGTTATTTCTCGACGAGATCGGCGATCTGCCCCTGGAGAACCAACCGAAACTTTTACGCGTCCTGCAGGAACGCAAGCTCGAAAGAGTCGGAGGGACAGAATCGATCAAAATAGACATACGACTCATCACCGCGACCAATCATGATCTCCGCCGCGCGATCGATGAAGGCCGCTTTCGCCGAGACCTCTATGACCGCTTGCGCGGATACCATATCCGGACGCCGACTCTCAGAGAACGCCGCGCAGATATTCCGATTCTCATCAAGCGCTATTACCCCTCCGTCGAAATCGAGGATGGGGCCTTGGAACTGCTCTGTCATTACGACTGGCCAGGGAACGTGCGCGAGTTGATAGCGATGGTCGAGCGCCTGGCGGCAAAAGCCGGCGGCCGGATGATCACGACAGACCATGCGCGTAGTGAAATAGACGATGAGCAACAGTCCGCGCTCACGCCGGCTAACACCGAATGTTTCCCCTTGCTACGCAAAGGCGAAACACTCGAAGGGTGGGTATACCGGGGAGTGCTGGCGGCATATGAACGTGAGCGTGCCCACGTGGGCAGTCATTCGGCGGCGGCTCACCGGCTGGGAATACACCGCAATACGTTAACCGATTGGTTAACACGGGCGCGGGGATATGGCGCAAAGTAAACGACGATTCCGAACCGCTAACGCGTCACGTGACGGATCTGTCCTTAACGATTCCACGATGATCACTGAGTCAATCCTTAACAGAGTCCATCGCGAACCGACAGCCTGTAAATTTTCAGGTAAGTTCACCCCGTTCGTCAGATATCAACTTCGAAAAATTTATGACTCATCGAGCGCATCATCACCCCCGCGCCGAGGCTCACCCGTTCCAATCGTCCCCCTTACAATACCAGTTTGTTCATCGAAGGAAGAAAGGAGTCCATATGACGCCCAGCAATCTATCAAACAGAGAAGAACGAAATGTAGACCGCTCGCCAGTGGTAGGCGGACTCGTCGGCGAATCCGAGCTGATACGGCAAGTTAGGGAAGATATCGAGATCGCCGCTAGCGTCGACATGAGTGTCCTCATCATCGGCGAGCCCGGCACGGGCAAAGAACTCGTCGCGCGCGGCATACACGATGCCAGCAGGCGCGCAAAGAAACCTTTCGTCGCCATCAACTGCGCGGCGATCAATCACAATTTGATCGAGAGTGAATTGCTCGGATACGAGAATGGCGCGTTCATCCCGGCTTCCGCTCGCAAGCCCGGCCTATTCGGGAGTGCGGCCGGTGGGACGTTGTTCCTCGATGAGATCGGTGATCTGCCCCCACAGAGCCAGGCGCTCCTTCTAGCCGTACTGCGGGAACGCGAGTACGAACGAGTCGGAGAAAGGCAGGCGGTCAAGATAGATATACGCCTGATTGCCGCGACCGATCATGACCTCCGTCGTGATGTCGCCGAAGGGCGCTTTCGCCGCGACCTGTATGATCGTCTGTGCGAATATCCCATCCGGACGCCGTCTCTCAGAGAACGTTCCACAGATATACCGATTCTTATTCGACACTATTTTCCCTCCGCTGAATTCGAGGAAGAAGCCCTGGAATCGCTCTGTCGTCATCATTGGCAGGGGAATGTGCGCCAGTTGATATCAACGGTCGAATGCCTGGCGGCCAAAGCCGGCGGCGGACAGATAATAACGACAGACCTGGTGCGCCGCGAGATCGCTCTTGAACGAAAGTCTGCCCCTGCGCATGGCCACCCCGATTGCTTCCCCGACCTGCGCGAGGGCGAAACGCTCACGGAATACATTTGCCGGGCGGTGTTGGCGGTTTATGAAATGGAGCGGGCGTTTTTGGGAAGTCATTCGGCGGCGGCCCGCCGGCTGGGGATGAACCGCACGACGCTCTACGATTGGTTGGAATGGGCGCGACGACACATTACAAAGTGACAAAGTGAGCAAAATACTTGATATCAATTTCGCCACACGTGGCGTGAAATCACGTAGCGCGGCTCAAATTGCAATCGCGCCTCTATTCGGCATTGCGTCGCGCGTTCACGCAGAGATTTTTGAGCGCCTGATGCAGGGCGGGGTCGGGGCGGCAAACCGGTCTAGCTTACCTTTTCAATTTTGACTGGGATGTTGTGCTTTGCGAAGAATGTTTCAAGTCGCTCGGCTTCGATTTTTGAGCTTGTGCTGGTATGTACTATTGTCCCGTGTTCATTTACATACTCGTAAGATAAATGGCGGAAGCCGCCTTGTGGTCCCACCGCTTTGACAACGTTCTGTGCGGTTTTGAGCGGCTCCAACTTTGTCGCAAGGTGTTGGCGATACTGGCCCACAGTAAATTGGAAAAAGTCACTACGCCATTGGCCAGGCCATTGGCCCATTACGGGTGTCTCGTCAGGAAATGAGAGCAAATCCGTTGGCTTATCTACAATGCGCACGGTTACCGCGTCCTGCTCGATGATGAACACCAGAAGTGGGGTGTGTGTAAGGCGCTCACTTTCAAAGACACCGCTCAGTTTGAAGTACTCATCTATATCTGTTCGGCCAGCCAGCGTAATTCTTATCATAGTTCCTGGTTTAGTCAGCTTTGCGCAATGCCTCGATTCTTGGCGTGCGGCTCTTCGGGCTATCCAAACTGAACGAACGCGCATCGCCGAGTTGTTCTCGCACGTATTGTTCAGCGCGGGCTACCGAATCCTGAAGCGACTTATCCTTTTTCACAAACGACATCCAGGCGATCGAGCCTGTGGCCGTGTCGTATTCCCAAAGTCCGACGATGCGTCCCCGGTCGAGTATGGCATGGTTGGGCAGGTCGCTAAGTTCGCCTATCGGCTTGAATCCTTTTTCCACGAAGACCTCTCGGCCCACATCCTTCGGGTCTAATAGCCATTCCAGGTTCTTACGGAGAAGGATCGCCGAATCGATCCCGGCCACCAGCACGTAGTGTGGATCTTTCGGCGGTTTGAACGCTTCCAGTTCTGCGCGAACGCCCGGCAGGAGCAGGCGATCATCTCCGGGCGCGAGAGGCTCAAGTTTCAATGGCTCGACGGCGACTTTTGACGCCTTCACGCCCAAGCCGGAAAACTTTTGAAACTCGGCCATCGTCGCCGGACCGATCCAGGCGAAGAAGCGGCGGGCCATTTCCGTGTATCCCTCCTCCTGCGACAGCTTGAAATCTTGCAATGGATTTGGTCGCCAAAGCGAATATTTGTACCGCTGCTGATCCAGGCGGCCGTTGGTAGGAATTCGCCTGATCTCGCCCGAAGATTGCAACTTTCCCAGGGCCACCGGGAGCGTCGTGGTCAGGCCCTTCTTTTGCCCCTCGGGGCCGAGATTCCGCACGGCTTTGCCTGTGGTCTCTCGCAATCCGTCTGGGTCGAGCGGACCGTTCTCCAGCGCCGTGATGATAGAATCGCAGAGCTTGTCGATCTCTTTCTGAGTCACGCCGAGCTTTTCGGCTACCTTCATCTCGCCGCCGAACCCCTGTCCGACTGTAAGTCCCAGCGCGAAATCTGAAGCAGGCGGCACGTATGTGCAACCGCGAGCGCTCGGAAGTTCGTGGATCTCCAGCTTTGCGACGGCGGAGTCAACATTTTCACGATCCAGCCCTGCCCGCGAAAATAGAGTCAGGTATGGGTTAGAGCCTCCGACCGACCTGGCCCAGCCGGCGCGTTGCAAAACTTCCGGCGCCGACTTGCCGGCGAGGGCGCCGTCAAGGCCTTGACGGTTGGCCCACCAAGAACCATAGAGTTAACCTTCCGCATTGAGTGTGCGTACGCTTCATTGATCTATATTGTCTTTCTCAAAATTGACCGTTGCCAGCGCCGTCTGCGTAGAAAGTAAAACACCCGCGACCACATTTCGTATTCGGGCGTTTGCAGTATTGGCTGGCAAGCTCGCCACCAATCCGCATCATGTCCTGTTCCGACGTTTACCAAAATCATTCCTGCTACGGTTAGTTTAGGAAGAGGTGGCTGTGAACCCACCCACTTCCGCAACAAGGACGATAAGTCGAAGGTTAGGCGTCGTCTGTCTTCGAGGTCATAAAAAAGATTTGTTCTCCGCACTGCCGCCTCACCGTTCGGAACGGCCGCAGCGGCCTGATTTAAGGCTTCTATCGCTTCCGTTTCGATCAGCCATAGACGAATTGGCTCGCCTTTCATTCCCACCAACTGCAATGAATGCGCTTTTGCCCAGTCTGCAAATCCAGAGTGGACTGCCAATCGAGCCAGATGTCCCGTTTCTTCAACGGAAAATCGGTCAAGCAAAGGTTCGATAGCGTCGAGCATTGCCTGTGACACTGGATAAGATGTGCTGTCAGCATACCTAAAAAAGTGATCGCTACCTTTTTGTGAACGTTGCTTGAGCGAGAACTGAATAAACTCGAAGGCTTCTGGTAGTTCAGTCCGCCATAGCGATGTCCAACTTCTTGGATTTTTCTCGAAGGCCGCGCGATGCTCTCTGAGCAGTCGTCTGGCGCCATTTGGTGGAAGATGCAGCGGCAACCACCTTGCATACTCGTTGAAATCGTTTTTAGTCAGGGCATGGTCAAAAGAACTGAAGAGCGCTTCGGCCACTTTCGGGTTGCCATAAAGCTTGGCGGCGCTAAGGAGCCACGTAGCCGGGTCATCAGTTTGAAGTTTCTCGATTACCGCGTCTGCGGCTTCGGTGTCGCAAAGGCTGAGCCTGCATTTCAAAGCCGGATCGAAAAGCAGATCGGTTTTCTTTATCGAGCGCAGCCGTTCTATATCCTTTAAAGATATATTCCGCGACCAAAACCGGAAAGCCATGCGGCGAATGTCCTTGTTGTTCTCCTCCTCTATGATTTGCCACAGCCGCTCGCGGGTGTCATCTTCTTCAGGAATACAATCGAAATCATCGCTCCCCTCCCTAATGCTGTGCGGTCCCACTGGCTCTAAGGCGTCTGTGATGAGGCCACCTTTCCCTTCGAGAATTCGAATATAACTTTCTATCGCCATAGGCTGGTCAATGTGCCGAAGAATATAGAGCAATGTTTCTCGTAAATCGGTCTGAGTTATTGCAAGATCAACAATCATCTTGACTGAAGCCGGCGTAATTTTCCAGCGTGGTAGGCATCTCAGCGGCTCGATAAATTTCCAATGACGCTCGCTTCCATGATGAACATTTTCTTCAATCTCCTCCTCGTCGCTTATTTCTCGCACTCGCAACAGGCCGGCCTTTAGCCTGTCTTGCGCCGATGCGTCAGCGCATCTGGCAAGCGCCCAAACTAAGTGCGCCAATGCCTCAAGCTGTTCCGGATCGTCCAGCCTGTTCCAAATCTGCCAGGCTAAAGACGCCATATCCGGCCATGCCAAATAGCCCAACAGGATCAAGACGGCCTTGATGTCCTTGGCGCTAGGGGCCGCAGCATCCAGAGTTCGCATAAGCTCTTCGCGTCGTGGCTGATGTAACGTGGCAAATCGTTCAACTGACCTTTCAAACAACGGAAAGGTCATAAAGGGCAGGAATTCGCCTCCTTCACTCTCCCGTTTGATTATCCTCAAGCCGGCTTCAACATCTCCGTTCCGAAACCGCGCCATATTCACCCACAAATTTTTTTCCATGCCATCCGTCACTACCAGCACGTCATCACTATCAACCTGCATAATTCGTTCGAGGACGAGCCAGCGCGGTTCGGCAACAAAGTTATCTCGCTTGAGTTCGTAATTGTCTAAATGGCGACGCAATTCCTCGGTGACTAATTGCCGCGCCACTGCGTCAGCACGGAAGAGATCAAGCCTCATCACTTCCGCCAGCGCTAGCGGTTGTTGCTCGGACAGTAAGGCGAGCGCAGCCTGGCGATGTTGTCTCTCTACGAAAACCAGCGCCAAAGCCCAGGCCTCCGCCAATCCAGGCGCCGTGAGCGCTGTTTGATGCCGTTCCGAATTATGCCCGTCGAGAAGACCAGGAAGAATGTGGCGCGCCAACCAGCGCCCGACCAGCGCATCGCGCAACCGTTCGTGTTTCCAGCGCCAGCCCTCTTGCGCGCCGCTCTTTTCGATCCAGCCGAGCCGGTTGGTCTTGCTCAACGCGAGTAGCAGGCGGGACTTTTCATGACCAGCCCGCTTGGCAATTGCCCTCCAAGCAGGTTCCGGGTTGTCGGCTTCGACCATCAGAGCAATAAGTTCATCGAGAGCCTCAATCACTTCACCCGGCGTGGCCGGAAATCGTTGTGTAGTATCTTCCGCGGCTTTCCCCAGAAATGCCGTGTAGACTTCATCGATTAACTCTGCGCGATTGATTGACGTATGCAGACGTCGTGAGTGGGCGCATGACCACAACAACCCACAGAGGAACGGGTCGCCGGACAGGGCGTCTATGGTCGGCAGGATCTGAGCGGCTGTTGTTTCGGAGAACGTATCCGTTAGTGTTGCCCGCTCTTCCGCAGAGAAAAAACCCAATTCTACATTTATCCAGTCCTCTTGCTCTTGCCCGATTGACTGAAAATGACTGACATCTTGGGATGGCCAGCGGGGGAAGGCGAACCTGAGTCTCGGGTTGCGGTTTGAGAATTCAGACTGTTCGCTGATGATTTGTTTGCTAAGCGCGCGCAGCGCGTTGAGCGCTGTGGCAGGCGAAGCCACGCGGTTGATGTCGTCTACCAGCAGAGTAATGCCGCCGTGTAACCGTGAAGCGATAGCGAGCGCATCTTCACCCGCACGCTTGTTAAGCGCTGGGTGAAACCTGCGCAACACCCCATCTAACAAACTTGCCGGTGAGATACCTTGCGCAAGCAAATCTGGCGGCGCCCACAGGCAGACGCTTCCATTGCTATTAAGTCGCTCGCCGCACTGCCTGAGCAGAGTTGACTTTCCGCTGCCTGATGAACCAATAAGGCTGATCAACGGCTGGCGCGCGTTGGTAATGGCTTCTATCAAGTTCGGCTGTGCAGCGCGTGCGATCTCACGATAATCGCCGCCGCCGATTTGGAAGTCGGCGCGGTGCGCGTCCAGCGATTGCCAGGCGATCTTTTTTAGCAGGCTTTCACTCAGGCGGTTGGCCTCAATGCCGAGCAATTCCTGGCGCAAATATTGTCCTTCTGGATGGTTGTCGAGAAAATCAACCAGCAGAGAGCCTTCGATAATTTCAACTTCTATATCGAGGCTGGCGCCTTTCGCTATGACCTCACGGTATAAACCCGTGTCATTTGCGAGGTGGCTCTTCGTCGCTAGATAGAGCCTGTGTTTTGCCGTTGGATGGCTATTGCGCCATAGTTTGAACTCTTCGTAGGCCTTTGCAATGTCGCCAATTTCAGGATTCTCCTTCGCCTTTTTCCCACCCAACCATTTGCGCCGCAAAGCACGGCCACTTTCTGTTATTGTGTAGGCGACTTGGACGCAGTAGGCTGGATTGCCATGAATGAACAAGACCCCATCCACTCGGCATTTTATCGGCGCGCCTTTGTCGTTGACGCCGGTGTGAATCAACCCGCGCATCTCTGGCTTTGTGTTGCGCAAATAGCTGGTAGCCAGCGTCTCAAAATCGGTTGGTTCGACGATCTGTAGTTTTTGTGCGGTATCCATGCGGCTCTTAATTACAGGACTGAAAAGGCATGGCAATCGCCCTATAAGCGGTCACAGATTTGATTACGCGCTGTTTTGTCGGTGAGGCTGCGGGGCTTGCGCGAAGCGGCGCCGTTTTGCCTCCAAATCCCTCCACCCCGGTACATGCGCGCTCAGCAACGCCTTGAAAAGGCGACCATGCGTCGGCACGCGAAGGTGCAGCAGTTCGTGGACGATGACGAAATCCTGAAAACGATCATCTTGCTCCACCAAATCGGCGGCGATCGTCACCGTGCCTGCCGACGAGCACGATCCCCATTTGCGCCGCATCTGCTGGATTCGAATCACTCTGGGGTTCACGCGCAACTTCACGGCCCAGGCTGTCGCCCGCCGTCGCAGTTCCTGCTCTGGTTCTAGTGACGATTTCATACGGCAGACTCCGCCAGCAGCAAGGCGATGATCTGATCGACGATGCGAGCACGGTCTTCCTGCTCGAGTTTGAGCAGCGGTTGGTAGAGCGCTGCTCGCAGGCGGCGTTGTTCATCGGGATTGACGGCGGCGTTCGGGAACCGTCCGAGCAGCGCCTCCGCTTCCTTCGCCAGGTCCATCGGGGCGATGCCGGCCGCATTGAGCGCGGCATTCTCGCGCAGCGTCCAGAAGACCGCAAACGCGCACGCCGAAAGACCGCTTTCCTGAGCCGACTTCAGCGCCGCTTCCTTTTCCGCAGCGAGCGCCGCCAGCTCGTCCATCGCGGCCAGCCCCGTCGTTTTGCGTTCTTCCAAATCCTTCAGAATGCGCTCGGCCCGATCCTTCAAAGGTTGCAGCACGGGCGCGGCCGCCGGATCGTTTTCGATCTCCTGTTGCAAGCCACGCACGAGGTTGAAGACCTTGCCCTCGTCCGGCCCCTTCTCGCCCCGCAGCGATTCCAGCGTCTTGACGTCAAATGTCACGCTCTTGGTCAGCCGCCCAAGCCCTTCCTGAGTCGCGCTTTCCTCAATCAGCCGCCGTGTCTTGTAGGCCAGGTCAGCAACGAAGCCGACCTTCTCGGCATAGGCATTGCGCACGGCGGCGTAAAGCTGCGACAAACGCTTGTACGTCGTGATATGGTCGCGTAATTCAGGCGAAGGCGAGAGGATTTCCCACAACGCTTCGATCTCTTTGTAGACCTCGAAGAAGGCTTTGCGCACTTCCGGCGCGAGGAAGCGGCCATAGACCAAACGCTCCAAACGCTCGTCCGCGCCGCCTTCTTCGCCCGCGTCCAGATAATCCCGCTCGGCCTGGGCGATCTTCTGCTGGAAATCGCGCAGCAATACGTCGAGGTCTTCGATGACCCCGTTCACATCGCTCGAATCGAATTGCAGCGCCTTCTTGAGTTCCCTCAGCACGCCCACGAAATCCACTACCAGTCCCACGCGCTTGCGCACGCCGTTGGCGTCTTCGTAAGGCCGGTTGACGCGCGCGATGGCTTGCAGCAGCACGTGATCGCGCATCGGCTTATCCAGATACATGCAATAAAGCAGCGGCGCGTCGTAACCGGTGAGCAACTTGTCGGTGACGATCAGGATTTTGGGATTCTCATTCGCCTTCTTGAACAGCAGGCGCACGCCCTCTTCGCGTTCCGGCGAAAGCTGATGCGCTTTCACCAAGGGACGGTCAATGGCGTCCGCCGCGTTCTCGGTGTAGACCGGCTCGCTCCATTCGGGCGGCAGTAGCTTGTCGAGCGCCCGCTTGTACTTCGCGCAGGCTTCGCGGTTGACGGCTACCAGAAACGCCTTGTAGCCCAGCGGCAGCACGCTCTCCTTGAAATGCTCGGCGACAAACGCGGCCACCTTCTCAATGCGGTCATCCGCCGACAGGAACGTGCGCAGACCCACCGCGCGGTCGAGTACCCTGTTCAGTTCTTCAACATCAGTGACGCCCTCGGCGTCGGCCAGCGCGAAAAATTCCTTGTCCAGCCGCTCCGCTGGGACGGTCATCTCGCTGGGCGCCATCATGTGCTTGATGGGCAGTGTGGTCTCGTCCTCGATGGATTCCTTGATCGAATACTTATCGAGATAGCCGCGCTCATCATCCCTGCCGAAGGTGTCGAACGTGCTCTTGCCCTGCGCCGTGCGCGCGATGGGCGTGCCGGTGAAGCCAACGATCGTCGCATTGGGCACGGCGGCCATCAGGTAAGTGCCGAGGTCTTTGGCCACCGAGCGATGCGCCTCGTCGATGAAGACGTAGACGTTGTCGCGCGCGCAACTGTCTTTTCGGATCGCCTCGAACTTGTGAATCATCGAGATTATGAGGCCGCGAAAGTCGGCGTCGAGCAGCGCCTGCAACTCGGGTTTATTGTTGGCGCGTCTCACCGCAATGTCCTGCTGCTGCATCTCGCCGAGCAGACGCTCCACCCAGCCCTTGAGCTGTCCCTCCAACTCGGTGCGGTCAACAACCAGCATCACCGTCGCGTTGCGGAAGCGGTCTTTGTTTTCGAGGATCAGCCGGGCGGCGGTCAGCAAGGTGAAGGTCTTGCCAGAACCTTGCGTATGCCACACCAGGCCGCGCGTCTTCTGCGGGTCGGCGCTACGCGCCAGGATGGCGTCGATCGCACGCTGCTGGTGCTGGCGCAGCACGGATTTGCGCGTCTCGCCGTCCTGCACGTAGAACAAAATCCAGTGTTGCAACGTGCGCAAAAAGTCGGTTGGCTCGAAAAAGGCCTGCACGGCGAAGCGGTAACTCTCCTCCGGCGTCTGCTTCCAACGCGCCATGTCGCGGCGGCTCGCGTTCCAGGTCACGCCGTACCAGTAATCGAGCAGGTGCGTAACGTTGAAGAGTTGCGGCGCTGCGAGCAATTCAGGCGTCTCCAGTTCGTAGCGACGCAATTGTTTCACCGCCCGCTCAATGGCGTCGCCGTCCTTCGGATTCTTGTGCTCGACTATGCACACCGGGACGCCATTGATCACAAACATCACGTCGGCCCGGTTGCCCTTGCGCGCCGGTGGCTTGATCTTCCACTCCCAGGTGACGTGAAAGACGTCAGCGTCCGCGCGCTCGAAATCAATCAGCTTGACGGGCCGATGTCGCTTCTCGGCTTCGTCGTACCATTGCCGCTCGCCGCGCAGCCAGGCGAGCAACTCGCGGTTTCCTTCGATGGTTGAGGGCAGCGCATCCAGCCGTTCGATCACCGAGCGCACGGCGTCCGCCGAAAGCCACGAGTTGAACTCGGTGAGTTTGCCCGCGAGCGTGTCGCGGAAAAACATCTCGGCCTCGCCGCCGCGCATCTGGCGCGCTTCTTCAGGCGTGAGCGGCGTCCAGCCGATCTCGACTGCGTGCTTGACCATCGGGAACTGTACGGTTCCGGCTTCGCTGATTTTAATGACGCTCATTTCGTTTGCTTGGCTCGCCTGGTAAATACTGCTTGCCTAACAGGGGCGCTTGAACCATAATGTTTACGTCGGGTGCTCCTTGTGAGCTTGATATGGATAACCCAGCCCGACATCACAAACTCTCCTGTACGGGAAGGTTTTTCTTTTCATATTCTTCCCATGCGGCCCACACCCTTAAACACTGTTTAAATCTAGGCGCTTAATAGCAGTTTTTCTTTTTATATTCTTCCCACGCGGCCCGCGCCTTCTCAATCAGGGGCGAGCCTTCCGGCCACACCTTCAGCCCATCCAGTATCTCGCCGCCTTGTCTGCGATAAATGTTCGGCCAGAAACGCGCAAAATAGGGATACTCGAAGTTCTCATCTCGAAAAGCGCGATAGACGTTGTAAGCCAGGAGATCAGCCAACTGCACCCCGTTCGAGAGTTCACTGCGCGTGAAAAATGGATATTCAACGATGTGCCGGAATCGCATGTTTTGATTCCCGGAGCGTTGGAAGAAGGCGTGTTTCATCGCCACGGCGCGATTGAGTTCCTTGCTTGTATCATCCATCACAGTCAATGCCAGATGCTTGGGGTGGCTTTCGGCCATGTAGTGTTCAATTCGTTCGAGCAGGAATTCATAAGCTTTCTTATGCAGCTTCTCGTGATCCATGTAACTGAGCAAATGCCGTTTATCTATCACCGAAGCCATAATGATTGTCTTGTGCGCTTGAGCCTGATCGAAGAAACACTCGGTGAGGCGCGTCAGGTCCGCCTCGGTCAGCGCATTCAGAAAAGGGCTTTTCTTAGCCCGCTCTTTTGGATTTCTCACCCAGTTCGATTTCACCTCGCAATCAGCCAGTTCGAAGCGCCCCTTGCCGTCACGCCGCAAATAGTCGGCTAATTCCAGCTTGAGATTGGCAATATTGCGGTCGAAGGGAAACCACTGGCGTTCGAACATGCCCACCGCCAACAAAACGTAAAGATGATCTTTCGGCTTTGCGGCCGTACCAATCGAAGGATCGCGCGAACCAGATTCGTCAAAATAGAAGAAATACATTACTGACACTCCTTCAAACAGTTCGGGCTTCGAGCGCCGGCAAATCGAGATCGGCGACACGAATCTCGCCGGTCATCAGCTTGTGCAGCAGCGATTTGAAAAGCTCCTCCAACACCGCGCGCTTTTGCCGGTGCAGGGCGATCTTGCGGTCAATGGCATCGAGGATGGCGACGATGTCGTGTTGCTCGTCCAAAGTTGGAGGAACTGGCAGCGGCAACGAGTCAATGGTGCCGGTGTTCAAGTTGTACTTTCCATCGGCGGCAGGCGTCGCGCGTCCTGCCACCAGCGCCGTGCCTCGCTCTGAGCCGAAAAAGAACGCCACAAAGCGCGGGTCAATACTGGGCTTCAGACGCGCACGAATGAGATACGAGGCAAATAGCGCACGCTCAGGAAGTCCTGAATACACGGCGCAGGAGCCAAGACGATCCAGAACGCCGTTTGTCCGAATGAAAAGAAGATCGCCGTGAGCGAGGAGATATTTCTCCGCCTCTTCCTTCGCTAGGTTGCAGTACTTCAAATCCAAGGCATTGACGTGACCGGATTCGACATTCGGAATACGGAGCACTGGATACTCGCCGCCCTCGCTACTGCATCGCGTGGATGTGCCGTATTGGAGCCATTCGCGCACTGCTGAGAAGTTCACAACCTCCCAACTCTCCGGCACAGGCCCGATCTCTGTCTCTTTCTGCGGCTCGCCGCGCAGTCCCTGCGTGAACAACTCGCGCATCACGGCGTGTTTCAAATCCTGGACGCCTGCAACGAGCGATGATTGTTGTTGAAGCACACGCTCTATGCGTCGCAGGACGGCGGCGATTGCGATCTGCTCATTTCGATCCAGGAGGGGAATTTCCTTCTCTTTCAGAATAGAAAAATGTCTATTGTAGCCACGACTTGGCAGATCAACGGCGCGGCATGCGTAAAAGAAGAAGAGCGGGTCAATGTTCGCTTTCGGTTTCAAAAGCTGCGTTCCATCTGCGCCTCGCGCAAATGGAAAGTCAATGAACTTGAACGCACGGCTGTGATCGCCAAAGACAATGAGCGGCAGCGGATACGAGATAACCGCGTCTTCATCATTCGTCCAGCCCGCAATTGGTTCTTGTCCCTGATCAATGATAGGAAAGCGTCCCGTCTGCTGGTAGTCCCTCGTCTGAATCTTAACCGTGCTAGAGAACGAAACCGGGTCCAGGCAGTCTGCGATTGTGGCGGTCGGCCAAGGGCATTCCATCATTGCGCCTCCTTTGCAGCGAGCGGTTGTAGCAGAGTCAGCAATTCAGACGTTACTCGCGCGTCTTCGCTACTCAAACGCTCTACTTCCTTAGCGAGCGCAGCAACCGATTCAAACTCAAGAGACCCGACTTGTCTCACCCAACGGCTCGGACTCAGGTTGTAATCTGCTTGCTCAGCCTGCTCGCGGGTAATCACCGCAAGCTCGCCTTCGACCGGCTCGCCCTTCAGATACATTGCTGCCAGTGGCCGCAGGTCTTCTTCGGGAATGTAGTTCTTGGGACGTCCTTTCTTCACGCGGCGGCTGGCGTTGAGCAAAACGATCTTGTCCTGGCGCGCGGCGGGTTTACGCTTGCTCAGAACCACGATCACGCCAGCGGCGTTGGTGTTGTAGAAAAGGTTTTCGGGCAGCAGGATTACGCCGTCTATGAGGTCGCGATCCACAAACCACTTGCGGATATTGCGCTCGCGGTCTTCGTTCTTCGAGCCGGAGCCGCGTGTCACCGCGCCTGTATCGAGCACGACAGCGGCGCGTCCATGCTCGTTCATGGCGGCGAGCGTGTGTTGCAACCAGGCCCAATCGCCCTTGCCGCTGGTCACGCCGCCTGTGGCGCGAAAGCGGTCGAACGGGTCATTGGCGAATACGTCCGGCGCGAAGGGCTGATTCCACATCGGATTGGCCACCACGATGTCGTGAGTGCGGACTCGTCCATCCGGCGTGCGGAACTTGGGGTTGATCATCGTGTCGCCGCGCGCCAGTTCTACTTCCATGTCGTGGATGATGGCGTTCATCTGCGCCACGGCGTAGCTTTCGGCCTGTAGTTCCTGCCCCGACAGCTTCAATGGAACCTTGCTCGTCGGGTCAAGCTCACGCGCCACGAGTTGCAGTTTGATGAGCAGCCCCACCGAGCCGCAGGCGTAATCGTGGCAAGTCTCGCCGGGCCGGGGGCGCATCAGGTGAGCGATGAGAAAGCCCACCTCGGTCGGAGTAAAGAACTCGCCCGCGCTCTGGCCCGAACCTTCGGCGAATTTGCGCAGCAGGTATTCGTAGGCGCGTCCCAGGAAATCCGGCTGCACATCGGCAAGGCCGAGCCGGTAACGCGGGTCGGAGAAGGTCTCGACCACGCCGCGCAGTTTGGCCGGGTTGACATCGCGCTCACCGTTGCGCTCAGCGGCGAAGTCCACCACGTCGATCACACCGGAGAGCGTTGGGTTGTGCTTGACCACGGCGCGCGCGGCTTTGGTCAGATGCTCGCCGATGTCTTTAGGCTTTTCCTTGAGCGGCCACTCAAATGGCTCGCGTCCGCTGATCGCGGCCCAACGCGCTTCAGGCGGCAGGTAAAAACGCAGCAGCGAATGGTCGGCCTCTGCGATCTCCAACGCGGTCGCACGGTCGCCGTATTCTTCGGCCAGCCGCTCAATCTCATCGTCGAACACGTCCGAGAGGCGCTTAAGGAAAAGCAACGGCAATAGATAGTCCTTAAACTTGGCCGCATCCTTCTCGCCCCGAATCGAGCAGGCGGCATCCCATAGCATCTGCTCCATTGGCTTGGTCGTAGGGGCGCTGGCGACGGCGCGCCCACGACGGTGCGTCAGCTTCACCATCGGGGCGGCAGAACTTTTTGTGTCTCCAGCCTCATCTACTCCAGCCTCGCGCGCTAATGTGATGATGGCCTCCACAGCGGCCCGTTGCGGCTGCGTATCGCCGCCCTCCCAACGATTGACCGTGGCAAACGAGACGCCAAGTCGTTCAGCGAGTTGTTCTTGTGTGAGATTAAGGCTGGCGCGAACAGCGCGCAAAAGAGCAGGGAGAGATGCGATATTTGTCATATTTGCAATATATGCAATATCGCATGAATTGGTCAAGAAGTTTTTTTAAGGAAAAAGCCTGGCTTGTCTAAATTCAGCGCAGCGATAGCCAGTCTCGATCACGCGGTTGGAGTTGTAGTCACTTGGGGCGCACCAGAACATGGACTGCGAGGTCATTTGACGGCTTACTGAGGTCGTTTTCAAGACCTCGGGGGTTTGAGATGCGACCTTCAGGGTCATAGACAAAGCAGAAGAGCAAGTCACAGTCGGAATGCGCTTGATAGCGGCCGATGTCTATCAAGAGCTGATCCCCGACTTCGCGCGCAGTTAGGTTCGGCCGAGTGCGCTTTACCTCGATAACGATTCTCTCTTTCTTCAAGAGAAAGTCCATACGGGAGCTTCTCCCCGCATAACTCGGGGTCCACTCTTCTGGTCGTACATCATCGAATTCGAGGACGAGAAGCGAGTGAAGTAGGTCCTGTACGTCATACTCGTCTTCGACCTCCAGCGTCGGCCGTCCGTTATGGCGGGATCTGATCTGTCGAGCTACCAAATGAAACCGATCTGCAAGTCGGGTCAACGTGATCAGTGGGGAGACGGCGTTAACGACCGGAGCCTTCTCATCCCAATACTGTTCGATCTCCCCAATCATCGAGGTTAAGATGAGGGCTGCCTCTTCAAGCCCCTTGGCAAAAGCCCTCTCTCGTTCGGAGTCAGGCCTTCCGGAGCGCGAGGCGCCGAGATAATCCACCCTTCCGAAGTCGCTGATGTGTCGGGAGTCTTCGCCGAAGACCTTCTCGATGAGGATCTCCGTATCTCGACGCCACTTCTTGAATTCCGGCGAGAACCGCTTCTGTTTGGGAATGGTATCGATCTCGGCGATCTGACGCTGGAATCTCTCAATCGCTGTCGCTTTGTCCATAGACATCGTGATATGGCCCTAACATCAGATATAAGGGTTGGGAACGCGGTTCACTCCGCTGGTGTCTTGGTAAGTTTGCAGGGCGTAATCCTCTGACAATCGTCGGTTGATAATATTCTGTGTCCCTACATTGAGGATGTCTGACGCGTAGCG
>WNFZ01001783.1_pt1 | contig 29628 bp, 31 predicted proteins | sample 5400081 | NCBI WGS metagenome assembly WNFZ01 (sample SAMN13153365, study PRJNA577476) | soil metagenome | isolation source: 80 cm soil or saprolite under grassland replicate 1 | place: USA:California | collected 2016-06-15 | reverse complement strand
CAGAAGATGCTGCGCCCATCTGCTCGCCGCTGGAGAATACTAATTGATAAGATTTGGTCCATGCACAGGTACCAACATTCTTCAATTGCCAGGTCTTGGTGAAGGTCGCACCCGGAGCAAAGACAGTACCATCAGGAACGGTAACATCTGAGATGAATTGTGCCTTGTCACAGGATGAGGGCGGAACGGTAGTAACAGGAGGTACAGTAGTAACAGGTGGAGGATAACTACCACTTCCCTGACGAGCAATAATTGGGTTGCCCCACAGCGCACGGTCACCTACGGGTGAGCCATAGGCAGAAATGTAAAGAATGAATTTGACGGTCTGACCTGCCAATGGACTGAGGTTAAGGTTTGCGTTATAAGTTAAGCCTTCGAAGCGTTCACGGAATGTCCAGAAGGTTTTGACCGTTCCACCAACTTCATAATCGAGGCGGTAGGCCACATAACACGATGTCGCACCAGACTGGCAACCGATCATTGCCTGGAAGCGATCTCCACTCTGAACGGTGAAATCTGCATACTTTGCCTGAATGAAACCGTTGGTGATCTGTTGAGGTGAGAAAAGCAAACCAGGTTGGCTGGCGACTACTCCACTCTCGAAGCTGGGTTTATCCTGCTTCAAGGCGAAGCCTTTGGCATCGGGGTCGGTACCTGGGAAGGTAAGTCCGCCCGCACCACTCGACCAGATCGTTGAACTTAAACTCGCGTTCGCTGTAAAGTCGAGCGCAACGCTGGTTGTAGGTGTGCCACGGACATTGATTTCCACCCACCAGTCTTTGAGGGCAGTTGTGCCAATGCCAAACAACGTGCCGGATGCATTCTTGAACTTCCAGTAACCAATGTAATGACCAGCATTGCTCGGTGCGGTCATGCTTACGGAGAGATCAATCGTGCCGCCTGGAGTCACGTCAGCAGTGAAAGGAACCGATAGGGTCGTCCCCATCTTTTCGCCCGTGTCATAAACCATCGTATAAGATTTTGACCACGTGCAGGTGCCAATGTTCCTCAAGCGCCATGTTTTTGTGAACGCTTGTCCGGGATCAAATATCGAGCCATCGGGTACAGTGACATCGCTGACGAACTGTGCCCAATCACAGGTCGCTGCCGAAGCTGATGATGTTGTCAATGCTGCGGGCACGAGCGATAACAACATCGCGACAAGTAACATAATAGAAGCCGTTTTCAATCGGAATTTCATGAGAGCCTCCTCCAATACATCCAGTCATTTAGAACGCCAGAGCCATGGCAAAAGTTCCAAATGATCGTCGGGTTGATAGTCAACTTTCGCAGGGGCCAACATCCCATGGAAAGCCAGCATTGACTATACGCCTCTAGTATATCTTTTCTTTAAGGATTGTTCAATATCACAAACATGACTCTTTTTACTTATAATGGAGGCATGCCGCGCACCATCCTGCATATTGACCTCGATGCATTCTTCTGCGCTGTGGAGGAAAATCAGAATCCATCCCTGCGCGGCAAGGCATTTGCAGTAGGAGGAAAACCAGAGGAACGTGGCGTTGTCGCTTCGTGCTCGTATGCCGCGCGGCGGATGGGAATCCGCTCGGCGATGCCGATGTCGAGAGCGCTCAAGCTAAGCCCGCGCTTGATCATTGTCCCTTCGCGTCATCACCTCTACAGCGAAGTCTCGCGGCAAGTGATGGCGATTCTGCATGAGCAGACTCTGCTCGTGGAACAGATTTCCATTGACGAAGCGTTTCTCGATATATCGGATATTCGGGACGAGCCCGAACGATTCGCGCGTGGACTTCAAGCGCGCATCCGCGACGAATCGCATCTCCCCTGCTCGATCGGGATCGCATCGAACAAGCTCCTAGCAAAGCTCGCAACCGAAGTCGGCAAGGCGCTCGCGTTGCAACGGATAAAAGATCAGGGATTGACAGAACCTCCGAACGCGGTGACCACTGTCGGCTTTGGAGACGAAGCGGTATTTCTCAATCCACTTCCTGTAGATATGTTATGGGGTGTCGGTCCGAAGACATTCGCACGATTAACGGAGTTGGGAATCCGCACGATTGGTGATTTGGCAAAGTGGCCCAAAAGTGACCTGATCCGCTTGTTCGGCGAGAATGGTCGCGACCTGGCGCGCCACTCTAAGGGAATTGATGATCGCCCGATTGTCACGGAACGTGAGACAAAATCCATCAGCCAGGAAATTACGTTTTCACGCGATGTGCGCGATGATAAAGCTTTGGAAAAAACTTTACACGAAATGTCTATTGAGGTCGGAAGACAACTACGAAAAAATAATCTGGCGGGGAAAACCATCAAATTGAAAATACGCTGGCCCGACTTTACAACGCTGACACGCCAAACAACATTGAATGATCCAACAGATCAGGATGATGTGATCGAAAAGTTTGCAATAGACTTGATGAATTCTGTGAGAAAATCAAATCAGGCAGTACGACTGATCGGCGTAGGCGTCAGTGGACTCGGCGCACCAATCCGTCAATTAGGTTTGTGGGATTTGGATCATGAGAAGGCACGCAAAATACAGGATGTCCTGGATTCGTTGCAAGAGAAGTATGGAAAAGATGTAATCAAACGAGGCAATGTGAGTTAACACCGCCCGCGGGTTGATTGACAACACGGCTTGAAATTAGAGCACTTGCAGGAGAGGTCGAAAGATCTAATGAATGGATGAAATTGCATGCCGCATATATGCCATAATTTGACATATATGCGGTTTATATTTGTAAAGGATATGTCGCATGAACAATACTGCCACACGCCTGATCACTCTCATTTTTCTGTTACAAAACCAGCCAAATCAGAAGGCATCTGAACTGGCTGAGAAACTTGGCGTTTCGCTGCGAACGATCCATCGTTATTTCGGGATGTTGGACGAGATGGGAATTCCCATTTACTCTGAACGCGGTCCTTATGGCGGGTTTTCTCTTGTGCGAGGTTACAAGATGCCGCCGCTCGTCTTTACGCTTGAGGAAGCAGTTGCTGTGGTCCTGGGAACGGGTATCGTCGAGGAAATGTGGGGAGATTTGTATCGCGAGGCTGCACGCGGCGCGCTGGCGAAATTAGAGAACCTGCTCCCGGATGAACAAGTGCGCGAAGTTGCATGGGCACGTGGATCCTTAGTTGCCACCGGCATGAACCGCGCAGATCTAAAAGTGTTGACTCCTTTGTTAGAGAAATTGCGACGTGCAATCCGTGAACATCGAAGCGTGAACATGAAATACCAAACCAGTCAGATTCCACATCCCGCGCAACGCGGCTTGGATCCCTATGCCCTCGTCCATCGCTGGGGCTGGTGGTATGTGATCGGGTTCTGTCATGTGCATAAGGAAGTGCGCACTTTTCGCGTGGACCGCATTTCCGAGAGCGCTCTTTCGGACACAACATTCTCTCAGTCGCCGGATTTCAATTTGCAAACTTATTTGAAAAATGAAATGCAGACTCAGCCACAGATCGTTGCCCGCCTACGATTTGATCCGTCACACGCAAACCTGATCGCTGGAAATCAATCCTATTGGGAAAGGATCGAAACAAAGCCCGATGGTTCCGTGGAAGTTACATTCCTTTCCCCAACGCTCGAATGGGCGGCAAGCACATCCCTTGCGTATGGTCCAGCCGTTGAAGTGTTGGAACCAGCTGAACTGCGAGTCATGGTCACGGAATGGATTGAGGCAATAGCAAAGAAATATGTTCAATACAAAGATTGAATCAAAAAGGAAAGGAAAACAATATGAAAATTCTGGATCTCAAAAAACAATATAAGAATCTCTACCAACCCTCGGCAAAGAAAGTCGAATTTATCCAGGTGCCCTGTCTGCAATTTGCCATGATAGATGGCGCAATTGAAAAAGGATATGGTCCTGGTACTTCTCCCGGCTTTCAAGAGGCTGTAGGGGCGTTATATAGCATTTCGTATACACTTAAGTTCATGTTTAAGAAACGCAAGGCGGACCCGATTGATTATCCTGTTATGGCGCTGGAGGGACTATTATGGTTGACGGAAGGTGATGTATTCGACATCAACATTAAAGACAATTGGTCCTATACGCTGATGATCATGCAACCCGAAGTCATCACACGAGAGATATTCGAAGAAGGACTCGCTCAAGTCCGTAAGAAGCGCGGAGATAATGAAACTTTGTCCAAGCTCAGACTTGATTTCTTTGAAGAAGGTTTGTGTGCGCAAGTCATGCACATCGGTCCTTATGCCGCTGAACCTGCTACAATGGAACGGATGCAGGAATTCATGAAAGAAAATGGTTATCGTGATTGTGTTGGTCTTGGCGGCAAACATCACGAAATCTATCTTAGCGATCCACGCAAAGCGGACCCGGCGAAGTTGAAAACAGTATTGCGACATCCTTTGGAGAAGATATAAAGGTTCGCACGTTTAAACGTTGGAACGTTCAAACGTCATAATAAGAGGAAGCGATAAAGTTTTGATCTGTTATTACCATCCCGACAAACCCGCAGTTGGACTATGCAAATATTGCCAGCGTGGACTATGCTCCGAGTGTGCCGCGCATGCAGGCGATTCGTTGGCTTGCAAAGGCTTGCACGAAGAACAAGTCCGCGCCATGGAAGCGTTGATGCAGAAGAATATTCTGCAGTCCAAACGCGTTGGATCAGACTACTTGCGCAACACAATCTTCTACGGGGTTGTTGGGATATTATTCGCTACATTTGGTTTTACCCAACTGAGATTTCTGGGACTGCAGGCGCTCGTCTATTTGATGATAGGACTGGCATTACTCTGGGCGGCATTGTCGAATTATCTAGAGAGTAGGAAATATAAATAGGATATGTCATTGCGAGCCCGAACGTAGTGAGCGGCGAAGCAATCCCTTCATTAAACAGGAGATTGCTTCCCGTAGGCTCGCAATGACAGAAGGGATATTATGGGCACTTGGATTTCGCACTTAAGAGTTGCAGAAAATTTGTTACCGCACTTTCCAGAAGTGGACGAAGTTACTTTCACTTTTGGCAATCTCTCCCCTGATTCTGGAATCCCCAACGCCGACTGGACAGAATTCGATCCGCCCAAAGAAGTGACTCACTTCCTACATAGAGGAGAAGAAGAACATACCATCCATGATCTTGTATACTATGGACAATATCTGGCGGATATAAAACGTGAAGACGATGTAAAGCTTTACAGTTTTCGCCTTGGTTACTTTTTCCATTTGATTTGCGACATCATGTGGGCAAAACGAATCGTTGGAGCTACAAAACAGCAATTCAAGAAGTTATTTGAAAAGGACAGAAAGCAAGCTGTAAACCTCATAAAAGGTGACTGGTACGGACTCGACCAGCTTTATGTGCGCGATCATCCCGAGCATATTTTCTGGCGCGTGATCATGACAAATCCATTCCCGCCGTCGTATTTATCCTTTGTAAAAGAGCAAGCTTTACATCAGCAATATGATCACATCCGCAGGTTTTACAGCGAGCAGGAAGATAAGTGGTTTCTGTCCATACCGTATCAATATCTAAATGAGACTACGATGACTCGCATTGTGAACGATAGCATCGAAGCGGTTTTGATCGTCTCGGAAAAAGTAAAAGATATGAAAAATTTTGACGGCTTGGTAAGCAGTGTCAGTTTGCTACCTGAGTATTTGACCACGCCTTATGAAGAACCATTGGGGAATTGACCCCTCTCCAAATCCGATATTTGTATTAAGTTAGCAACCAAGATTTCCGTCTCGGATTTGGGGAGGGTGTCCGAAGGACGGGTGGGGCTGCAACTTCCTCCTTTCCCCTGCGTATGTTCCAATAGAAATTATGGAAAGGAGCACAACATGAACACGAACTATAAGCAATTGACTCGCAGCACATCCAACCGCATGATCGCGGGAGTATGCGCAGGCTTGGGCGACTATCTCGGCATCGACCCGACCATCGTCCGTTTGCTGACCATCCTGGCGTTCTTCACAGGATTCGGCGGGATTGCAATCGTTTATCTGATCATGGCGCTAGTTATCCCTGAGCAGCCACAAATTACGCAGTAGGTTACGTTTGAAACGTGATGCATGGGGCTAGGCGGGATGACTTCAAAGCCGCAGTAAATAGTCGTTAACAAGTTAGCAGGTTGGAATGTTCCAACCTGCTAACATTTCAACCTTCAGACTTTCATCGCGCTAAAGAAATAAACACATCTTCCAGCGTCGGCTCGCCGATGAGGATATCTTTCACGTTCAAACCCTGGGCATTCAAGGCTTTCAGCAAATCTTCTTTCTTCGTTCCTTTTTCCGTGATCGTTCGCAAATGATCGCCTGCCAAGCCAACGCGCAATACGCCTTCAATTTCAGGCAATACTACTAATCCATCTTGCAAGGGTTCAGCATACACTTCCCATACATCGCCAGGAATGATTGTCTCTTTCAATTTCGATGGTTTATCCATTGCCAATAGCTTTCCATCGCGCATGATGCCGACGCGTTCGCAATATTCAGCTTCGTCCATGTAATGTGTCGTGACGAGAATGGTCACGCCGCTTTCGGCAAGTTCATAGATCAAATCCCAAAAGGCGCGACGGGCAGTCGGGTCCACGCCCGAGGTGGGCTCATCGAGGAACAACAGCTTTGGCTCATGTACCAACGCGATTCCTAAAGCGAGTCGCTGCCGCCAGCCCGCCGAGAGCGAACGCGTCAGCGTGGAGTCATGCCCAGTCAAGCCAACCTGCTTAAGAGTCCGCGCGATGCGAGCTTTATCTCTAATGCCATACACGCCGCCGTAAAACGTCATAAAACTTCTGCGACATATATCCCGCGCGCGCCCGTACCTGTTCGCTTTGCTTGAACGCGTCGAATCCGAGGACGGTAGCTTTGCCATCGCTTGGCTCAAGCAACCCAAGCAACATGCGGATTGTCGTTGTCTTACCCGAACCGTTCGGGCCAAGATAACCGACCACCTCGCCTTCATTCACTTCAAAATTGATGTGGTCCACCGCGACAAAATCACCGAAGCGACGCGTGAGATTTTCAACCTTGATAACTGCTTCACTCATTGGACGACTCCGATAACGCGATGAACACATCTTCGAGGGTAGGGGCAACCCTGCGCAGCGTATCCACGTGCCCGCCTTCGGCTCCTATTTGAGGCTTGAGCCTGTCGAGGACATCTTGGACTTTGTTTTCTCCGACGCGGATGTGCAGTCGATCGCCGAATGCTTGAACATCTTCCACGTCCTGATCCTTGCGCGCCACATGACGAAGAACATTGATCGGTGAACCGCGCAATTCGAGAATACGATTGTTGAGTTGTGCACGCAGATTTGATGGCGTATCTTCGGCGATGATCTTCCCATCTTTCATGAATCCCACGCGATGACAACGTGAGGCTTCATCCATATAGGGAGTGGAAATGATGACAGAGACGCCCTTTGATTCTTCGTTATCTTTTTTCTCCTTCGCGTCCTTCGTTTCTTCGTGGTGAATAACAGGTTGCGACACGAGTTTGATAACGAGTTGCCAAAAATCCTGACGCGTGACAGGGTCAACGCCTGTCGTCGGTTCGTCGAGCAACAACACGCGCGGATGTGTCACCAGCGCAGAAGCAAGTCCCAGCTTTTGTTTCATGCCTCCAGAAAGTTGTCCGGCACGGCGTTCGGTGAATTTATCGAGCCCAACAAATTCCAGAATTTCCATACAACGTGGCAGCCACTCATTCGATTTCAGCCCGCGGACTTCGGCAAAGAAGCGGATATTTTCAAGAACCGTTAAATCTTCGTACATGGAGAAACGCTGTGAAAGATAACCAAGCTGCGAACGAGCATCTTCCGTCTTGCGAATCACATCATATCCACAAACAGTTACAGCACCTTCATCCGGCAGCAACGCACCGACGAGAAGCCGCATCGTAGTGGTCTTGCCTGCCCCATCCGCGCCGACGAGACCATAAATCTCACCTGCTTTGACTTGCAAAGAGACATTGTCCACGGCGTGAGTTTCACCGAATGATTTGCGTAAGTGGTTTGCAGAAACAAGTAAATTAGTCATTGTTTAGTTGAAACCTTTTTCGTCGAACGTTGAACGTCAAACGTCATGTTATATTCCGCACTATCTTCAGCAAGGCGACGACCACGCGGGTGAGTTTCAAGATAATCTATAAAACGACTGATTTGACGCGATGATTTATCTGCAAACTCATATGCTTCTGCAAATTGTTCTTGAGAAATATATTTTAGATCAAGAGCAACATACAGTTGCGATCGGACTTCACCCGCTGATCCTTTGGCGTGCCCAAGAAAATTTATAAATTGTGTATCTGTTCGGCTTTCAAAACCTTCAGCAATATTACTCATAACTGAAACAAAAGCTCGACGAATTTGATCCTTCAATCCATAATCTTTCACAAACATACCTTGTTCTGATAACCTATAGACCAAGCCTCAATTTCTTCAAAACGAGTGATACCAGCCATATTGTTTTCCTTTTAGAGAACGCCAAACTTCGACGTGTGACTTTTGACCTTGGACGTTTAACGGAAAGTTACATCCGCCGGCATACCGATCTTCAACTTGCCTTCGTTATCACTGACTTTTAATTTGATAGCGTAGACTGTCGCGCTACGCCCTTCCACCGTTTGGACATTACGTGGAGTAAATTCTGCCTGATCAGAGATATGAATCACTTCGGCATTAAAGGTCTCGCCCGGGAAGGAGTCAACTGTCACAGAAGCTTGTTGTCCCAGCTTGATCTGTCCATAGCGATCTTCAGGAACATAGACTGTGATGGTAATGTTGCTTAAATCTGCCATGGCAAAGGCTGTCGCTCCAGGTTGGACAAATTCGCCGGGTTCTACGTTGCGAGTTAGGATATCCCCGTCCATCGGAGCGTAAACCGTAAGCTTGGTCATTTGCGTATCCAGTAAACCTAGATTCGCTTCGGCTTGTTGGACGGCAGTTTGAGCATGTTGCAATCCGGCTTTCGCCTGGTCAAGAGCAGTTGCAGCGATCTTTACCTGCGGAGAATATTCTCCGGTTTGCATGCGACTCAAGGTATCGAGAGCGACTTGATAACGTTCATCTGCCACAGAAACTGCTGCACGAGCTTCACGAACACGGTCGGCTGCATCAGTGTTTAACAAAGCGCTATACGCGTTTTGAGCATCCTCGAGCTCAGACTCCGCGGCATCCAGAGAATCGTTTGCCGCGGTAAGAACATCACTATCTCCGCTCAGATTTTTGGCAATGTCAATTTTGATCTTGTAAGCAGGCGCATAAGCAGGCAGATCAAGCTTGAGAGAATCTGGATCTACTTTGCCGCCTGTCGCTTGCGCGTGATCGCGGACAGCTTTCGCAATCAGATAAGCCATACGCGCGTCCGAGACACGATTTTCTGCGGCAACAAAACTAGCATTATTCAGATCTTTGACAACGGTATCAAAATCAGATTGACTTTTCTGAAGAGCCTGCTGAGATGCATCTACTTGTGCTTGCGCGGCTGTCATCTGCTCTGAGCGGCTGAAATACCAGAGCGGCTGATCGAATTGACCCGGCGTTCGGTTCATCCAGTCTGTGAGACGACCGGCACCTTGTTGAGCGCGTGCCGCAGTCAATGTAGCATCGTATTGCGCCTGCGCCATATCAGACGCGCTTTGCGCTGCCCGCAGCGCGCTGCGGGCAGAATCCACTCCGCTTTGGGCAACGACTCTTTGTGCGGCGAGCAGACTATCGTCCAAGGAAAGAAGCAGATCGCCTTTTTTGACAGATTGTCCTTCATCAGCAAAGACATCCTTTACCTTGCCCGCCATCTCAGGCGAGACGTTCACAACAACTGCTTCAATAGTTCCAGAGGCTGTGAGTTGTCCATTATCCTTACTATTCAAGGTACGGATCCCGTAATAAATGCCCACGGCGATCAGCACCAATACGAGGATGATTGCGGGAAGAGGGGGACGTTTGTTATGCATGGTTACTCCTTATAGAGAAATTAATCTAAGCGCTTGCGGAAGCGTGCTGAAGCAGCACCCATAATTGCAACGGCAAAGATAATTAATGCGATAATTTCGTTTCGAAGAGCAGCCGCGCCGACTCCTTTGAGCAACAAGGCGCGAATGATCACAAGATAGTAGCGAAGAGGAACGATGGCAGATACATACTGTAGAAATTTTGGCATTGCCTCAACCGGGAAGAAAAACCCAGAAAGAAACAGGCTCGGCAGCATGGTCACCATGACCGTGATAAATGCTTCCTGTTGTGTATTGGCAATCGTGGAGGCAAATAATCCAATCCCCAGACTCGATAAAAGAAATAATCCAGAGAGGACAAAGATCAGACCGAGATCTCCACGAATGGGAACCTGGAACCACCAATGACCGATGACAAGTACCTCAACCATATCGATGAAAGCCAAAATCGTATACGGCAAAATTTTTCCCAGAACGAGTTCCCAGGAGCGGATGGGCGTGACAATCAATTGTTCGATCGTGCCGCGCTCACGTTCACGCACAATCGATGAGGCTGTGAGTAATGCGGTGATGAAATACAAGATCATTCCGATCACGCCAGGGACATTGAAGTAAGCTGCAATCAGATCAGGGTTGTACCAAACCTGGGTGCGGACTTCGAGAGGCGGAGTAAACGAAGACGGTCTTCCAGTCAGCGCCGCCTGTTCTGTCAACACCTTGGTTGCAAATGATTGACCGATCAATTTTGCCGTGGAAAGCGCGGTCCCACCCACAGTTGCATCGGAACCATCCAACACCAGGGATACTTGTGCCTTGCCTTCAAGCAGACGCGTTTCATAATCTGGTGGGATGATCAACGCCGCGCGGATTTTGCCCGCTTCAATTAAGGACTTATATTCTTCTGCCGAGTTGACAACATAATCAATGCCGAAATAGTTTGCAGCGCGAAAGGCATCCAATAACGCACGCGCTTGGTGCGAATGACTCTGATCCCAGACTGCCAACGAGATATTTTTGACATCACTGGTTGCAGCGTATCCAAGCAGGAATAGCTGCATCATGGGCATCACAATGATCAAGACCAGCGTGCGCGGGTCGCGAAAGATTTGGATGAATTCCTTACGAATAATGGATATGAGTCGCGAATTCATGCGGGCTCCTTTATGATGCCATGCAGGAAAATATCTACATACGCATCGGTTGCATTTTTAGGCAGTAATTTGCTAATCACAGAATTTGAAATCATCATTTCAGTAATGAAATAGGAAATGACCATGCCGAAGAACGATCGCATTAGCACAGCGGGGTGGGTCACGCGCAAATCTTTCCTTGCTTTGATAACCCTCTCAAAGACAGGTAAAACTTTGGGCGCAAGTTCACGCAACATGGCTGCACCATGTTTGCCTTTGAATTCAACAAGTTCAATAAATATTAGGTTGATAAATTCAGGTTCTTTGCCAAGTCCATCGATCACAATTCGAAATGCATTTCCCAAAAATTCCTCCGCCGTATCCCCTTTTGCTTCAAGAATTAGAGGCAAAATCCTTTTGTACGGGTGTTGGTCAAGAATGATTGCTTCAAAGATCTCATCCTTACTTGAAAAGTGGTTATAGATGCCTCCCAATGCCAATTGAGCGTGCTCCGCGATCTGACGCATGGACGTGGCGTGGTAGCCTTGTTCCAGAAATAACTGGATGGCTGCATTCTCAATGGTGATGCGAGTGGCTTCCCCTTTTTTGATAGTTTCTTTTGCTGACATCGGTTTCTCCAAAAACGAACGAACGTTCGTTTTTATTTTATGCGATTCCTAAAAACTGTCAAGAGGAAAGAATTAAGTCCTTGCAAGGATGTGAAGAGTCAAATGCTAGTGTAGAATCGGGCAATGCTGCCTCTCACAAAAGTTGAACAATTTACCCGCAAGCACTTGCGATATAACGTTACAGTTAATTTATTGGATGGCGGATTTTTTGGATTGGCAATAGGTTTTGTATCATTTAGCACCATCCTGCCCCTCTTCGTTGCTTCGATGACTAATTCCGCAACCTTGATCGGACTTGTGCCTGCCATCCATGCGACAGGCTGGCTTCTGCCTCAGTTATTTACCGCTAGCCACACGGCGCGGTTGCGTCGTTACAAACGGACAGTAATCCTTATGACGATTCACGAGCGTCTCCCGTTTCTAGGTCTCGCCATCGTGGCATTGCTGTTGCCCCGAATTGGTAGCCAGGCAGGTTTAATCATCACATTCATCTTTCTCACTTGGCAGGGGCTTGGGGGTGGCTTTACGGCAAATTCATGGACAAGCATGATCTCCAAAATCATGCCACCTGAATCACGCGGGACATTTTTTGGCACGCAAGCTGCAGTGGCGAACCTTTTTATCAGCGGCGCGGCGATAGGCGCAGGTTATTTACTAAACTCGTTTGATGCACCCACGAATTTCATGTACTGCTTTTTAATCGCCATCATATTTTTTACAGTTTCATGGTTTGCACTTGCCCTGACGCGTGAACCTGCTGATTACGAAAAAATAATTGAGGATAACCCACCTCCCTTCTGGCACGGCGCGGGAAAAATCCTCAAGCGTGATAAGAACTTCAACTGGTTTCTTTCTGCGCGCATCCTTTCGCAATTTGCGACCATGGGGTTTTCATTCTACATCGTGTACGCGTTGCGCCGTTTCCACATGGATGCAGTCACAGCGGGGTATCTCACAGCAACCCTCACGATCGCGCAGACAGTTGCCAACGCGGCGATGGGCTGGTTAGGTGACCGCGTCGGTCATCGTCCGATGCTCATCATTGGCGCGGCTTCCGCACTGTTCAGTTCGTTGCTGGCATGGTTCGCGCCCTCGCTTGCATGGTTCTTTCCCATTTTTGTTCTCACGGGTTTCACCAATGTTTCGATTTGGACGAACGGCATGACCATGACTGTTAATTTCAGCGGCGAAGAGGAACGCCCATTTTATATTGGTCTCGCGCAAACATTAACCGCACCCGCTACGATCCTCGCCCCGCTCATCGGCGGCTGGATTGCAGATTCGCAGCGCTTTGTGCTCACATTTGCGCTTTCCAGTGTGCTATCTGTTGTTATGATGGCAATTTTGATTTTTCTCGTGAAAGAACCAAGAAAAAATATATATGCTCGAGGTGCCGTCCTCGGCGCCGAGGACGGCACCTAAAGCAAAAAAGGAGTCCTCATGACCCTCATTCAGGAAAAAGTAAATCAAGCCATTGAAATTCTCAAAGAACAACAAACGGATATGTGGCTCACGTTCGTTCGCGAAACAAGCGGCGTGCGCGACCCAGCTTTGGATCTGCTCATCGGTGCAAATGATCTCACCTGGCAATCGGCGCTGATCCTCACGCGCAAAGGAGAAAAGATTGCCATCATTGGCAATCTCGAAAAAGAAGCTCTTCAGCGATTGGATATCTTCAATGAAGTTTTAGGATATGACAAATCGATTCGTGAACTTTTGCGTGAGACAATCGCCCGTCTCAATCCTGACCGAATCGCTGTTAACACCTCGAGGAACAATGTCCACGCTGACGGGTTGACTCACGCCATGCATGAGATGTTGTGTGCGTATCTGGCAGATACTTCCTATACAGAGGGACTCGTTAGTGCTGAGCCCGTCATCTCTGCCTTGCGTGGACGAAAGACTCCTGCTGAACAAGCACGCATCCGAAAGGCAATTGAAATCACCGACGAGATTTATCAGAAGACATTTGATTTCATCAAAGTAGGCATGACTGAGATTCAGATCGGTGAGTATATGCAGGGACTGGCAAATGAATATGGCGTTAGGCTCGCCTGGCCCGCAGAGAATTGTCCAGCCGTAAATAGCGGACCCGACTCTCCTGTTGGACATAACGGACCTACAGGTATGAAGGTTGAGCGCGGACATCTGCTCCATTTTGACTTTGGTGTCAGATACGAAGAATACTGCTCCGATATTCAACGCGTGGCATATGTTTTACGCGAGGGAGAAGCGGAAGCACCGGTTGAAGTCCAGCGCGGGTTTATCACCATTCGCACCGCGATCGAAAAATCGCGCGAAGCCATGAAAGCAGGTGTAACTGGCAATTCCATCGATGTGATCTCACGTGAGATCGTTACTGATTCTGGCTATGCTGATTATCCCTATGCACTTGGTCATCAGCTTGGGCGCGTGGCACATGATGGTGGCGCGTTGCTTGGTCCATTATGGGAGAAGTATGGTGATTCGCCGAATCAAAAACTCGAAGTCGGGCAGGTCTTTACCATCGAACCAGGATTAGCTATTCCCAATTATGGTTATCTAGGTTTGGAAGAAGATGTCGTCATCACAGAAAATGGTGCGGAATATTTTACAGAACCACAACGAGAAATTGTGTTATTAAAAGGATAAAGTATATAAAATGAATAATGAAAAGGGCACACTTGGTTGTGTCCTTTTTATTTATGAAATCAATGAGATGATTTTCGAGGTGAGTAATCCTGAAGCGATGGAATTTCGATAGAATGCATCATATTGATTTGTAAACCCCGAAGGAATGGCATAGGAAGAATCATGTCACCCTTCGGGGTTATTTTTTACAACAATCCTGACATCCCTTCGGGATTGATATTTGAACGTTAATTGGGACTACTGACAGGGAAACAAAAATCACTAAACGGTATCCGTTTTCGGCGGCGCGTGAGGCGAAGTTTGCAAAAAAGAAGGGGCGGTTCATCCCATTCCCCGTATGCCTTCCATCACTGGCTCGACAGATGTCAAATGCTATACTTAAAATTGTGAAATAATTCACTAAAAAGGATGAGGTATGACTCAGGAAGATCCCAGAATTCTTGAACTTCGCCGCGTACGCGCAAAAGCACTGGAAGGTGGCGGTGAAGAACGAAACAAAAAGCAAAAAGCCAAAGGTAAGTTGACGGCACGTGAAAGAGTCAGATTGCTGCTCGATCCAGGTACCTTCAATGAAATAGAGCCATTCATCACCCATCAAGGGGACGAGATGAGTTTGCTCAATGAAAAGTATTATGGCGATGGCGTGATCACAGGCTACGGGCAGATCAACGGGCGGACAGTATATCTATACTCCCAAGACTTCACAATTTATGGCGGCACACTAAGCGAAATGCAATCGCATAAGATTTGCCGCGTCATGGATCTGGCGGTACGCAATGGTGTGCCATTTATCTCGTTGATCGATTCGGGTGGCGCCCGTATTCAGGAAGGTGTCCGCTCAATGGGCGGATACGCGGAAATATTCAGGCGCAACGCTCAATACTCCGGTGTGATTCCACAGATCGCGGTGATGCTCGGACCGTGCGCAGGTGGCGCAGCCTACTCTCCCGCCTTGCAAGACCTTGTCATCATGGTGGAGAAATCCTCGTTCATGTTCCTAACGGGACCCGATGTGATCAAAGCCGTGACCGGTGAAGTGATCGATGCAGAGTCGCTTGGTGGTGCAGATGTGCACATGTCGATCAGCGGCGTGGCACATATCAGCGTGAAGAGCGAGCAGGAAGCACTCGACACGGTGCGGAATTATCTTTCCTATCTCCCCTCAAACAATGTTGAGAATCCGCCTTACGAGCACTCCACTGACAATTTGTCTTATATGGATGAATGGCTGAACAGCGTGATTCCTCTTGACCCCGCTGAACCATACATCATGCATCAGGTGATCGAGAAGATCGTTGACAGCGGTACGTTCTTTGAATTCCAATCAAGTTGGGCGCGTAACGCGATTGTCGGGCTGGCGCGCATCGGTGGTCACAGTGTTGGCATTGTGGGACAGGAACCCGCCATTATGGCTGGTGTGATCGATATCGATGCAGCTGACAAAATGACTCGCTTCGTCCGCATGTGTGATTGTTTCAACGTCCCGCTCGTCACATTCGTTGATTCGCCCGGTTTCCTGCCGGGTATTGCACAGGAACATGGCGGCATTATTCGTCACGGCGCAAAGCTTCTCTACGCCTATTCAGAAGCAACAGTTCCAAAGATTTGTATCATCACTCGCAAAGCCTATGGTGGCGCATATGTGGTGATGTCGAGCAAATATCTGGGAACAGACGTGACTTATGCATGGCCATCTGCCGAGATCGCAGTTCTTGGTGCAGAAGGCGCTGCTAACATTTTATTCAAGAAGCAAATTGACAGCGCAGCCGATCCTTCCGCAGAGCGCAAAAAGCTTGCCGAAGAATATCGCGAACGATTCAACAATCCTTATTATGCAGCGGGCACAGGCTATGTGGATGACATCATCGAGCCGCGCGAATCGCGCCCGAAGATCATCGCTGCATTATCGGCATTGCGTGATAAGTACACGCCCGCACCTCCTCGCAAGCATGGGAATATCCCGGTATGAGCAACCTGTTAATCTCTCTGCAAATTACTGCCCTCGGCATGGGACTTGTCTTCGGTGCGATCATCTTGTTATGGTGGATGATGGCATTGCTTACGAGAATCGCCAGAGAAAAAGAGTCCGTCTCAGACGCAACTGATCATGCTCCCGTCATGGAACGTAATGTTAAAGCCCAGGCAGCTGCTGTAGCCGTTGCTGTGGCACTTGCCGATCATCAGGTAACCCACACACATCCGCTTTCAGATCCACCGACGGCAATTATTTCTGCATGGCAGTTGGGCATGCGCACACGCCAGCTGTCTGAAAAAGGGACACCGATTGTACGCAAGCCGCGTAAGGTAGGATAGAAAATGAAATACACCGTCAGAGTTGCAGATAAATCATACGAAGTGAAAATCGAAGACATTCATGCACGTCCCATCGTTGCACACGTAGATGGTGAAAGCTTTGAAGTCTATCCTGAAAACGGACAAAAAACTGAGGCTTCGAAGGAAGCGAAGGAAATCCTGTCCAATGAATTGCCCAAGTCTTCCGCAAGTCAAGTTGGAAACGTCAGCGAACTTACCGCTCCTCTTCCTGGGACCATTGTTGAAATTTTTGTAAAGGCTGGCGATGAAGTTGAAATTGGAAACATTGTGCTTGTCATCGAAGCCATGAAAATGAAGAACAGTATCCGCTCGACGCGCACGGGCAAGGTGACAGAGGTTCTCGTAAGCACGGGAGAGACTGTGGCGCATAAACAGGCATTGGTGAGATTCGAATGAACATTGCCGAGCTGCTTCCTGAATTACTAAAAGGAATCCTGCACCTGACCTGGGGCAATGTAGTGATGGTCACCGCCGCCTTAGTACTGATCTATCTTGCGGTCTTCAAGGAAATTGAACCTGTTTTGTTGCTGCCCATCGGATTTGGTTGTCTTCTCGCCAATATTCCCCTTGGAGGCATGACCTCCGTCGAAGGGATGATGGGAGTGCTCTATAAGGCTGGCATATCCAGCGAATTGTTTCCGCTGCTGATCTTTGTCGGCGTGGGTGCGATGATCGATTTCAGTCCGCTTCTTGCACAACCGAAAATGGCATTGCTCGGCGCAGCAGGACAATTCGGAATCTTCGGCACGTTGATCCTGGCGATCCTGATTGGTTTCCCGCTCAATCAAGCCGCTTCGATTGGAGTGATCGGCGCGATCGATGGACCTACATCCATTTTTGTAGCGACCAAGCTCGCGCCCGAATTGCTCGCCCCCATCGCAGTCGCGGCATATTCCTACATGAGTTTGATTCCGATCATCCAGCCGCCGTTGATGAAACTGCTGACCACGAAAAAAGAGCGCCTGATCCGCATGGAATATGCACCCAAGCCAGTCTCACAGAAGGCGTTGCTATTCTTCCCCCTGATCCTCACACTGGTTGTGGGCTTGCTTGTTCCCGAAGCGACACCGCTTATTTCCATGTTGATGCTTGGTAATTTACTCAAAGCCTCCGGCGTGGTAGATCGTTTAAGCAAATCAGCGCAAAATGAGATGATCAATATCGCGACGTTGTTCCTTGGTCTGGCAATTGGTTCAACCATGGCGGCGGCAAGTTTCTTGAGCCTTGCCACGATCAAAATTCTCGCTCTTGGATTGTTTGCCTTTGCGTTCGACACGGTCGCCGGATTGCTATTTGGAAAATTGATGGCAGTATTGAGTGGCTACACAATTAATCCATTGATCGGCGCGGCGGGCATTTCGGCGTTCCCCATGGCAGGACGTATCGCAGCAAAAGTTGCGAACGATGAAGATCATGATAACTTCATCCTGATGCATGCGATGGGAGCGAACACCGCTGGTCAATTGGGCAGCGTGATCGCCGGTGGTATTTTATTGGCAATTGTTTCAAAATTGATCTAACGATTATCCTCAAGTAAACGGACGAACGATGAAATGGCTATCCTAAAAAAGGATAGCCATTTTTGAATCAATAGCATACGGGCAAGGTACCGCATAATTTGCCACCAAATTTGTTGGAGTTTTAGTCGGCAAATCTACGTAAAAGTCTACTTATTAATGTGACCAGCGGTAAAATACTGCCATGAGCATTCGACCCTTTCAACTTCCGCAAGATATTGATCTCATGAATTCCCTGGTCATGGAGGGGTTTCAATATCCTGAAAACCCCGAATGGAGCGTGCAGGAAGATGAGGTGCAAGGCATGGTCGACCGCATGAACGGTGCAAAACGTTTGTGGCCCCTTTTGCGCCTCATGCGTACTTTCGTGCCGTTATTTCGCGATATTCTCTGTGGATTTATTGAAGAGCAGGATCATAAACCTGTCGGCTTGATCAACTACATGCGGCAACGTAACGCGCCTGAATGGTACATTGCCAATATCGCGGTTTTGCCTGCGTATCGCCGCCGTGGAATCGCCCGTAGGTTGGTGGAGGCGACGTTGGAGGAACTTCGCCGTCGAAAAGCAACGATCGCTTTCCTTGACGTAGTTGTCGGTAACGATCCTGCTTTTAATCTATATAAGGAAATGGGGTTCGATGCCTTTACAAAGGCGTCTGAGTATCATTTTCAAAAGGAACTGCCCATTACGGCAATGTCGCTGCCTGCGGAATATAAGCTAAAATCCTTAAGCCGCTTCGATTGGCAAACTCGATTCGATCTTGCAAAGCGCGTCACTCCAGAGCACATCACGCGCTATGAACCTGTGATAGAAGCGCGCTTTCGGACGCCCATGATCATGCCACTTTTCGGAAAACTATTCGAGTCTGCTGGCGGCTCTCACAGCGAACGGTTTGCAATTTATGCAGCAAATGGTGAAGTCGTAGGCATCGGTCAGTACACCTATCGCACCCGTGCAGGCGGTACAAACTTCACCAGACTCACCATTGATCCGGACCATCCGAGCCTGGCAGAATTCATCCTACGGTATGTCTTTTCTGCAATTCAAAAGGCTAGCCCAGGGCACCGTATTGAGCTTAGCTTTGAAGATTGGGAATCGGCGCTAATCCACTGCGCGGAAGAGTTAGGCTGTGAAAAAAGATTCGGTGTGCACCGTATGGGTTTGCGTTTTTGACCCCGTTCGGTCATACTTTCGTAAAATAATTCTCTTCCACGCCCTTCCACGTTTCATCGTTCAACTTCATATACTTTGTCAGTAGCGGATGGACATGACAAATCTCTTCATACATCCGTTGTGCAACGCGTCGGATGGAGAAATGTGCGTTCGCGGCAGAGCGCAATTGACAGAACGCAAACGCCTCGCGCAGATTGAACTCGGCAAGCACCCGGCGATTAAATCCATTGGGAACCACATACTGCGCAAGGTTCGGATTGACATCATATAGCTTCTCGAACATTTTCTCAGCAGAATCCATCGCCGCCTCATACTGGGACCTGAAGCCTGCTTCCGTGATCAAACGTGGAGTCGCGTAGCCCAGACGCGTCGTCAGACGCTGTGGGGTTTGTGTCATCATCCGATGACGTTTGAACTCGGCGTATGCTCCCTGGTCCATGACCAGGTCAAACACATAGGTCGAATATTCCAACTCACGTAATGGCACATCATATTTATCCAAACGTCCAAGCAGGGATTTGGCTAAGGACTCAAGATCATCCACGTTTAAGTTTTTCACATATACCAACGCATTCTCATAACTCATTTCCCCAAACCGATATAATGCTGCCGCAAGGACTTTGGTCTCGCCATCCTTGTCACAATTAATCAGCGTACACCAATCATCTGGTAGACGATGGACCATCGACAATGGACGATGGCTAAATTCATTAATTGTTTCACTTAAGTAAGGAACCGCATTCGCATATTTCACAAGGGTCGGCGTCTCGCCCAATGCCACCTCCTTAACCTTCTCGCCGATCTCGCGCACTTCTGTCAGTTCGTGCGATAACATCTTGCGGATCATGCTCTCCAGAACGCGTGCGTTCGCGGTCATGCCAACATTTGCAAGTGAGGCAGCAGGCAAAAGGAAGCGGCACACATCCACATATTTCGAGCGGATACGACGATCCCAGGCTTCATCCTTTTCATTTTCGCGGCGCGGAAAATGTTCAAGCACAAGAGTCCGCACAGGGCTCAGCGATTCGGCATAGGTTTTGAAAAGGAGCCGAATGGTATCCATATATTCGTCATGAAGTGGGTGTCTGGCTTCGCGCAATTCTGATGGAACAAAGAAATCATCTGAGCCCCACTTCTGATAGCGCGTGGATTTCTCCGTGTACGACGCGAGTCGATTCCCTTCGATGCTCTCAATCGCGAGCCGCGAGACGTTCTCGAACGCAATATGCAGCACCGCATGTTCAGCTACCGACGCGTGACCATATCCTACCACCCACTTCTCATGGAACTGCGCGGATTTCTCATCGCTCAATTCCGCGGCAATCGCTCGAAACGATTCAGGCGAGCGGGAAGTTTTCGCAAATGCGACCGCGATGGTTTCGGGACTGAGAGCACGCGGGGAAAGCAGGTAAATGTCACGTTCGGGCATATCGGTCTCCTCTACCTTTGCAAAGGTACTCTGTGAAAAAGTCTGGCAGATTATAAAGTAAAAAATGACTTGCAATAATTGTATTTTGATTCTTGTTATGCTACACTTCTGAAAGTCAATTCCAAGATCACTGAATTCAATGGAGAATGAGTAGTGGGCATTTACACAACCAAATCCAAGTGGCAAAAGGCTCTTCAACCGATCGTGGATTTTAGTGTGGCACGACATATCCACCCTAACGTGTTCACCTATGGTGCTCTGATCCTATCCTTGATTGCTGCACTTGCTTTGTATTTGGCGCACACAAACAAGAATTGGTTATGGATTGTGATGCCCTGTGTGTTAATTCGGCTCCTGCTCAACTTGATGGATGGACAGGTGGCACGTGCACTCAACCTGGCGGATGACTGGGGAGAAGTAAAAAACGAATTCGGCGACCGGATTGCGGATGCTGCCATCTTTATTACGATGGGCTTAAGTGGATACGTAGAAGCTGGACTTGCGTTGGTAGCTCTCACATGGATCCTGCTGGTTTCTTATCTTGGCATTCTTGGAAAAGCATCGGGCGGTCCGCGCGTGTATAGAGGTCTGTTCGGCAAAGGAGACCGCATGGTCTCGCTTGCAATCTTCACGTTATATCCCGCCATAAGTGGAAATTTAGCCAGCTACAACTATTATCTCATCTTCGCAAGCATTGCAGCGTTTATTACGGTCATTCAGCGCTTGAGGATCATTTATGCAAATCATCATCGCACATAATCCATTGGACAACCCTCTGTTTTGGCCCATCCTTCGAATTACGGCTGTTCTGTTTCTCTTCGGATTTGGTCTGGTTTTATTCTTTGCGCGCAAGGATTTGAAGGCTGGATTAAAGGGCGAGTTGGGAAAGCGTTTCATCGGCTGGCTGATTATCGCTCCAATTTTTTTGATCGGCACCTTTGTCAAAGGAGTCGTGGCAGCCGTCATTCTTTTCATATTCTTTTATCTTGTACTTGCAGAGTATATAAGAGCTGTGGGAGTGCACCGACCCTACATCATTCATCTTTATATTTTTGTACCGATCACATTCTTTACAGCGCAGTATTTCCCCGAACTTTACTCCGCACTCCCAGCCGCAGCCATTCTCACGTTGACACTTGTCCCCATTCTTAGTCATCATGTGGAGGATTTATACAATCAGCTATCTTTTGCAGGGCGCGGGTATTTATATCTGGTCTGGTCTGTGGGACACGTGATTTTGATCCAACATTTGGCAGGGACAGGGCTGATCATGATCACAGCCATCGGTGTAGCGCTCAGTGACGTAATGCAATACACCGTCGGCAAATTGATCGGTAAGCACGTCATTGCGCCAGAGGTAAATCCGCGCAAAGCCTGGGAGGGATTGATTGGCGATCTGCTCGGTGCCGGGATGGCAGTGTACCTGCTGCGTTTCGCGCTGCCTGCGGATTTCTCCCTCATACACCAAATCATTTTGACTTTTATTATTGGTCTTGGCGCAGCTTGGGGCGACCTGATCAGCTCCATGATCAAGCGTGTTGCAGATGTAAAGGATTGGGGGCAGTTGATCCCCGGGCACGGCGGCTTACTGGATCGCGCCAATAGCATGGTTGTAGTTTTCCCGCTCGTCTATTATTTTTCCTACATAATTCTTGGATATTTGCACTAGTAGGGGCGACCCGCCAAGATCGTCAAGTGATTTGCCTGTGCCTGGTAGGAATATATCGCGTAAAGCGGGTTAATGAAATTTAAAATAATAGATGAATACAAAATAGATTAGCAGCCACATTAAAATATAGCCGCTCATCACGAGCTTGGTATATCTTCTGCAAAAGGATTCAAACCATTTTCCGATTCCGCCCAGGACCAGCACGAGAGGAATAAAACGTTCAAGACGCGCGGGGATCGTCATCAGCACAAAGGATAGAAATGGAAGAGCTTGTTCGCCAGCCTGTGCAGCATATATTTTATAAGGAGTGCCTCTTACTGGACCTGTCAGCACCGCAGCGAGTCCAGAAGCCTGTGTTTGATTCGCTACATCATTGACCAATTCCATATCAATCAAAGGAATATGTGCAAGAAAAGAATTTATTCCAGATGGATTATTCATTGCGAGGACATACATTACCGAACCACCAAGCATTGCACCTAATAGCGCGGCAATCGCCGATGAAAGTCCACGCCGCCAATTGAACAGTGCAACAAATCCCATATAAACATCAGGTACGATAAAGAACACTGTCGCCTCGGCAAATCCCCATATAAAAGCAATGATGATCGACCATCTAGATTTGGCATGATCGAAAAAGCGTTCGTATAAAGAATTCATCAGGGCGCTTCCCTTCTTACCCCTCTTCTAAAAGTTCACGAGTCTGCGCAATATCTTTCCAAATCTGTTCGAGTAATTTATCCACCGAATTAAATTTCAATTCATCACGCAAGCGTGCCACAAATTCAAGTTTTACATCTTCCTCATAAATCTCGCGTCTGAAATCAAGCAGATGCGCTTCCACATTTGGAATTCGTTTGTCAGGCGTGAACGTTGGGTTGATTCCAATGTTGGTTGCAGCCCGATATTTCTGTCCGTCCAAATATGCCCAACACGCATAAATCCCATTGGCAGGGATCATCTTATCTTCGTGCGAATAACTGATGTTGGCCGTTGGCACATTAATCGTTCTGCCGCGTGCATCGCCATGGATGACAGGCCCGTGCAGGCTATAGCGATGCCCCAGCAAACGCGTCGCCTCAGCGACATTTCCTATCTCGATCAATTTGCGGATCTCTGTGGACGAGATCACGCCGCTTTCGTCGCTCAATGCCGATACCACTTCGACGGTATATCCTAGTTCCGAACCGATTTCCCTTAAGCGCGTTGCATTGCCTTCACGGTTCTTGCCTAGCGTGGAGTCATACCCCAACACCAAATGACTCACACCAAGCCGACTCTTAAGCTGCTGTACAAAATCGAACGCTGTGGTATTTGCCACATCCTGATCGAACGGATGTGTGATCACCACATCCACTCCAAAGGCTGCAAGAAGTTCTGCGCGCTCATCAGGTAATGTAAGTAGTTTGATCTCACTGCGGCCAAACAACTTTGCCGGATGCGGTTCAAATGTTAAAACAACAGCAGGCACGCCTTGTTCCTGCGCGCCTGCTGTGAGTCTTTTGATGATCTGCTGGTGACCGCGGTGAACACCATCAAAGACGCCAACGGTCAGCCAGGAATTTTGCAGGGACACCTGTTCGAGTGATTGATAATGTTGCATATTTATAATGCTCCCAACGCCGTCACCGGCGCTGGAGTAATAGCTGTTTCATTTATTCTTATCAGCTACTTTGTCGCCGTCTTGTTTACTGAAGGTAGACAGCGACAAGAGCATTATTTACTCCGAAGTGAAAAATACTTTCTTTGGCTGCCAGGCGGGCTTGCCGTCTTCGCCTTCCACCACTTCCATTAGAGCAACCAATTCACCCTGCGTGCTGACGCCGCGTACGCGGCTTCCCAGTTCTGTATCCTCAGCGGCTTTGACGCGATGTCCATGGCGGACACCTTCCACGTCATCGGGACTGAGTTCGAGAGCGGGCCAATCGCCCAGCGCTTCCGCTGCAGGGATCAGATACTGATACCAGTTACCTGCATGGAATGCCTCCTGCAATTTGCGCAGCGGCACAGCATCCCGCAGGGAGAAACGTCCGCTTTTGGTGCGGCGAAGACCTACAAGGTACGCGCCACATCCCAGCTTCTCACCAAGATCATTTGCCAGCGAACGGACGTATGTGCCCGACGAACAATGCACATCAATGACCACTTCGGGCGGCGCCCATTCCAATACTTCCAGGTGGTGGACTGTAATCTTGCGCGGTTCGAGATCTACTTCCTCGCCTTTACGCGCCATTTCATAGGCTTTGCGTCCCTGCACTTTCACAGCAGAATAGGGCGGTGGAGTCTGCTCGATCTCTCCGATGAAGGTTTTTAACACCTCTTCAAATTGCTGTTCTGTTACATTGACAGGTTGACTGGCTGGCGTAACCTTGCCCTCAGCATCGAATGTGTCCGTTCTTCCACCCAATCGGATGATTGCCTGATAACGTTTATCAGAAGCGGAAACATATTCACTTAAACGAACCGCTGGTCCTACTAAAATTACAAGTACGCCCGAAGCACGCGGATCTAATGTACCGGTATGTCCAGCACGGCGTAGGTTAGTACCATTACGAATTGCCTGCACGACATCATGGGAGGTCATTCCTACCGGTTTATCAACAACCAACACTCCCGAGATAGCGTTCTTTATATCTTGACTATTCACTTCACTCCTCCTTATATACTCCATCCTAATTATGACACATTTATCTGAATATTTGGTTAAAGACCTAACTGTTCCCGCGTAGCTTTTAGGACCTCAGGTTGAACATCGTTCAATGTGCCAGGGATGTCTGCTCCCGCAGCGGCGGCGTGGCCCCCACCTCCAAATTGCTTTGCAATAGGTGAGACATCAATACCTTCTTCAAGCGCCCGCCATGAAATCTTTACATGCTTGTCACTTTGTTCAACGAAGATCATACCAACCTTGTTTCCATGAATCGATGAGATCAAGTTAATAAGATCAGCATCATCATTGCCCCCATAACCTGATCGTTTGCGGTCTTCCAGTGTAAGCGTTCCCCAGACGATTCCGTTTTCCTGTTCCAAACTGGAAAGCCCCGCGCCCCAATAACGCGCCGCAGGAAATGATTTATGCACTAATGAACGCATATAGAGATCTGGCATGTTGGCGCCAGTTTCCATTAACATCGCACACAACCGTAAAGCAGACGGATTTGTATTCGACGTGCGGAAACCAAGTGTATCCGTAATAATACCTGTTAATAGTGCATCGGCAATTGGCTTGGTAATCTTGAATCCCCAAGCAGGCAGATGATTTGCCAGAATGGCAGCAGTAGCCACTTCCTCTGCTTCGATCAAGTTGAGCTTTCCAAAGTTCTCATTGGTTTTATGATGGTCGATGTTAATGTCTGGTTGGCTAAAACTTTGAAAGGCTTTTCCCACGCGTTTGAAATCTGCACAATCCACAGTTATAAAAGTATCGCACTCTGCGCTGGGCTCTTTAACAATCAGTTCGCTTCCCTCCAGATGCCGATACGAGGATGGCAGACCATCTACAAGGACCATTTGAACAGATTTGCCCGCGTTTAATAAGGCTAATCCCAAACCTAGTAACGATCCTATCGCATCCCCATCCGGGCGAATATGCGAAGCAATCACAACATTTCTTGATTTATCCAATCGTTGTTTGATGACCCCAATTATTTCTTCAGTCATTTCGCTAAATTTCCTCTTATTTACCTGTTTGTTTCGATAAGGATACAATAGTTTATTGCTTTTTTCTTAATTCTGCAAGTACCTTTTCGATATGGTCTGCATTTTCAGGCGTCATATCCCAGTGGAAGCGGATGCGCGGGAAGGCGCGCAGTTCCACGCGCGAGGCAAGATTCCGCTTAATGAAACCGGAAGCCGACTCAAGTCCCGCGAGAACGTCAGCAGAGCGTGAGACACCTTCCACGGCCGAGACATAGATATCTGCAAACGCCAATTCCTTATCCACTTTTACGTCTGTCACATAGATTTGTTTCAAGCGCGGATCATTGATCTCGCGGATCAACATTTCGGAGAGTTCCTGGCGGATACGATCCGCAATTCGTTGTAAACGGGTTCCAGATGGCATGTTTTATTCACCACCTTGCGAAGGCTTTACCGTCTTGGGACGAGCCTTCGCAAAGTTTAATTACTCCGACTTTTCTACTATATAAGAAACTAATTGATCACCGACTTGAATGTCGCTAAAGTTTTTAAAGCCGACGCCACACTCATAACCTTGTTTGACCTCTTTGACATCATCCTTCTCATGACGCAAAGAACCCATGTCACCTTCATAGACGAGGTCTGTGCCGCGATATAAACGTACTTTGGAATTGCGCCGCAACTCACCATCGATGACTTTACAGCCGGCTACCTTGCCAAACTTCGAAGCCGAAAACACTGCAAGCACCTGAGCGCGTCCAATAACCTTTTCCTTTGTTTTCGGTTCAAGCATACCGTTGAGAGCTTTTTCGATATCCTCGGTCATGCGGTAGATGATTTCGTAGAGACGAATATCCACGCCTTCTTTTTCAGCTACACGCCGGGCAGAGACATCTGCCTGCACGTTGAAGCCAATAATAATGGCGTTGGACGCGGAGGCGAGCATGACATCATTTTCGCCAATGTTGCCTGTTTCAGAGTAAAGCACTTTGACGCCAATCTCACCTTCACCAAGCTTATTCAACTCACTGACGATAGGGTTAAGCGAACCTTGTACATCCGCCTTGACAATCAGATTCAGCTCTTTTGCTTCGCCCGCTTGAACATTGGCAAATAGATCTTCGAGCGAAACCTTCTTTCTCGACTGCGCCTGGGATTTCGCTGCCTCGGCCCGCTCAGAAACGATAATTGCTTGCCATATGCCGTGCCAGCGACAACAACACTGCCAGATTCGAGTGTTCCATTCTGGACGAGCAACGTTGCCATAACGCCTTTGGATTTATCCAATTCTGCTTCGATGACTGTTCCGATCACCTTGCCGTTGGGGTTTGCCTTGATTTCCATATTGTCAGCAACGAGCAAAATTCCCTCGAGCAGATCTTCAATTCCCTGTTTCTGCTTGGCAGAGACGGGGATCACCATGGTATTGCCGCCCCAATCATCAGGGACGAGTTCCTGCTCGGCAAGTTGTTGCTTGACGAGTTCAGGGTTCGCATTGGGTTTGTCAATCTTGTTCAATGCCACCATGATCGGCACACGCGCCGCTTTTGCATGTGCAATTGCTTCGCGCGTCTGCGGCATCACACCATCGTCCGCCGCGACCACAAGGACAACGATGTCTGCACCTTGGGCACCGCGTGCCCGCATCTGTGTAAACGCCGCGTGACCAGGTGTATCCAGGAAGGTGATCAATCTGCCTTTCTTTTCCACTTGATAGGCACCGATGTGCTGGGTAATGCCGCCCGCTTCACCAGCGGCTACATCCGTCTGGCGGATCGCGTCGAGCAGGCTGGTCTTTCCATGGTCAACGTGACCGAGAATCGTCACAACGGGTGGGCGATTCTTCAATGCCGACACATCCTCACCAGCGATCGTGCGCCGCCAAAGCGGCACTTCGCCGGTTTCAACTACTGCTTCTTCAATTACTTCAGGGACCGCTTCAAAGCCATATTCGCCAACCACAATCGCAGCTGTGTCAAAATCCACAGTCTGATTAATGGTCGCCATCACACCATTGGACATCAATTTTTTGATCAAATCAATGGGGCTTTTTTGTACTTTCTGCGCCAGATCACGTATTACTATACTGGCAGGTAATTCAAGTCTATTTCCGTTAGCGCTCATGGGCTACCTCCACATTTCAATCTTCAACGAACAACGCGTAGAAAGCGCATCATTCATCTCGGCAAGCCCAGTGAGCGATTCAATCAAATCACATACTGGTTACTCGCCGGTCCCCACGACCTCTGCCTCCGCGTCAGCGGGCAGAGAAACCATAAATTCTTCAAGTCGTGTACGGTCATTTACTGTTAAAGTTGTTTTCAACGCGTGTGCCAGTGCGCCCTTTAAAGCGCGTTCCCAACATTCCCGACGGTCGTGCAGGTAGGCTCCTCTTCCGGCAAGTTTGCCAGTCGGATCCACCTGCACTCCTTCGGCTGTGCGCACCAGACGGATCATCTTGCGTTTGGGCAGAACTTCACGACAGCCCACACAAGTCCGCTGCGGCACATGTTTCACACGTTGAACAAGTTTCTTAGACACCTTCATCTCACGTTATTGCAAAATGCAACAACCGTTACCGCTTATCTCATCAGTCACTAAAACTCGGTACAAATTGCAAGTTGAATCAGTCATCTCAAGTTTCGATAATTATGCGGCACTCTGTAACTATACTACCAATCAGTACCGAGATCATCGTCGCCACGTTTGTGCTTCTTGCGCCCGACCACCTCGCCTCGTTCTTCGTCGAATTCCAATTCGACGCTCTTCTTCTTGCCTTTCTTGCCCTTCTTCTTGTCGTCAGACTCTTCTTGCTCGCCAGCAGCAGTTTGGAAGATTTCGGGCTTCATGGAGAAGAGTTCATCCAGCGAGACACCATCTTTGTGCACGTCATCTTCCTCTTCGACGCCTTTCTTCTGCTCTTTCTTAGCTGGCTTCTCCCCAACCGGCACTTCCTCAACCTTGACGGGTTCAGCAGCCACCGCAACAGGTTCAGTAACTTCGGCGACAGGAGCAGAAGCCGGTTCAGGCTGAGGTTGAGCTTCCTCTACGGCTTCAACCGTTGGCTCAGCGGGAGCCGGTTCAGGGAACTTCAACGCGGCAAGAGTTTCTTCGATATTTTGCATCGCCTTGGGACCGACCCCAGGCAATCCCAAAACGCGGTTGGCATCCATCTTCATGGACATCATGAGTCCACCGATGGTATCAATGCCTGCTTCAACAAGGATATTGAATACGTGTTCCTTGAGTCCAAGTTCTTCGAGCGGCATCCCAAATGCGGCTGTGGGAACCTCAGACAAAGCGCTCGCAGTTTTCTCTTCGACGGCACGAGCCGCGTCTTCCTTGATTTGGATCGTGCGGCGTTCCACGCGGTCAACGAATTGAGAGAGAGTTGTATATTCTTCGGGAGTGACCGGTCGGTTCTCCGCCTTCTTGGCAAGCACTTCCTCAACTGCTGGAATGGATTCCATTACGTTGGGCAGCAAGGCGCTCAATTCAACATTGCCGCGCATCTTTTGCACTGCATCGCCTGCAGCTTCCGCCAGTGACTTGATGTCGATGCGCCAG
>WNFZ01000838.1_pt1 | contig 29646 bp, 30 predicted proteins | sample 5400081 | NCBI WGS metagenome assembly WNFZ01 (sample SAMN13153365, study PRJNA577476) | soil metagenome | isolation source: 80 cm soil or saprolite under grassland replicate 1 | place: USA:California | collected 2016-06-15 | reverse complement strand
ACAACACTCTCTGGTTGAGTAATTGTTGTTCCTGTCGCATTAGTCGCATTAGCTGTGGCGTTTGCAGGGGTACTAACAACACTCTCTGGTTGAGTAATTGTTGTTCCTGTCGCATTAGTCGCATTAGCTGTGGCGTTTGAAGCTGCGCTGATTAGCTTATTAGCCTCATTCATTGCCGTTCCTGTTGTATTTGACGTAGCATTAGACACATTATTGGTCACATTCGCCATAGTAATCTTTGCTTGTTCTATCCCTGTTTGCGTAGCATTCGCCGTGGCATTTGCAGTTGTGCTGAGAACATCCTTTGCTTTGTCCATAGCTGTTCCAGTTGCATTCGCCGTGGCATTTGCAGTTGTGCTGAGAACATCCTTTGCTTTGTCCATAGCTGTTCCAGTTGCATTAGCTGTAGTGTTTGCAGCTGTGCTGATAACATCTTTTGCTTCGCCCATAGCTGATCCTGTTGCATTAGCTGTGGCGTTCATAGCTGATCCTGTTGCATTAGTTGTGGCGTTCATAGCTGTTCCGGTTAAATTAGCTGTATCTGATGTATTAGAAGTGGTGGATGGAACAGTCTGTGCATTTGCAATGAAATTTGAAAGTACGACAATAGTGGTCACCGTGAACAATAGTGACAAATACCCTTTACCAATCATAACTTTTTAAAACAAATACTGTCTTTTAATGGTTTGCAGAAATTCTAATTAACACACTCATAGATGAAATAATATTTTATTTACAAAATAATTAATAAAATTCCGTATTAAAAACAATATAGCCTTGATTATCGATATAATAGTACAGTTTTGATAAGACTTTAATTATTATTTGAGAGTATTATCTTGGTTAATTTGAAAACCTCCAGCCACATCTCCCAAGTTAACCTCTGCGTATTTGTGTTTCGTCGACTAGGATGATAGGATGCTATCAAATGTTTGTCATTAATTCTGTAATTGGCTAAATGATAGAATTTTAATTTCCCTAAATCATTAATCTTACAATACGTTAGGAATGATGTATGACCCAGTGTTATTACAACCTTTACTTTTTTTAGTAATTCTTGTTCATGGATAAGATACTTTGAACAGTTGGCTAATTCTGAAATCAGCGGTTTATTTAAAGGAGGTGCACACCGGATACATGAACTAATGAAAATATTATTCAAGATCAAGCCATCATCGGTCGACGTACTTCTTGGGATATTTGAAAAACCAGTTTCATATAAAGCCCTCATTAGCCACTGTCCAGAGTGATCCCCGGTAAAGAGTCTGCCAGTTCTATTGGCACCATGTGCTCCTGGTGCAAGACCAATAATTAGAACATTTGCCTCAGTATCTCCAAATCCAGTAACTGGTCTTGCCCAGTATACTTCATTTGAAAATCTTCTAACCTTATTTTTGCCGACTAGCCGCGTATATGTAACTAATCTCTTGCATTGAGTGCAATTGATGATTTCTCTGTTTATACTATCTATAGTAACCAAATTAATCAATCATTAAACAGTATTAGTTTTTCTAAAATACTGTGGAATAGTTAGTAGCGTCTTTGAATTCAGATTATTCTGGTACTGAATCAGAGATCAACTTGCCGTTTTCTATTTTAATAAACAAAAATCGATTGTCTTTGAAAATTAATGTAATTTCGTCCTTTTGTTCTTCTACATCCAATAATTCTTGCCCTTTGACACCATCAAACTTTGCCATTAGTTTTTCATCACAATCGACTATATTTATAGTAAGACGAAAGTAGGATAAGAATGAATAATTCACAATTTTTTAACATTTACAAATTTAGTCTCTTCCCACAACTCTGAACGTTCCGTATAAAGATGCTTACCCCAAGAAACCTTCATAGTGATCTGAATATGATTCTCTCCTTTTTTCAGTAAATTGCTATCAAGTACTATAGATTTAGTTACATCAAACAGTAGTGATTTTGCTTCCTCAATGGCAAGGGGATAATAAGGGGTTTCTTCCTTTATTATCGAGATCCATACTCTATATGATATTTTTGGATTTCTTGTCCAAAATAGTATTGCCTTTCTTACAAATTTGATATTGTCAACCGTCTTTCTACAGACCTTTAATTCTAGTTGAACAGTAAGTCTGAATCCACTATCGTGTTTATCATATGCTCTTTCCCAATTTTTTTGGGAAAATATTTCTCTTATCAGGCCATCTATTTTAAAAGCAAGACTCAATGTCAAAGTTTCGTTGGAGCTTATGGTCTCGTGAGATGTACCGAGTTTAATATCTGAAATAAAGCTCCTCTGCAATAAGCTTCGCAGATGGTATAATTTATATCTTCAATAAGTAGTTGTCTGTATCATGCAAGCGGAGTTAGAAAATTATAAAACAAATGAAATCAATTTGAAGGTTAGCGAAGATATTTCGATTTTATACATTGTGCAACATGAACTACTAAACGAAAAGGAGGTAGAATTTGCCGGTGTTGTATTGAAACATCTATTAAAGGAGGAGTTTAGTTTTAGAATCGTAACAAAAAAATCCAAGCCGCTTGATATTTTGCACAAAGCATTACAATCCTCATCTGATAATGCTCTTAAAGTTAAAGATATGATCGAGTCGACAGTAAACAAAGAAACGAGCGCTGATTCTGCTTGAAATTTTGTCCAAATTGTGAAAATAGGATGAAACCAAGAATAGAGGAAAATATCTTGATTTGTCCAAAATGTGGTTTTAGAGAAGCTAAAATTGAAATCAAATCAATTCCTTTAATAGATCAAAGCGGAGCTAGTCTCAAGATAGTTGAATCAGAAAAAGGCCCTAGCACTCTGCCAACTACAAATATTGATTGTCCCAAATGTGGAAACAACATAGCCTTTTGGTGGATGCTACAAACAAGATCGGCTGACGAAGCTACGACCCAATTCTATAGATGTACACAATGCAGCCATACATGGAGAAATTATGCTTGATCTATAAATAAGATCACTTGTCTCTAATTCGAGAATTCTTTAACCAGCAATTATATAAATTATTACATATATATCCTAAAATCTATGATTTTATTTTATTATTTTACAACATATTTTCTAATGTTTTCCGTTCAAATTGTCTATCAAAAAATAGGAATGTTTAAAATCTTTTGAATCTGCCTGTTGATTGATATACTTGGTATTTCTAGCAAAAACAAAAACACCGGATGAATGGAAAGCAGTAACTTCAGCAATATCGACAATGGTAGATGAGGCTACTTTTGAAGCCACCGTAGAAGGTTTATCGTTCAGAGGGATGGATCCTTCTCATGTTGCATTAATTGATATTAATTGGCCTAACTCTGCTTTCGATGGTTATGAGTGCGATGCAGCTCTAAAATTTGGAGTTAGAATTGATGAGTTTTCAAAATTGATGAAAAGAGCTGAAAAAAAAGATATGGTAGAAGTTTCTGTTGAAGAGAACAGTATGCTTTACATCAAAATCCTAAATGGATACAAGAGAGAATATAAAATGCGATTAATAGAAAGTACTGGAGGATCCACCCCCTTGCCAAAACTAAATTTCAATTCCAAGATAATATTGACTCCAGCATCCTTTGATAAGATATTGTCCGATATTGAAGTAGTCTCAGAGTACATTTCAATTGAATCTGATGAAAAGAAAATTACCTTTTCTGGTAAAAGTGATTATGGAGAGGCCGATATTGTTATTGAGGAGGCTAGTGAAGGTCTCGAGGAATTGCTTGTCAAAGAAAAAAGTAAGGCTACATATAGTTTGGACTATCTATCAAAAATCACAAAAGCTATAAGTGTCTCTGGAGGCTCTTTAGTATTGGAATATTCTACAAAAATGCCTTTAAGATTAGAATTTAGAGTAGCTAATGTAGGAAGAATTCATTTCTATTTGGCTCCCAGAGTACAGGATTAGTCTTGTTAATAAAAAATCATCAATCAATCAAATATTAAAGCACAATGTCATCCAGAAACTTTGTAAATGAACAAAAATAAGTCTAGACAGTTCGATAAATGCTTAATTACGTAAAGAACTCTTGATTAATAAGGACAAGATTTTTCGATAAGTTTTGTTATAGGTGTAAATATATTTCACCATTTTTTTCAGATATTGGAAAGAGTAACAGATTACCAGATTTTGTCCAGTTCGGATTTTGATCGTTCCACTTACTCGGAATGTGTAACAATTTTCCACTAATTAAATCGTATTCAAAATCATGCATATAGCATACTATCTTTGTTTCTTTTATTTCGCTTTTGGAAAGAGATGCTCCTCTATGTGGGCACGAATTATTCAAGGCGAATAATCGATTATTAGATCTACACACAAGGATCTTACTACCTTGGATAGATATCATCTTCATTGAATTGTTTGGAAGGTCTTTACTATTGCATACTTTATATTCCATTATTGAATACTAGACTATCACGATTGTATAAATTCATTTTTAATATTTAGATGAATTATTATACTGTTCTAGGATTACGCTGTACAATATCATTATAAAGATCGTTTGTGTCGTAAATACACATTTGAAATACCATAGGATTAGTGAAATCAAAAAAGAGGAATTTCTAGGTAAAGAAATCAGAATAAGAGGATGGGTATACAGATTTCGTAGACAAAAAGATAAAGCTTTCATCATAATGAGAGACGATCGTGGCGGAATAATTCAATGTGTGGTTCCTAGTACAAGTGTGCAGGAGCTTACGATAGAATCTTCCTTAGAGGTCCAAGGGATCCTGTTCAAAGATGAAAGAGCAAAGGAAGGTGGTTATGAGATTAGAGGAAATGACGTAAAGATTTACAGTTTAGCAAACAATGATTTTCCAATTAGAGAATATCAAAGTACAGAATTATTACTAGATTATAGACACTTGACTCTACGTACAAGGAAGATGATTACAATCGCAAAGATAAGAGCAACAGTTCTTGAAAAGTTACGCAACTGGTTTGTTGAAAATGATTGGATTGAAGTTACAACACCAACGTTAGTCAAGAGTGCAGTGGAAGGCGGTTCAACCCTATTCCCTGTAAAATACTTTAAAGATGAGGCATTTTTATCTCAAAGTGCTCAACTGTACTTGGAGGCTTTAATTTTTTCGTTAGGGCCAGTCTGGACGATAGGTCCTTCTTTTAGGGCTGAAAAATCAAGGACTCTAAGACACCTTGCAGAATACCTGCACCTGGAGGCAGAAGCCCCTTGGATAACTATGAATGATTTGTTTTCAATTCAAGAAAAATTACTAATTCATTTAATTAGACACGTAACAAATGAAAGAAATCAAGAGCTAATATTTTTGAATCGAGACATACTAACTTTGAATCAAATGACAGAACCATTTGATAAGTTGAGCTACAGTAAAGCAATTGACATTCTTTGTTCAAATGATATCAAGATTCAAGATGGAGAGGTGATTAGAAAAATTGAGTGGGGTGATGATCTGAATATAGATTCTGAAAAGCTACTTACAAAGGATAGTAGGAATCCTATCTTCGTATATGGATACCCACTCCAAGTCAAACCATTCTATGTAAAGGAGGACCCGGAAAGACAAGGAATTGCCCTTACTGCGGATTTACTTTTGCCCGATGGCTTTGGCGAGGTAAGCAGTGGCGGTATGAGAGAGGAAAATATAAAATTGTTGAAATCTAGGATTAAAAAAGAAGGTCTAAACATGGATTCTTATTCATGGTACTTGGACCTTAGAAAATATGGATCCGTGCCTCATGGAGGTTTCGGTATGGGTATTGAGAGATTGATCAGATGGATAATTAACTTAGAAGACATTAAGGAATGTGTACTCTTTCCAAGAACGATGGCTAGGCTTAATCCTTGACGTTTTACACTGTACCTCCACGTCTATTTTTGTACAAAAAGTGCAAATTTTAGAATATAAGTTTCACAATATATATTGATCGTCACAGAACTGCATCATCTTTTTATATGTCATTGACTTCCATCTTGTTATGCCAAAAGCATTTGTTCTAATGAATGCTGAATTAGGTAGCGAAGATTCTATAGTAAGCGAGTTGAAAAGTATCGATGGTGTGAAAGAAATTTATCAAGTTTATGGAGTTTACGATATTGTTGCACAAGTTGAATCAGAAACCATGGAAAAAGTCAAAGAGACAATTACATGGAAATTACGAAAATTGAATGGTGTAAAGTCTACATTAACTATGATTGTAATGGAATGACAAGTAACTCACTTTATTATTCAAATTTCCGGTCCAATTAAATCGCAATTTCCCATAGATCCATCATTTCCTACTCCAATTACATCACAGAATTATATTTAGCAGCGAATAATACAAACATTGTAGGTTTTTATGGGTTTACCCAGTACAGAAATATGGTCTGTTACTAAAATTAATACTTCAGGACTAGAGTTAGCAGGATAATAATATTAAATATCAATATTTAGAAATAATGTTACTAAATTGCTAATTAGTAAGAAGTTAAAATTCAAATATATTATCTAAAGAAGATACAATTAATATGACAATTTATTAATATATACTTAACACAAAATAATACCAGTATTGACAACTGATAGAAATCATATTAAATTGGATGAATTATTTAAGAAATCCAATGTAAAATTAGGCGATTCAGTAATGATTGAAACCAATAATGCAACGCACGTTGGCATTCTAATTCCAAGATACGAATATGCCGATGCCAATCATCTAGTTTTGAAATTGAAAAGTGGATATAATATTGGTATCAAGACAGGAAAAATTAAAAGTATAAAAAAAATAACAGAAAAATTGGATCCTAACATAAAGCCCGATACTTATTATAAATACAAGGATTATTTTTCTCATAAAAATACTGATCAAAATTTTTCACAAAGCCAACTGCCAAATTTATCGTTGTTAAGTACAGGTGGAACCATTTCAAGTAAAATTGATTATAGGACAGGTGGGGTAATGGCAGCACTCACAGCAAAAGAACTTAATGATTCAATTCCCGAACTTACGGGGATAGCAAATATAGATCCAGAAGTAGTTTTGAGCGAGTATAGTGAAAATATCAAACCTGAACATTGGTCACTAATAGCAAGAAAGGTTGCTAATAATATATTATCAGGCAAATACGATGGGATTATCGTATCGCATGGTACAGACACCATGCACTATACTTCTGCAGCGCTGAGTTTTGCCCTTCAAAATCTACCAATTCCTGTAGTACTAGTTGGCGCGCAAAGATCCTCAGATAGACCCTCATCTGATGCATCTTTGAATCTGATAGGTGCTTGCACTTTTGCGACTAGATCTAAATTCTCTGGAGTTTTTGTTGCTATGCATTATTCAATCTCTGATGAAGTTATTGCTTGTCATATAGGTACCAGGGTTAGAAAAAATCACACAAGCAGAAGAGATGCATTTCATTCGATTGATGTTTACCCATTTTCCCTAATCAAGAAAGATCATATAGAGATATCTAGGCAATATACAGACTTGAAATTTCAAGAGAGGAACAAAAATCTTGAAAGTATGGTTGTAAGACCAAACTTTGAAAATAAGGTTTCATTATTAAAATTTTATCCTGGTTTTGATTGTAGAATGATTGATTATTGCGTTGACCTAGGTCATAGAGCAATTATTTTAGAAGGTACTGGTTTGGGTCACATAAACAAAGAATGTTTTTCCCAAATAAAGAATGCAGTCAATAAAGGAATAATAATATTTATGACCTCTCAATGCATCTGGGGCAGAACTGCTCTTACGGTCTACGATACAGGAAGAGACCTATTGAATCTTGGTGTGATTCCTCTATCTAATATGACTTCTGAGACTGCGTTAGTCAAAGCGATGTGGTGCTTTGGGAACTTCACAGAAGAAAATGAAGTCATAAAAACCATGACCAGCAATATTGCAAATGAGTTCACAAACCGAATAATAGTTGACTGATCACATGATGTATACTTACTGAGCAATTTGTGACTCTATAGACATCAAATTTAGCATGGGTCAACAAGCCTCAATCATAGTAAAAATGTCAGGTTACGATGTATGTCTGATGGGTATTGGCTCGCCGCATCTTACTATATAATGCACAAATTGAAAAAATAGCACCGGTAGTAGGCTGAAGATATCTTGCATGAACAAGAACCCCCTCCTGCCAGAGGAATGAAATCTGTCTACAGATCTCATGCCTAGCATAGATTAATACATATGCTACAACGATCGTACCTTTAGGAATAGGAATGAATGGATTGGTCTTAGTTGGAAACATTAGTTCTAAACACTCAGCTTCGATATTGTTTATTGACTTTCAATTCATCCAAAGGTATCGTTACAACGAACACAAATTATTCTATTTAAATTAAGTTTCGACAGCCTAAAGCCATTTACTTGCGCCATGGTAGGACGTAACATCAGTACAGAATAGACTAATTTTTATGACTTGCACAATCTCGGCTATATCAAATTGGTTTACCTACGAATTGAAAATTCAAATTTATTGTACTGCTTCCACAGACCCGAGTTCATATATCCTATGTCCACTATACCCGCCTATTGTTCGTACAATTCCTTTAGATTCAAGAGACCGCAAAAATGAATTTGCAACAGAAATCTTTACGCCCATTAATTTAGCTAGTGCTTGACACGTAATTGGTTTCATATTTTTTATAGTTTTTAATCCTTGAGGTTCTTCGATGACTATTAATGATCTTTGTTTTTGTTTAAATGGGCCCTTTTTTTCTCCTTTCTTTGTCTTGTCGTCGGCAGCTGGAGTCTCCGTTGAGGTCTTTTCTTGACTCCCTATTGATTTTTTCTTAGCTCCTCCCATAGTAACACCACTGTTAATCCATTTTATAATTCTATGGAATACTGTAATCAATTTTGATTAAGTCAATCAAATTATTTCGAAATTTAGTCTGAAATATTTTAAAATATCCTCCTATAACAAATAATGTTGGATCTTTCGATTATAGTTAAAATTTTGGATGAGATGGAACAAACAACAAGTAGACTTGAACTTACAAATTATTTGGTTACCCTTTTCAAAAATACTCCCTCAGAACTCATTGATAAAGTAATCTATCTTATTCAGGGAAAAATTAGACCGGATTACGAAGGAATTGAATTGGGAATAGCTGAAAAAATGATTATTCGTATAATTTCACAAATATCAAATATTTCAAACGTTGAAGTTTATCACAAATATCGGGAATTAGGAGATCTGGGAAGTGTTGCTGAAACAATTTTGAAATACAAGGTTCAGAAGACACTATTTAATGAAAAGGTTACTATTGAAAGGATTTATTTAATTTTCGACAAGATATCGAAAACTACTGGTAAGGGATCTCAGGATATAAAATTGAGATTGCTTGCAAGTCTTTTTAATGATTCATCACCTGAAGAATGCAAATATATTATCAGATTTGCCCTAGGAACATTGCGTATTGGAATAGCTGACATTACGATAATGGATGCATTAGCTTTAGCATACACACACGATAAAAAAAATAGAAAAATTTTAGAAAGCGCTTATAATGTCTCAAGCGATTTGGGAAGGGTTTCCAAGATTTTAGCATGCCATGGCCTAGAAGCAGTTTCTGCAATTAAGATTGAATTATTTATACCGATTCGACCAATGCTTGCAGAAAGAGTTCAATCAGGTAAAGAGGCTCTCGAAAAGATTTCTGGTAAAGGTGCAGTAGAATTTAAGCTCGATGGTGAAAGAGTACAAATCCATAGGAGAGATAAGAAGGTTCAGATATTTTCAAGGAGCCTAGAAAACATAACCTACTATTATCCTGATGTCGCTGAAGCCTCGATGACGATTCATTTAAGAAACTTTATCATTGAGGCTGAAGTGGTTGCAATCAATAAGTATACAGAAGAATTTCTTCCTTTTCAAGAACTTATGCATAGACGTCGGAAATATGATATAGCCAAGAATGTAGAAAATTATCCTGTTTCTGTAAATATCTTTGATATTCTTTGGGCGTCAGGTAGAGATAAAACAAATCTTCCCTACTTAGAACGAAGAGCATTGTTGAAGGATGTTATTACTAAATCAGTGGATGCAAGACTAACGCTCATTCAGCAAAAGGTTGTAACAAATGTAGAACAACTTGAAAGATTCATGGCTAAATCAATTGAATATGGCTGTGAGGGCCTAATGGTGAAGCAGACTATTAGTCCTTATAGAGCCGGGGCAAGAGGATTCGCATGGATAAAAATCAAAAGAGAATATAAAAGTGAATTAGTCGATAGTTTGGATCTGGTCATCATTGGCGGGTCTCATGGAAGAGGGAGAAGGGTAGGGAGATATGGAGCGTTACTACTTGCAGTCTACGATAAGAATGAAAATGTTTTCAAAAGTGTATGTAAAGTGGGAAGTGGATTTACAGATCAAGTCCTCGCAGAGTTGTTTAAAGAGTTAGGAAAATACAAGATACGAAAGAGGCATGCACGAATTTATTCAAAGCTTGAAATGGATACTTGGTTTATACCTACAATAGTAATTGAGATTATAGCGTCAGAGATAACATTAAGTCCTGAATATGATGCTGGCATGGATTCTATCAGAAAGGGTTTTGGACTATCATTAAGATTTCCAAAATTTACCAATAAAATACGAATTGATAAAAATCCGCAAGACATAACAGATGAATCTGAACTAATTGAAATGTACAGAAAACAGAGAAACATAAAGTTGTAATTGAGGAATAATCTTTTACTGTAGAATTCTCATCATTTACTAATTAGCTGGTTTTGCATTAACAACTAATTTAAAATTATTCAAAATATCTTTACACCTATTTCTGATAGTGACTTCAGTAACACCTGAAAAATTGGAAACGTCAATCTGAAGCAGATGTACTCCGAGCAATACCGATGCAAGGTAGATATATGCAGCAGCCAACCCGTTGGGTGCTTTTCCGTCCGAAAAGAAATTATTATTTGTTTTTTGTGCAATTTCGAGTGCTAATCTCTCAATTTTTGTGTCTATTTTTGCAATATTAGAAAGTTTTGAAATATAATTGTCTATTGCAAACATCGAAGGAATTGATGAAATTTGAGAATATGATGGTGACATAATATTTGAATTTGGACCTGTGTCTAAATCTGTATGTTCTGAATAGTTTGTTGTTGGAACCGATGTTCCCATATATTTTGATTGGTTTAGCTTATTCATTTCCATCACCATGGACCTATAATACCTAGAAGCCAGTTTTACGCTTGACTTGTCAAATTCTGATATTCCTGCAGCCTGAACAATTTCTTCTATTGATCTAACAACACCACATCTTTTGCAAGCCAAATAAATTGTCGCTGATGCTATACATGTTATAGACTTCCCCTTTGCCTTGTTATTATTTTCAAAATTACGATATACCATTGAGGCGGTTTCGGTTATGGTTTTTCTAAGACAGAGAACAGAGCATACTTCATTAATCTTTGAAAGTACATTTGATAGCCTTCTTTCTTTTGATGAATTAACTCTTAATCTGCTATGCCATTTGCGAGATCTATTCATGAGCTCAACGTTTTGATAATCAATGGTTCGTCCACTATAATCTCTCGAACTATTTCCTATCTCTGTCCTCAATCCAAAATCATGAAGAGACAAACTAGTTGAACCACTTGCCCTGGTGTTCTTGTTTCTTTCTTCAAAATCCGTTGAATTATTTTCGGGTCCAAAATAATCAACTTGTTCCATAACTACGCATCCGCACTTGTGACACACATATTCACCCTTACCATAATCAAGAATAATCTTCGATTGACATTCAGGACATTGCGAGCAATATTCCACAGACTTCATGTCCTTTTCCTCCTCACTTTGTCTCTTTTTTTTGATGAGTTGAATCGATAATTGGGACTAAGTGATTTGTATACCGCCCCACCAAAAGGATACCTTGAATTCAGGGTAGGAATAACAGATGCATACGGGGAATTGACTGGGCCTATCAATTCAATAATTTTTCCAACTTTACTGCCATTATCATCTATTAATGATTGACCTATTAAATTGTGGTTAATGTTTTCCTCAATTTTGACTATCAGTCTTCCACTTTTGGCCAAGTGGACAATTTCACCTATTTTCTCCATTATTTGTAAAACAACCTAATACGTACTCATTATTACTCATTATCATTTTAATCTGTCAATAAAGTTTAGTTTCAAGATAAATAAAATCTGTCATTAGCTTTTGATGAATAAAATTAGTTTGATAGGAATTAACTAATGCCTTTGCTGTCTTGTCTCAACCATCTTTTTTGCAATTTGATTAACAACAGTCGACTTCTTCTCCTTTTTTGAGATCATGATATACCCTGACTTCACGAAAGATCTTCTAGGATATCGGGCTTGATTATTAATATTTTCTTCAGAAAGATCCAATTCAAGACTTTTTGATACGCCTATCAGCTCTTGCATCGTAGGATCATAAACAGAAATATTTTTTCCTACCTTTCGACCTTTTTTTCGTGACAAATTTTTGTTAAAATAGTCTAACCATATTATCTGATGATCGTAATCTTTCATTGATGTCAGTATATTTTTTCATATAATTAATCATTTTGATGCTCCTGTGAGATTATACATTCAATATAAGTTGGCCCTAATGCATGCTGTTTTCAGTAGGAAATTTTTAGTCGATGGGCATATTCAGTTATTTTATATAACCAGAATTCATTACCAAAAATATCCCGCGGTAGCTCAGCCTGGTAGAGCTTTCGGCTGTAGTAGTCGGCAAATATTGCTAAACTCGTGAAACAGCCTATCGGGCTAACATTTGCAGCGACCGAAGAGTCGCAGGCTCAAACAGATTTGATTTCATGCTCTTCTGGAGTAAATCCTGCCCGCGGGATACACTAAATTAAGAGATTGTAGTCCCAAAATTAAAATAAATGTAATATTTTATACCGGTAAACATGCTTTCTATGTTATTGTTAAATTACGGAACCTGCCAAGTATTTGTGTTGAATAAATCCCAACATCTTGAACCGCACATCAAAGAATCCAATCATATAAGAGATTTAGTATTTGGATTTGGTGACGGACTAAATACCTCTTTGGGAATTGTAGCTGGCGTCGGAGGGGCAAACAGCTCAGCTGACTTTATAATATTAGCAGCCCTTGTGGGGATGTTCACTGGTGCAAAAGCAATGGCAGTACAAAATTATCTTGCAATAAAATCACAAAGAGAAATTTTAGAGTCTGAAATAAAAAGAGAAGAATTTGAGATGCAAGTATATCCTGAAAAAGAACGTTTGGAAATTGAAGAAATTTATCGTGCTAAAAACTTTGACGAAGATTTGGTAAAAAGCGTTACAGATAAAATTACTTCAAATAAAAAAGTGTGGCTCAAAACAATGTTGACTGAAGAATTGGGATTGAACCTGGACATTGTCGGCAAGCCGATAAGAGGAGCTCTTATAATGTTCGTATCTTTTATCATCGGAGGGATTTTACCAATATTACCATACTTATTATCTAAAACAGGTCTTCTGCCTCTTCAATATTCACTATGGATAGCTATTGCAATTAGTCTCACTGCTTCATTTTTGATAGGAGCCAAAAAGGCAAAGTTAGCAAAGATAAATTGGCTCAAAGGAGGAATTGAAATGTCTGCCTTAGGAACAGGAATTGCCCTATTAGGATATGGAATCGGAGCTGAATTGGCTAATGCAAATTTGTTAAATTATTAACCCCAAACAAAACTGATAATATTGTTTGAGAATAAATTCAAAGTTTGTGTATCTCTGGCAACTGATTCGGTTGATAAGTTACCAACTTTGATTACTAGGGCCCTCCACAGAGGAGCTGATTACGTGGAAATTAGATTTGATCATATAATATACAATGATATAGAGTCCGCCCTAGGAATATCTAGTAAGATAAAAAATAGAGCAATCTATACATTGAGATCAAAAGATGAGAGTGGATTTTTTGAAGAGGACCGTAGAGAACAAATTTCACTATTAAAGAAAATTGGTATAACGAAACCAATGTTATTGGACATAGAGATCTCAATCTTAAAAAAGGATAACGATCTGAGGAAATTTGTAAAGGATAATAAAATCCCAATTCTGGTATCATCCCATGATTTTAGAAATACTCCAAATATATCATTACTTTTAAAAAAATTTGAGGATATGAGTAAATATAGTAATTATGTCAAATTGGTTACTACGGCAAGAAATTCGAATGATAATTTCAAAGTACTTTCACTATACGACAACAATATTAAAACAAATTTAATCGCGTTTGCAATGGGAGAACATGGGATTTCATCAAGATTATTATGCACTTTGTATGGAAATGCACCGTTTACTTATGCCTCTTTAGACACTCCCTTGGCACCAGGACAACTTGACATAGGCGTAATGAAAAAAATATACAATAAGATTAGTAAGAATCTGAAAAATAAATGAGTGTTGACTTTAAAACATTCTGCATAATTGGGGATCCTATAGACCATTCATTATCTCCTGCAATTCATAACGCTGCTTTTAATACTTTAGGACTAAATTGTAGCTATATTGCCTTCAGGGTTCAGGAAGATCAATTGAAAAATTCTATGGATTCTTTGAGGGCTATAAAAATTGGTGGGTTTAATGTAACCATGCCACATAAGGTTAAGGTCCTAGATTATGTTGACCACCAAGATAAAACCGTTCAGTTGGTGGGAGCAGCAAATACTGTTAATAATGAGGATGGGAAATTTTGCGCATATAATACAGATGTAATAGGATTCATTAAACCATTACATGGCCGAAAGATCGATTTTAACGGATTTGAAGTATTTGTTTTGGGAGCTGGAGGTGCAGCTAGAGCAGTGGTTGCCGCTTTGTCCGGTGAAAAAGGAATTACAAATATCAATATTTTTAACAGGAATACTGACCGATCTACAGAATTATCAAACATGGTTAAAAAATTGGGACTTGAGGCTACTATTATTTCCAATGATGATATTCAGAATATTGCTTCGAAGTGCAACCTCATTATAAACACAACTCCACTTGGTATGAATAACGAAAAGAGTTTGATAAAGTCTACAAGTATAAAAAAAGATGCGATAGTATATGATATTGTATATAAGCCAATAATTACCAATTTAGTAGAAAATGCGAGAACTGCCGGGGCTGAAATAGTCTATGGTTATGAAATGTTACTCGAACAGGCAACTGCATCTTTCAAGATATGGCTCCAAATGGAGCCCCCAATCGAGCCTATGAAAAAAGCGTTATTTGGGATGTTTGGAGAACCCACATGACTACAATGGTAACTTCAATAGTTCATGGTGCTATATCAATTGTGAATGCTGTTGCGACTGGATTTGGTTCTGCAATGGGAATTTCTCTTAAGGTCAAAGTTGAAATAAATTCAAAGAAAGGTTCTGGAATAATTTTTCAAAAAGGTGCAGGGACTGGTATGATAAAAAAAATAATTTACGACATACTTCCGTCAAAGTATCTCAACAATAATCAATTATTAATTACTATCAATTCAGAGATACCATCAGGTATGGGATTAAAAAGTTCAAGTGCAGTATCAAACGCAGTTGCTCTTGCATGTAACTCCCTTGTGAATAAGGAGATCAATGATAATTTTGTTCTGAATAGTGCCATAGATGCATCACTGTATGCAAAAACTACTGTTACTGGTGCGTATGATGATTCAACTGCATGTTATTATGGAGGATTTGTTACCACAGATAACTATAAGAGAAAAATCTTGAAAAGAGAAGATTCTCCGACTGACATAAACGTCGTATTATACTTGCCAAATAACAAAAAAAGGGGAATTATTACCAGACTCAAATTACTTTCAGATATTTATCTTGAAGCCTTCCAATTGGCGTATTCGGGGCAATATTGGAAAGCTATGACACTAAACGGAGTTTTGACATCCTCCTTAATTTCAAATAGTTATAATATTACGAGATTATGTCTAGAAAATGGTGCTTTGGCAGCGAGCATATCGGGAAATGGACCTGCGATTGCTGCAGTTGTAAATGAGGGCAAAGTCCAAAAAATTAAAGCAATCTTTTCTAATTTAGACGGGAGGGTTATAGTATCGCGAACAAACAACCAGAAAGCATCGGCAATGAGAGAAGTTGGGTAAAATATTTGTAACAAGGTCAATATTAAATGGTTACGTTTCATGTCCACCTAGCAAAAGCTATACTCACAGAGCCATTTTCATTTCTTCTCTGGCAGGTGGGAATTCACATATTATTAATCCTCTAATTTCAAGGGATACTATTGCGACAATCGACGCATGTAGAGCATTCGGAGTAAAAATAAGAAGAAGAGGTCAGGAATTAATTATTTCTGGAAAAAATACTCTAAAAATTCCCGATGATGTTATCAATGTGGAGAACTCTGGAACAACAATGCGTTTCGTTACTGCGATTTCATCATTAGTAAAAGGAGGATATGTTGTAATCACAGGAGATGATAGTATAAGAAAAAGACCAATGGGACCACTATTATTAGCCTTGAAACAACTTGGCATTAATAATTTCTCTGTCAGAGAAAATGATAGAGCACCTATTGTTGTACAGGGAGGAGGAATTAGTGGAAAACAGATTACAATTGATGGCTCCATGTCAAGTCAGTTTATTTCAGGTATTCTAATAGCAGGAGTTTGTGCTGGATCGGAAATTTCTCTTAGTGTAGCCGGAAAGCAAGTTTCAAAATCCTATATAGAGTCAACGATTAATGTCATGTCTAAATTTGGTGCAGAAATAAAGTATTCTAGAGATTATAAACGTTATCATATATTCAATAATAGATATGTTCCCACTACGTTTACCATACCAGGAGATTTTTCTACTGCAGCATTGTTGTTATCTGCAGGTACACTTGTCGGGAATGATATAACTGTTGGTAACCTCGATTTTTCGTTACCACAAGGCGATTCAAAAATTCTAGAAATTCTAAAAAAAATCGGTGCAGTAATTAGTATAAATAAGAAAAATGGTACTGTGAAGGCTATAGGAACCGAAGAACTTGATGGAGGAGAATTTGACCTCTCAGATACGCCAGACTTACTTCCTGTTGTTGCTATTCTGTCCTTAAAGTCGAAAAAACCCGTAAGGATATATGGAGTTTCTCACACACGTTACAAAGAAACAGATAGATTAAGAATAATTGCATCTGAACTAAGAAAACTTGGAGTTAATACCAAGATATTCCCTGATGAAATTATGATAATCTCACCAAAAAAACTAAAAAATGCCCTGCTTGATTCCCACAATGATCACAGGCTTTTCATGAGCTTTGTAATAGCTGCCATGTTGACAGAAAAATCATTTGTAGATGGGGTCGAATCAGTCGATGTTTCTTACCCTTCATTTCTGCAAGAGATGAAAAGAATTGGTGCAAAATTAAGTTAGTTTTGATTTTACTTCCATTTGGATAAAGTTTGAATGCATAACAAATTAACATAAAGGCAATATATATGACACACAAATGGTATCAATATCCATAAAATGACTGGCAATATCTTGGGCGAGGAACTCACTTTAACTAGTTTTGGTGAGAGCCATGGAAGATGTGTTGGCATGGTTCTAGACGGCTGCCCTTCTGGACTTCCACTATCCGAATCAGATTTACAAATTGAATTAGATAAACGTAAACCGGGACAATCCATAATTACAACCCAGAGAAAGGAAGAAGATAAAGTTGAAATATTATCAGGAATTTTCAATGGTTATACAACTTCAGCTCCCATTTGCGCAATAATATGGAACAAGGATTCAGATTCTAGACCGTACGAAGTGACTAAGAATAGTCCAAGACCGGGTCATGCAGATTATCCATCTTTTATAAAATATGGGGGATTTGCCGATTATAGAGGGAGTGGGAGATTTTCTGGAAGATTAACTGCAACTATGGTCATGGGCGGGGCCATAGCACAGAAGCTCTTGAAGTACTCGTTAGGCATAGAAACTATTGCCTATACTATTCAGATAGGTCAAATTAGTTGCAATTCTTTATCATATGAAGAGGCAAAGCAAAATAGATATACAAATGAGGTTCGATGTCCACGTCCTGAAATTGCTGAAAAGATGAAATCCATTATTATTGATGCGAGGAAAAATGGCGATTCACTGGGAGGAATTGTTGAATGTATATCAGTAGGATTGCCAGTAGGATTGGGAGAACCGATATTCTCCTCCATGGAATCTGACCTCAGTAAAGCATTATTTGGTATTCCATCCGTAAAGGCTATAGAATTTGGATCTGGTTTTTCAGGAACAAAGCTATTAGGTTCTGAAAATAATGATGAGTATGCAATCTCTAAGGACAATAAGATAATAACAAAGACAAACAATTCTGGAGGAATTTTGGGAGGCTTAACTAACGGAATGCCATTAGTAATCAGAATTGGATTCAAACCAGCATCGTCGATTGCAAAAAAACAAAAAACAGTGGATCTAGTTTCAAATTCCGAATGTGAAATTGTTGTTCCTGGTAGGCATGATCCCTGTGTTGTTCCTCGAGCTATACCTGTGGTTGAGTCTTTAGTATCTTTTATTTTGGCTGACCATGCAATTAGATGGGCTCTAATTCCACCGGTGTTAGGCGATAGAAAAAAATGAGCAATGAAAACGAGCTCAAACTAGAAAAATTACGCCATGAGATGCGAATTGTAACTGCAGATATAATAAAGCTTGTGCAAAAAAGGATGAGTATTGCAAGTGAAATTGGAAATATCAAGGATAATCTTATGATGAAAATAGAAGACATTTCTGTTGAACAAGATATTGCACGAAATGTTAACGAATTGGGAACACAAATAGGCTTGAATAATGAGTTTATTGGTAGATTTTTGAATTTATTATTTTTAGAGTCAATAAATATTCAAAAAGCAAAAACCTCAAAAAAAGAAACAAAGTTGGATCATATGGCCATGTTCCTGAAAGCAAAACAACTGGAGTCGGAAGGTAAGAAAATAATTCATTTGGAAGTTGGTGAACCTGATTATCTGCCTCCAGTTAATGTCAAAAATGAATTATTGAAAACCTTCGAGAAAAAAAGAATTCACTACACTCAGACCAATGGAGTTCCTATGCTAAGAAAATTAATAACACAAGAAAGATCAGTAAAGGAAGAAAATGTAATAATTACTCCTGGAGCAAGGTTTGCAGTATTTAGTGCGATGGTTTCTAACATATCAGTTGGCGATGAACTAATCATTTCTGAGCCGGCGTGGCCTGCTTACAGAGATTGTGCAAATTTTATTGGTGTAAAGGTTAAGGCAGTCAGGACTAACGTAGAACAAAAATGGGAGCTCGATTTGGATCAATTAGAGCAGCTGATTACTTCGAATACTAAAATGATAGTTCTAAATTCTCCGAACAATCCAACAGGAAAAATAATTCGAGAAAGAGAGATTGATGAAATCCTCAAATTGGCTAGAAAAAATGACATATTTGTACTTAGTGACGAAGTATACTCGATGTATTCCTATATCCCGTATAAGAGCATTTTAGACTTTGGATATGATAAGAGTATAATGGTATCTTCATTTTCAAAGAGCCATGCTATGACAGGCTTTAGAGTTGGATATGCAATAAGTTCAAAGGATATAATAGATAGAATATCAAAAATTCAAGCGATAGCGATAACGAGTGTTGCAGAACCAATGCAGTATGCCGCTATTGCAGCGATGAATAGTAACGTTACCAAGAATATAACTTTAATGAAAAAACGGCTAGATTTCATAAAAAGAGAATTAGAAAATCTACCTTGCGAATTCATTAATCCAGACGGAGGTATGTACTATTTTGTGAGATTCAACAATAGCATAGATGTCAATAAGATAATATTCAACCTGTTAAACGAAGGGGTCGCAGTAGCTCCTGGAATTGGTTTTGGAGAAACATATTTTGATTTCATAAGAATATCAGCTTGTCAACCAACAAAATTGTTAAATGACGGATTAAAAATACTAAAAAAAGTTACGAATGTGTGATACAATGGTTACATCGGTGGCGATAGTAGGTGTGGGTAAAATGGGTCTCTGGTTCTGCAACTATTTTTCAAAAAAAAATAACTTTAATGTATCATTGTATGATAAGAGAAATATCAAATTAGATTTAAAAAAATATCCCTACAACATTACTGTCTGCAAATCCTTGGAAACGTGTGTTAGAGAAGCGGACATCGTACTTGTATGCGTACCAATTAGGATAACAATTGCCGTCATTAATAAGTGCATACCTATAATGAAAAAAGGTGCTTGCATAGTAGAGATAACATCACTCAAGACCGATATTTTTGATTCTTTGTTGAAAATTCCAGATCATTTGGTACCCCTCTCAATTCATCCAATGTTTGGTCCAGGAGCTAAGCAGCTACGTGATACAAAAATACTGATTATACCGGTCAGGAACAAGAGGAATGAGCAAAAATTAGTAAAATCTTTATTTAATGAAGCGAAAACAATAGTAATCAAAAGTCCAAAATATCATGATGCATTAATGGCTGTAATTCTCGGAATGGTTTACTACGTTAATTTGTTATTAGGTGCCACTTTAAGCAATGAAAATATAACATTATTAAAGAAATTCTCGGGAACTACTTTTTATCTTCAAGCACTGTTATTTGAAAGTATATTAACAGACAATTCGTCACTTATATCATCACTATTGGCAGATAACAAGGAATTATTAAAATATCTAAAAAAATTTAATGAGGAATCAAGTAAATTATTCTCCATGTTAACCAAAAATAGGGTTGAGCTTGAAAAAAGAATTAATAAAATAAAGAAAAATTATGCCAACAAGAGAAACATTGCATCGTCATATGAAAAAATGTACTCAATATTAACCGAAATGAACAGCAAGTGAATCAAACTAAATTCTTTCAGATGCCAGGACATGAAACAAAAGCTCCAATCATTGACTCAAATTTACTATTGCAATGATTGACATATATCAACTTTTTACACATTTAGAGTAATTTATGATAAAAAAAACTGTTATAGATTTATGCTGCGTAAATAATTCATGCAAAAAGGCAAGATTATACCTGGAATCATTCCGAGGAACGGAAGATGAATGCATAGAAGGATTTCTCAGTTGCAAAATTTGTAAGTCGAAATATCCCATAATTCAAGGTGTTCCAATATTATTGGAAAGCTTTCATAAATACGCATGTCAAAGAATTATTACATTTGGTAAGTGGATAGTAAATTCTAAATCATCTCAGATTAGGTCGTTTCTTAAATCAGAAGGAGCAAAAATTCGTGGTCATACATGCAATGATCGCTACGAAGAGAACGGTATTTGGTATAATGTTTATCTGAACACTCATAATGGTTACCCTTCAGATGATAGATTATTATCTCTATTGAAGAAGCAAATAAAACCTCATCACGTTTACAAGATGTTGACAAACGAGCACGTAAATTTAAGTGGAATTGGATTGGACATTGGTTGTTCTATAGGTTCAAGCACCATTGAATTGTCAAAAAAGCTGTCATATGTCTTTGGAATAGATCTTTCATTTTCGTTCATATTAGAAGCAAGAAAAATAATGCACAATAGAAATAGAAGAAACATGGAATTTATTGTAGCAGATGCTACTAATCTTCCGTTTAAATCAAAATTCTTTCATAGTATAGTTGCCTTAAATGTTATTGATAGGTTAGATTTCAACAATTTAATTTGTTCCGTAAATAGTTCTATCAAAAAGAATGGAAAATTGATTCTAATTGATCCTTACCATTTTGTTGACGATACTGGTAAAGATAAATTTAATTCGAGTCAAATCAGGAAAAGATTAGAAAAATTTGGATACAAAATAAATAATGAAGAGTCATATATCCCATGGATAATGAAAATAAATGAGAGGTCTTATCTCTTTTACTTTGTGGATTTTATAGAAGCAAAGAAAAATGATTAAAATTCTTTTGCAAATAATCAATATAAATTTTTATGTAATTCAAGGTAACAGTACCAACGACTTATCAGACTCCGATTCAAATAGTTCTAAGCTCTCTTATTCTTGTTTCTTAGTGGATTTGCAATAGCGTCCAGTGTATTTCCAATCAAGAAAAATGCCAGACCTGTTAATGCAATCATAAGTCCAGGAGGAACAATCCACCACCATATACCCCGTGACGCAGCATCTGCGGTGTTTGCATCGTGGAGTATTTGTCCCCAAGTAGGTAATGATGGATCTCCTAGACCAATAAAACTCAATGCAGCTTCAGTAAGTATTGCTGCAGGCACAGCGATTGCTATGCTTGCAAATGTCAGTGGAAGTAGTTGTGGAATTATGTGTTTGAAAATTACCCTTAAATCTGACTGCCCCATTAGTTTAGCTGCCTCCACATACTGAAAGTTGCGCGTCTGTAATGCAATACTTCTAATTACTTTTGCAGTTCCCATCCAGCTAAAAATTAGTAAAAATCCAATTATTAAAAAGATGTTACGCCCATAAGTAATCGACAGAAGAATAAGGAGAGGCAAGGTTGGCAACGCATAAAATATATCATTGACTCGCATCATTGTTTCATCAGTTCTCTTTCCTCTATATCCAGCTACTACACCATAAATAAGTCCAATAGCTATTGAAAATATTGAAACAGTTAGTCCTATGAATAATGCTATAGGGGTCCCCCATATGATCCCAACAGCAAGATCTCTTCTCAAGTCATCAGTTCCCATGATACCAAATACTTTACCTCCAAGAATTAAGCCAGCATCTTCCACGCTACTGTAATTATCAAATAAAAAAAACTTTTCTGATATTTGATACACTCCTTTAAGGACATTTGGTTTATTGGTATCTGAAAATATTACCACTTGCGGTTCCAGACCAGATATTGAATAATTAAACAAGCTTTGGTATTGATTCAAAGCCTCTTTGACATTTTCGTTTGTAGAAAAGATTCTGTCTGAAAAAGTGGTGTTAATGTTATTTGCTGGAGGTAATGATGAATAATAAACAGTAAAAGTAATGTTGTCAGGTCTCTTAATGTCAATTTGCAAAACGGGAGGTATATCACCATATTTAGCAGAGTAAAGAAACATAATGTCATCAGGAAAGCTATCGGCTCGCATATTGACTTCAAATCTATAGTTATCTACTCTAATCCCTTCTGATAGTTCTGAAATAACTTTTGCGTCGTACCTATCTAACGATAAATGCTCAAATTCTTTGGGTCCAAAAAAATTGGTCCAAGAGGGAGCCACTGTTTTTGGATTATTAATCCAATAATCTGGATCATTCCACCGAAAATAGGATTCAATTGGTATGATTAATGGGGCGACTGCACTCAATAACAATAGAAAACCAATTATTGATACTCCAATAATACCACGACGAGATCTTAATAAACCTAAGAGTAATTTTTTTTGCAATAAATTAGTTACCTTTCACCCTAGGGTCCAACAGAGTATAAGAAATGTCAGTAATGAATATTGTTACCAAAAAAATTATCGTAGAAACAAAAGTGAGACCAATTATAATTGGGACATCAAGCACACCTATTGCATCATAATAGAGTTTTCCCATGCCCGGCCAATCAAAAACGGCCTCTGTAATTATTGCCCCTCCAAAAGAAGCCGCCAAAGCCAGCCCTACAGCAGTAGCTATTGGTGGTCCAGCGTTTCTAAGCGCATGTGAATATAAAATTCTTCGTCTGGAAATCCCCATCGTTCTTTTTGCATGGATAAAATCTTCATTCAAGATGTTTATCAAGAAATATCTCACAATATACGCCCACGCACCAAATGAAACAATAATCAGTGTAATTAGTGGCAAGGCCATATGATATAGCAGATCAAGAACATAAGTAGGGTCAGAAGGCGAAGATAGTGGTGTTGCCCGAGCTGGGAATATATGTAATGTGTATGCAAAGAGTATGATCATTAGCATTGCTACCCACCATGATGGAAAGCTGTTACTAAATATTGCAAAAATTGAATTGGATTTATCCCACCACGATCCTTCTTTACCTGCGACATATGTACCTAGAGAAATACCAATAACAGTAACGCATATAGTTGCTGTAGTAAACAACAATATAGTTTTTGGGACTTTTTCGAATATTATATCCCTTACATTGGATGAACCATAATCTGTTGTAAAAAATTGAGATTTTCCCAAATCCAAGGTCATTACACTAATAACTCTGTGAATTAATATTGATGGATTCAACGAATCTTGATCCAAACCAGAGGTTTTAGATCTAAACTGGATTTGGTTATTTATGTAAGATGATCTTTCATCCGAGTTTTCAAATTTAAGTGTTCCTTGATTTACTTCATCTATCACCTGATTGCGTATAGCCTCTTTCTGTAGTTTATCGAAAGTAGAACCTAGTAGAATCACGGTTATAAACAGAATTGCGAACAAAACCAAAAACATGTTAAATGAACGAAATAGTAAGGTTCTTCCTAGGCCCAAATGCTTTTACTTTATTATATTATTAACTTATCTTAATAAATGCATCATCTTCAATCATTTTATCTGCTGAGCATGATTAGCAGATCTACTTCTTTGCATTCCAAACAAATTAGATTTAAGTTATTAAGTTAGTTTTTTGACTATAGGGTTTGGCGCAGTTATAAAAATACCACTATAGATATCAGGCCTTAGAGCATAATTGCTCTTTACAAATAATTCAAATTCATTTGGTCCAATCGACATTTCTTTAGTAGAGCTACCATTAATCGCAATCATGAAATTCCCTTTATCATTTATCCATTTACCTTCTCCTTGAGTTATGAGATGATTATCCTTGTCAAAAATAAAATATGTTAATGTTGCATTACTGTCATGGTTACCACCAATAGTGACATTACCTGAAATAGTCAGTGGCGAACCCCTTGTAACTAGCTTTGGTTGTTGAACCTTTTCAAATTTCGCTAATTTTGCAGTTTCATAAATAGACCAGTATCCTTTTGCGAATGGATAAGAACTATCTCTAAATGCCGTGAGGGATATTACTCTACCTGTTGGATTATAGTTCTTAATTTCATAAGGTCCATTACCAATTATTGCATGGTTATGTTCTGTTATCCATTTTATACTTGCATCATATCTCTTTATAGCCTCATCAACAGTAACTATACCCTTTAATGGGGCAGGTACGAAACGTTCTGTTTTCATTTTTTCCAGTTCTTGTTTAATAGCCTGTGCATGACTGGGTATTATCAAAGATAACCATTCAATGTTCTTGACGGTTGCTTCTGATCGTGTGTACGCAAAGATTCCGTTTTTTACCAATCTCTCAGTTGCAGCGTTAATTTCCCAAGGAGATGTTGCCCAAACCGAAGCAAAATCAGCTATTTCCTTCTTATCAAAATGCCAATAGTCAACGAATGATATAACATTACTGTCATTTAGAAACTTAGTACCACGAAGATATTTTAGTAAAACCTGGGCCTGTGCGGCGTACTCCGGGTCAAATGTAAGATCAGTTGAATTAATCTTGGATGACCACTCATATAGAAAGTAAAGTGGATAAATTAGATCAGCCTTGTTCATGGGTTGACCATTTTGCCAGTTTGAATATACTATATGAAGGGTAACCTTACTCTTGGAAGTATTCTTTCCAACCTCCTCCCATCCTTGGTTAAATGGATTCCATGTTAGAGCATCACTATCTACCGCGAGTCTCTTTTCTGGCCCCATAGTTGTAATATTCGTCCATTCATTCCTCAAAGGAATCACTTCGCCATTATATGGATTTCTAGATGTAGCGGGATCAGAGACTAATGAGAAAATATTTGTACAGTAGATATCTTTACAACCACCAACACTATTCCATGCCCCTTGATAAATTTCCTTGACACCAACGTTTATAGTGCTTGTATTTTTTGTTGATCTTGTATTTATGAGGGACTTACTGGTAGAAATACCTGCTCCAAAGTCATTTATTAGTCCTTTAATTGAAGAGGATGCCGCATATGGATCAATATTTTGAGTTACAAAAATTCTTACAGATTCTTGTATTCCTAAAGTTATCGCCTGTCGTAATAATTCATTTCGTTCCTCTTCCGAGGTAAAATTAGAAAACGCTATTCTCTGTGTTATGTTATCTAGAGAAGAATTTTGATAGTTCCAAAAGGATGGATTTGCCCATCCAGGCATGCCACTAAGATATGGTGCGTACATTTGAGCTGCTGTAGAAGGATTGTACCTGACAAATTCAGAGGTTCCTCCGAAAGCTTCGGTATAGACTTGCCAATTTAACTCCTGTGGGTCTGTGGCGTAAACTATGAGGTTCGCTTTATTTAAATCACCATAGTCTCTTTGTACGGTAAAGCCAATATTTTCAAGTTGATTTGCAAGAATTTCACCCATAGACTTTCTGGGTAAATCATCACTCCTTATCATAATTTTGATTGAGATGGGTGTTCCTTTGTATGTCCATTTACTGTCTAGCTTTGTCGCACCATTTGAAATCAATGTTTTTTCTATTATATCTTTTGCGAGATTTGGATTATATTTGAAATTGTAAGACTCTAGAACTGGAATTAGAGCTTCGTATTCAGGTGAGGAGATTCCAAACGGGTCTATCTGAACACTTCCATAGCCATTTAGAATCTCATCTACGATAAATTCACGATTTATCAAGTAATTTACTGCGAAACGGATTTCTTTGAATTGGAATGGATTTAAAATGTTTGGATTCTTTGATGGTGCGGGATTTAACAGGAAGGCCAATGAACCCGCATTTTTTTCATATATTTTTACATTAGGGTCGTTTGAAATAGATGCTACTGTTTCTAGAGGTATTCTAAAGTAGTATGTGTCAAGATTTCCTGCTTGAATATCATGCAGAGCTCTATTTCCGTCCAGATATTGAATGAATCTTATGTTATCGGTATATGCACCCTTTTGACTTGATTCGAGTGCATTCATAGTAGTAAATGAAGAAACGGATACTAATAATATCAAGGCTAAAACGAGTGCGACCTTGGATATTACTGTCAATTGTTTTGTGGTATAGGTAAGAGATTTATGAATTTTCTCAATTGAGCGGGTTGTTCCTTAAACAAAATAATATAGCCCTATGCTAACTTGTTCTGTGGCATCTACAGCTTCAAGTTATAAGAAACAACTATCATTATTATTAGACAATGGAGTAATCACAGAAGAACTCTATCGTCATTTTATTAATAGAGGCCTAAAGGTTATATCCCCTTCGAATGACTTTGGACTCGACTACTTGGGTGAAATCTTACCCGAGATAATTATTGGTGCTTCTTCTGGCTATATCAATAAGATGAAGGTGCCGTATCAAGCAACAAGTTATGTTGCAGCAAGAACAAATCAAAGTGGTAGAGGAGTTTACATTTACAAGATTACTCATAAACCTGGTGGCGGCGTTTTATCTCTTACTGGTGGTACTAGAAAATTAGGAGATAGTGTATTTGCGTCAACTCATAGAATCTTGATGGGTTCAAAAGCAATGATGATAAGCGCGGACAATCTAGTCACCAACAGAGAACAAATTTGGAGTTGGCAATTTTTTGGAAATGTCATAAGAAAATCAAATCCAGAAGTCTACGAGGATCTCATGAAGTTAAGAGATAAAGTAAATACAAATTCAATTTTTCGTCAATTTGTTGTAGCCAGATCTGATAGAACATTTCGTAGACTCAAGCTGGCCGATCTCTACCATAAAAACCAAATACAAATTCTGGATCCCAAAAATGGAATCAGTGTGATCTTTTTGACAAATGAATCAGGACATGATTACGCATCAAAATTAATTCCTGAATCACATCTAGTTGATTATATTGTAACGGGCAAAAACTTTGATATGTATTCAGCGATGAACCACGTTAGACGACTATACGACATAGATGTTATCCTTAACGACGGAGGACGTATTATGTCCAATTCTGTGCGAGACCTGGGCATACTAGGAGAAGAGAGAGTGACGCTTGAACCCTATCCAGGAGATCGGTATATTCCTCATAGTGAAAGAATTGATCCAAAATCCGTACTTGGAACAGAAGGAGCTGGAATTGATGGAGGAGAGATTAAGAATGGAATTAGGATCCACTCGACAGGAATAGGGAATGAGATCGCCAATGTATATCTATACCCACTAAACGAGGAATTGTGCATTTAGCTAAAAATACGATTGTCATAATAATCTGCTTACAATATGATATACAATTCGATATCAAGAATCCACAATTGGATCGAAGTTATTGATATTTACTTGTTACATCCATTTGGATTATAGAGTTTTCTTATGTTTGTGTGAAACCTTTTTTTTTCAGAGAATCTGTCATTTCATCAAAAAGCTTTGCCAAGTCCCAACCAATGTTGGTATAAGAAATGTTACCATGGGTGGATAAAATATGTACATCAATTTCGTATCTCTTCCTGGCGCCTTGGACGCTTCTTAATTTTATATGGCAGCGCGCTACCTCTATATCAGGGTGAATTTTTCTCAGGAATCTGGTGATATTTGTAAATTTAGACTTAGCCAGCTCTGCGTCGAATGGTTCATCGGGTAGACCGACGATAAACATTGGAATATCTTCCTCCATCTTTCCCCCAACAAAGCAACTATGTCTCTGTAAGTAATAATTCCCTGAATTTCATCCCATACTCTAATTATACAATAAGTAGAACCTGCATTCATCATCCTGTCGCAAACCACTTGGAGACTTTCATCGACCTTGGCAATTATCATATCGGCATTCGCCAACCCTGAAACTTCAATGGAAAACCTATCTTCTGCGTTGTCAATACCTACTGATTTTTTACTAATTCTCTCAGAAGGTAACATTACTTTCATGATGTCAGAGGACGTTATAATACCAACTAGGCGACCGTTGTCGACTACAGGCAGTATTTTTGATAGGGCCACATCCTTGGATATCATAATGGGAGGATCCATTAGATCTCTAACCGGTACACTACGAATTACATTCAGGTGGCCATAAAATCTGTCTACTGTCAACTTCATGGACTATATTTTCTAGGACATTAAAGGTTTTATGCAGCTCGTGTAGGATAGAGCAAATCAGCTCATCTCAGTTAGTTATTATATGATTATATGAAAAGTTAGTTATGACTGCAAATATTGCGATTAATGGCTTTGGTAGAATAGGCAGGTGCTTCCTTAGAGCTGCTCTAAAAGACAAGGAGTTTCATGGGTTGGCAAGGATAGTAGCACTAAACGATCTGACTGATTCCAAGACACTCGCACACCTATTCAAATATGATTCGACATTTGGAAAATATGAAGGAGACATAGTGACTAATAAAGATGAAATTGCCATAGACGGAAATAAAGTGAAAGTATTATCTGTAAAAGATCCTTCTGAACTACCCTGGAAAGATTTGGATATTGATCTTGTTGTTGAATCTACAGGCAAATTTAGCGATGCCAAGGTGGCAATGAAACATATAAGCGCCGGAGCCAGGAAAGTAATAATTTCAGCTCCTGCTACCAATCCCGATGCGACCATATTAATGGGAATAAACGATAAAACGTAGGATGATGATAAACACAAGATAATTTCAATGGCTTCCTGTACGACTAATTGTCTTGCGCCGGTACTAAAGACAATCAATGATAAATTTGGCATAGAAAGTGGATATATGACCACTTGCCATGCATATACTAACGATCAAAGAATTTTGGATCTTCCGCACAAAGATCTCAGAAGAGCACGTGCCGCCATGATGTCGATTATACCGACTAC
>WNFZ01000834.1_pt1 | contig 29682 bp, 26 predicted proteins | sample 5400081 | NCBI WGS metagenome assembly WNFZ01 (sample SAMN13153365, study PRJNA577476) | soil metagenome | isolation source: 80 cm soil or saprolite under grassland replicate 1 | place: USA:California | collected 2016-06-15 | reverse complement strand
ACGTTCTTCGGGCTGTTCCTCACGCCGGTGTTCTACGTCGTCATCCGCAAATTGACCGCGCAATTCAAACCGACGAGCCAACCTGCGGCGGAGACACTGCTTACTCCCACACCCCATGAAGCGCATTGAAGATCAAAGCCGCTGGCGGTTGCTGGCCATTGGATTTTTGCCAGCCGTTTTCCTGACCGCTTGCGCCGTTGGTCCAAACTACAAGCAGCCGCAAATGCCCGTTGCTAATTCGTTCGCCAATGCGCCGACCAACGCTGTTTCCCCCGACGAAGCAGCGCTGGCGGCATGGTGGAAGGGCTTCAACGACGCTCGACTCGATAGCCTCGTGGACCGGGCCATTACTAACAATCACGACCTGCGGATCGCGACGGCGAATCTCAAAGAAGCCCGTGCCCTCCGAAGACTCACGACGTTCGACCTCGCACCTACAGTACAGGCCAACGCCGGCTACGCGAACAGCCTTCTCAGCAAAGCCGCCGCACCGCCCGGCACGCCGCGTGACGCGCGCGAGATGGAATTCTACGACGCCAGCTTTGACGCCACATGGGAACTGGATTTGTTCGGTCGCGTCCGCCGCTCCGTGCAAGCCGCCAATGCCCAACTCGCGTCGGTTGAAGCCAACCGACTCGACGTTCTGGTGAGCGTCACAGCCGAGGTTGCGCGGAATTATTTCGAATTGCGCGGACTGCAAAACCAGCTTGCCGTCGCGCGCAAGAACGCGGGCGTGCAGAGTGAGACGCTGAAGATCACGCAGGCGCGTCTGGACGGCGGCCGTGGCACGGACTTCGATGTCTCACGCAGCCGCTCGTTGCTCAACTTGACCCTCTCGACCATACCGCCGCTTGAAGCCGCGATTCAGAAAACCATTTACCGCATCGCCGTGTTGACTGGACAGCAGCCTACTGCTCTCACGTCGGAACTCTCCGCCCCCGAGCCGTTGCCCCCGGTAATGCCGGCGATCGCACTGGGCGATCCGGCGACTCTCTTGCGCCGTCGCCCAGACATTCGCTCGGCCGAGCGTTCCCTCGCGGCGGCCACGGCGCGAATCGGAGTCGCGACGGCGGATTTGTTCCCGCGTGTCACGTTCGTCGGAAGCGTGGGTCTTGAGGCGGACACGTTCGCCGGTTTGGGCAAGAACGGCGCAGACACATGGAACTTCGGCCCGCGCATCACTTGGGCAGCGCTCGATCTCGGCCGGGTGCAAGCGCGCATCAAAGCTGCGGACGCCCGCACGGAAGCCTCACTGGCTTTTTACGAGCGGACGGTTCTGACGGCGTTGGAGGAAACCGAGGGCGCGCTCGTGGATTTCGGAGAAGAGCAATCTCGGCAACAGTTCCTGGAAACCTCCGCTCAAGCCAGCCAGAAGGCGGCGGATCTCGCGCATCAACGTTACGAAGGTGGCGTGGCGGATTTTCTGAGCGTGCTCGACGCCGAGCGTACGCTCCTCGAAGCGCAGGATCGACTCGCCGCCAGCCAGACGCGCACCGTCACGGCTCTGGTCGCCGTTTACAAAGCGCTCGGAGGAGGAATAACCGTAACGAATTCAAAATAAAATGGCGGTCAAACCTCCAATCGATTTGTCGGTGCCAAAGCCAATTCGAATGACCGTTAACGGAGGCCCCACTTGTTTCGCGAAGCACAACCGATGAATGCATCAGAGAATTCAGTGGCCTTTGGTGCGCCTGGAATCGAGCCGCGCTGGACTTCGAGCGCCAAAGAAGGCTTGGGCCCGAATCCGCGGCCGGGAGATTTTTCACGTTGGCCACAGCCAGCGTAAGTGTGCTTGGATACGAAAATAGCCTGTCCCAGCCGGTGATCCGGTTGTGGAACGACACCCGCCATGTGGGTGATTAAATCGATCCAGATGAATCGGAATCTCGTCATGAACGTGCTGGTCATTGATATTGGCGGAACTCACGTGAAGGTCTTGGCCACTGGTCAAGACGTTCATCGTGAGTTTGAGTCCGGACCGGCACTTACGCCCAAACGGATGGTTTCCGAGGTTCGGATACTTGTGGCGGACTGGAAGTATGACGTCGTATCCATCGGTTACCCGGGACCAGTCCTCCGCGGCCGGCCGGTTTCGGAACCGTGGAATTTGGGAAAGGGATGGGTCGGTTTTAACTTCGAAGCTGCCTTCAAGCGCTCTGTCAAAGTCGTGAACGACGCTGCCATGCAGGCGCTGGGAAGTTACAAACGCGGCAAGATGCTTTTTCTGGGTCTGGGAACCGGCCTTGGATCCGCCCTGATCGTGGATGGCATGGTCGAGCCGATGGAGTTGGGGCACCTGCCTTACAAGAAGGCTACTTTTGAGGACTACGTCGGCGTTCGGGGCCTCGAAAAGTATGGCAAGAAAAAATGGCGGTCTTATGTCGCCGACGTCGTGGAACGCCTGATTGCTGCCATCGAGCCTGACGAAGTGGTGCTTGGGGGAGGCAACGTCAGGAAGCTGAAGGAGCTGCCTCCGGGTTGTCGAACCGGCGGCAACGACAAAGCATTTGTTGGAGGATTTCGCCTGTGGAAAAAAACCGCTGCCGAAAACAATTCCGTTCCTGCGAGACGGCGTCTGAAACAACGGACCCGATCCCGACGCAGCCTTGCCGAGGAACGAAAGCCTCAGTAACCTCATCGGCCGCTATCGAAAAATGAATGAGACATCATGAGAACTCTCGGCTTTGACAAACCTCTTTATATCCTGCCCTTCGACCATCGAGGTTCGTTCGTTACAAAAATGTTCGGCTGGCACGGCACCTTGACCGGGGAGCAGACCGCCGAAATCGCCGCGACCAAACAGGTGATCTACGACGGGTTCAAAGCCGCCATCACTGCCGGCGTGCCTAAGGTCAAGGCGGGCATTCTCGTGGACGAACAATTTGGCGGCGCGATTCTGCGCGACGCCGCCGCGAATGGGCGCCGCGATGGACGGGACAAAGTCGGCTGCATCATTCTTGGCCGTGGCGAAGACGACAAAAAAGTGCGCGAGTGGTTGACGACGGCGGCTGGGGTCAAAGGTTTCATCGGGTTCGCAGTGGGCCGGACGGATTTCTTGGAGCCGCTCCTGAACCTTTTGGCCAGGAAGACACCGAGGGAAGCCGCTGTGACGGAAATTGGCCGTCGCTACCGGGAGTTCGTCAGCATTTTCGAGAAGGCCCAACGAAGCTGACCAAGAAACAACCATTGAACTTTTCCGCATGAGAACACATTCACCAAAGCAACTCGGAATGGTGGGTCCGGGTGGGACCAACTGAGGTCGAAAGGGTCACGCCGGTTGAAGGCTGGGAAAACCCCGTGGTAAACGGTCACGAAACGAAAGGCAGCTTGTGCGCGTAGCTATGGCCACGGATCACGGTGGGTTTGCTTTGAAAACGAAATCAATGCGCTCCGTTCTGGCCATCAATAGCGGTTCGTCGAGCCTTCGCTTCGCGCTCTTCGGCGTCGACGAATCGCTTTCGCAGATTCTGATCGGAAAGTTTGACCGGATCGGATTCTCAGACGCCAAACTATCGTTCACAGACGTCCTCGCGAACAAGGGTGGCGAGCGCATGGTTGATGCGCCTAGCCACGTTGCCTGCGTTCCGCTGCTGGTTGAACTGTTGGAGAAAAAAACCGGCGCCAGTGAATTCAGCGCCATCGGCCATCGCGTCGTGCATGGCGGCCCACGTTATCGCGATCCCCTGTGCGTGGATGGGACCGTGCTTGAGGAACTGCGGCGCATCAGTCCTTTTGCTCCGAACCATCTCCCTGACACGATCGCGCTGTTGGAGGTCTTCGCCGCGCAGTTTCCCCAAGTACCGCAGATCGCCTGTTTTGACACGGCGTTTCACAGCTCCCTGCCGCGCGTGGCCAGACTGCTTCCCATTCCGCGGCGGTACGAGGCCAAGGGTGTTCAACGTTACGGCTTTCACGGATTGTCTTACTCCTTCTTGATGGAGGAACTCCAAGCCGTCGCCGGCGCGAAGGCGGCGGCCGGGCGCGTCATCCTCGCTCATCTGGGCAACGGCGCCAGCATGACCGCCGTGCGCGATGGCCAAAGCATCGATACGAGCATGGGCTTCACGCCGGCGGCGGGTCTGGTGATGAGCACCCGTTCCGGCGATCTGGATCCGGGACTGGTTGCGTTTCTGGGGCGTAGCGAGCAGATGACCGAGGCGCAATTTGATCGGATGATCCACCACGAGTCGGGGCTGCTCGGCGTTTCGGAAACCAGCTCTGACATGCGGGATTTGCTCGCACGGGAAGCCGCTGACGTCCGCGCGGCGGAAGCCGTGGCCCTGTTCTGTTACCAGGCGAAAAAGTGGATTGGTTCCTTCGCCGCTGCACTCGGTGGGTTGGACACGCTGGTGTTCGCCGGTGGCATCGGTGAGAACAATCCGGCCATTCGCGCCCGCATCTGTGAAGGACTCGGCTTCCTCGGCATCGAACTGAACAAGACGCGAAACGCGGAGAACGCGCCAGTGATTGCCGCGCAATCCGATCGCGTCACGGTGCGCATCATCCGCACGAATGAAGAACTGATGATTGCGCGCTCAGCGTGCCGCATTCTCGGACTCGGTGCGGTTGACAAAAAGAATTGAACCATGAAAGCAAAAATAATGACTCCACCCATCAACCTGACTTCGGTAAGGACATCGCGCCGCGATGTCCCCGCCCGCGCAGCATCGGGCGTGACCGGCGCGACGCCGAACGCAGCGCGGACAGGGCAACGCGCCGTCACCGCCAAGTTCAAGGGAGCACAGCGGGAAAAGGTTCGGGGAGTTCTCTCTCCGGATCTGTTGCGCAAGATTGACGGCTGGTGGCGCGCGGCGAACTACCTTTCGGTCGGACAGATTTACCTCTACGACAATCCCCTGCTAAAGAAGCCGCTCAAGCTGGCGCACATCAAACCCCGCCTGCTCGGTCACTGGGGCACGACGCCAGGACTGAATTTCATCTACGCCCACCTGAACCGCGTCATCAACCAGCAGGACCTGAACATGATCTACATCACCGGGCCGGGCCACGGCGGACCCGGGCTGGTGGCGAACGCTTACCTGGAAGGCACCTACAGCGAAGTCTATCCAAATATCGAGCAGGACGAGGATGGGATGAAGCGGCTGTTCAAGCAGTTTTCTTTCCCCGGCGGCATACCGAGTCACGTCGCGCCGGAGACGCCCGGCTCGATCCACGAAGGCGGTGAACTCGGTTACTCGCTGTCGCACGCTTTCGGCGCGGCGTTTGACAACCCTGACCTGCTCATCGCATGCGTGGTGGGCGATGGCGAAGCGGAGGCCGGCCCGCTCGCCACCAGTTGGCACTCGAACAAATTCCTGAATCCGGTCCGCGACGGGGCCGTGCTGCCCATCCTGCACTTGAATGGGTACAAAATTGCCGGCCCGACCGTGCTGGCGCGCATTCCCCACGACGAGCTTGAGGCGATTTTCCGCGGCTACGGTTACAGGCCGTATTTCGTCGAGGGCCACGACCCAATCAAGATGCATCAACTCATGGCCGCCACGCTCGACGCTGTGGTTGCCGACATCCACCGCATCCAAAACGACGCGCGTGCCAAGGGATTCAAGGTGCGTCCGCGCTGGCCCATGATCATCCTGCGCTCACCGAAGGGCTGGAGTGGGCCAAAGATGATGGATGGCAAGCCCACTGAAGGCACCTTCCGCTCGCACCAGGTGCCGATGGGCGACATGAATCATCCGGGGCATGTGAAGATTCTGGAAAAGTGGATGAAGAGTTATCGGCCGCAGGAGCTGTTCGACAAAACCGGCAAGCTGCGCCCCGAGCTCGCCGAGCTCGCCCCGAACGGCGAGCGCCGCATGAGCGCCAATCCGCACGCCAACGGCGGCCTTCTGTTGCGCGACCTGTGCATGCCGGATTTCCGTGATTACGCGGTGAGGGTGCCAAAGCCTGGCGCCGCGGAAAGCGAAGCCACACGCGTCCAGGGCCAGCTCATTCGCGATGTGGTAAAACTCAACCCCAAAAGCTTTCGCGTCTTCAGCCCGGACGAGACGACTTCGAACCGCTGGGGCGCTGTGTTTGAAGTGACAACCCGTTGTTCGACCGCGGAAATTGTTCCCGGCGACGATCACGTGGCACCCGACGGCCGCGTGATGGAAATGTTGAGCGAGCACCAGTGTGAAGGCTGGCTTGAAGGTTACCTATTGACCGGACGGCACGGCTTTTTCTCATGCTACGAAGCGTTCATCCACATCGTGGATTCGATGTTCAACCAGCACGCCAAGTGGCTCAAGGTGGCCAATCACATTCCATGGCGCCGGCCGATTGCTTCGCTGAACTACCTGCTCTCGTCGCATGTGTGGCGGCAAGACCACAACGGTTTCAGCCATCAGGATCCCGGCTTCATTGATCACGTGGTCAACAAAAAGGCCGAGGTCATCCGTGTTTATCTGCCGCCCGACGCGAACACGCTCCTCTCCGTGACGGACCACTGCCTGCGCAGCCGCAATTATGTGAACGTGATCGTGGCCGGGAAACAACCCGCGCCGCAGTGGCTGGATATGGACGCCGCCATCAAGCATTGCACCGCCGGCATCGGCATCTGGCCGTGGGCGAGCAACGACCAGGGTGGCGAGCCAGATGTCGTCATGGCGTGTTGCGGCGACGTGCCGACGCTCGAAACCCTCGCCGCGGTCGAGCTGCTGCGAAAATATTTCCCCGAGTTGAAGGTCCGGGTGATCAACGTGGTGGATTTGATGAAGCTCCAGCCGCGGGGCGAACACCCGCACGGTTTGAGCGATAAAGATTTCGATGTGCTTTTCACGACCGACAAACCGATCATCTTCGCCTATCACGGCTATCCCTGGCTGATTCACCGGCTCACCTATCGCCGAACCAATCACAAGAACCTGCACGTGCGCGGTTACAAAGAGGAAGGCACGACCTCGACTCCGTTCGATATGGTGGTGATGAACGATTTGGACCGGCTTCATCTCGTTGCCGACGTGATTGACCGCGTGCCGCAACTTGGTCCCAAGGCTGCCTACGCCAAGCAAGCCATCCGCGACAAACTCATCGAGCACCAACAATACATCGCAACCCATGGCGAGGACTTGCCGGAGATTCGAAATTGGAAATGGGGCGCGAACACATTATGAACGACGAAAACACACGCGGTTCGCAGCTTTGTTGCAGTTACAGAGCACGGTCCATGAATGAAACCCTTGAGTTAAGAAATTATGGCTAAACCAGTGATTTGGACAGTGGACGACGATCCGGACGTATTGAGAGCGGTGGAGCGCGATCTGCGCCGGCACTACGGCGATCGTTACAAAGTTATCTCTGCGGATTCCGGTGTTTCCGCCCTCGAAGCGACAAAGCAGTTGAAGCTCCGCAATGAACCGGTGGCGCTTTTCCTCGTGGACCAACGGATGCCGCGCATGTCTGGGGTGGAGTTCCTCGAGCAGGCCATTGAACTTTATCCGGATGCGAAGCGAGCGCTGCTGACCGCTTACGCGGACACCGACGCGGCCATCCGCGCCATCAACAACGTGCACATCGATCATTATCTGATGAAGCCGTGGGACCCGCCGGAGGAGCGTCTTTACGGCGTGGTTGATGACATGCTCGATGACTGGCAGACTTTCTACCACCCGGCGTTTCAAGGCGTGCGCGTGGTCGGCCATCAGTGGTCGCCTCATTCCAGTGAGATCCGCGATTTTCTTGGACGCAACTTTGTGCCGCATCAGTGGCTCAATGTCGAAACAGACGAGGAGGCAAAGCAACTCCTCAACACCACCGGAGCCGAGGCTTCGTCGTTGCCCATTGTCGTATTTGCTGACGGCTCTTTTCTGAGCAACCCGCCTTCCTCCGAGGTCGCCCACAAGTTGGGACTGAAAACAAAAGCAGAGTTTCCGTTTTACGATTTGGTTGTCGTTGGGGCGGGTCCGGCCGGGTTGGCTGCGGCGGTGTATGGTGCGGCGGACGGTTTGCATACGCTGCTCATTGAGCGGGAAGCACCGGGCGGACAGGCCGGTCGGAGTTCGCGCATCGAAAACTACCTCGGCTTTCCGGTGGGGCTCAGCGGGAATGATCTGGCGCGGCGTGCCGTCGCCCAGGCGCGGCGCTTTGGGGTGGAGATTCTGACGCCTCAGGAGGTCAGGAGCGTTCGTCTCGAAGGACCAAGCCGCGTGTTGACGCTATCGGATGGAGCGGAGATCGGCTGTCGCGCGCTGCTCATCGCCACCGGTATCGCTTTCCGAAAACTGGACGTGCCCGGGTTGGACCGACTGACGGGCGCCGGGGTTTACTATTATGCACCGATGTCCGAAGCGTTTTCCTACCGGGCCGGTAATATCTACATCGTTGGCGGCGCAAACTCGGCGGGCCAGGCTGCTATGTATTTTTCCAAGTTTGCCCATCAGGTTACGATGTTGGTGCGCGGCAATTCTTTGTCCGACTCGATGTCGCAATACCTGGAAAACCAGATCGGCGCGACGAAGAATATCGAGGTGAAACTCAACTCCAGCGTCATGGCGGTGGAGGGCGTTGATCGCTGCGAGAGGATCACGATTCAGAACACCAAGACTTGCGCCACGGAAACTGTGCCGGCCAGTGCGCTGCTGATTTACGCGGGTGCTGTTCCCCGCACCGATTGGCTCGCCGGAGTGGTCGAGCGGGATGCGCAAGGTTATCTGATCTCCGGTCAGCACCTGATGCTGGAGGGCAAACGCCCAACCGGATGGACCGCCGATCGCGATCCGTTCTATCTCGAGACAAACGTTCCGGGAATCTTTGTTGCCGGCGATGTTCGCCATCGCTCAGCCAAAGGCGTCACCTCCGGCGTGGGCGAAGGCGCCATGGCCGTGAAATTGGTCCATCAGTACCTCGGCCTCCTCTAGCCATGAACCCCCGCGAAGTCCAGGAAGTCCGTTCAACACCGCTTTTCGCCAAGCTAACCGACGAGCAACTGGGCTGCCTCGATCCTGGCGAAATAATCGAAGCTCCTGTCGGAACGCTGCTGGCATCCGAAGGTGAGCGGACTGGCTTTTTCCATGTGCTCCTCGAAGGCGAAGTTCGCGCCACGCGCACGTATGATCGCCAGGCAATCCTTTTGGGCGTCAACCAAGCGGGAAACTACCTGGGCGAAACGATGCTGCTGTTGGACATACCCTGGGTCGCGACATGCCGTGTCTCTAAACCGGCTCGATTGTTCCGGCTCGACGAAGAGAACTTCTGGCGCATGCTCATCACCTGCCAAACAGTCGCACGGGAGATCTTTCGCTCGGCTGCAAACCGCATGCGAAACCTGGAAGGCTACTCGCAGCAACGGGAGAAGCTCGTTTCCCTCGGCACCATGGCAGCGGGTTTGGCTCACGAACTGAACAATCCCGCGGCCGCGGCGCGCCGAGCGGCGGCGCACCTAAAACAGACCACCGACAGAGTACAATCATATCTCTGCCAGCTCAGCAAAACTCTTGAACCTGAACACTGGCAATATCTCCTGAATGCTGCGCAGGAGGCTTCGGCGCAAAATCCTCCCGAACTCGACCACCTCGCGCGCAGTGACCGCGCCGAGGCCATCGCCAACTGGCTCGACGCTCATGGCCTCGCTTCTGCTTGGGACCTGGCGCCAACGTTTGTAAATGCGGGATTGGACTTGGCCTGGCTGGAACAATTGGCCGCCAAGCTCCCGCCGGCAACCCATGCCGATGCTATCGGCTGGCTCGAAGCGCGGTTGAATCTGAAATCGCTCGTCAGCGAGGTGGAGCAGAGCACCGGGCGCATCGAGAAATTAGTCAAAGCCGTCAAATCCTATTCTTACATGGACCAGTCCCCCATGCAGGAGGTGGACATCCATGAAGGCATCGAGAGCACCTTGACCATGCTGGGTCACAAATTGAAAAACGTGACGCTCGTTCGGGCTTTCGATCGCTCCCTGCCGCGCATCCTGGCTTATGGCAGCGAACTCAACCAGGTTTGGACCAATCTGATCGATAACGCGATTCATGCCGTCAATGGCACCGGAAAGATCTCCATCGGCACTTCTCTGGAAGACAATCAACTCGTCGTCGAAATCGTGGACAACGGCCCCGGCATTCCTCCTGAGGTGCAGGCGCACATGTTCGAACCTTTTTTCACCACCAAATCCGTCGGCACCGGCACCGGCCTTGGCCTGATTATCAGCAACCGCATTGTCGGTGACCGTCATGGAGGTGAAATTGAATTCGAATCCCGGCCCGGCGAAACGCGCTTCAAGGTCCGGCTGCCCATACTACCGCAAGGCTGCATGAGGTTTTGACACTACGGGAGGCTCTGATTCGGCCAAAAACAGTCGTTGGCCTGCGGGCCTTGACATCGCCTTGGAATCTGATAATCTGATTTTATGAAAAAAACGACAATCAGCGTTACCGAGGCGGCCCGTAACTTCGCCGATTGCGTCAACCGCGCTCACTATCAAAACGTGACCTTTGTGCTTCTGAAGAACGGAGTGCCCTTCGCCCGGCTTGTGCCGGACAGCGAAAAGGTCTGCACGGGGCGCGATTTGGCTGAAGCTTTGGCCAAAACCGAACTGACAGCTCAGGAGGCAAAAGCGTGGCGCCGAGATCTTCAAGCGGCGCGCAAAACCCTCAAGGCCCCCCGTGACAAATGGCAGTAATCCTGGATGCCGACGTTCTTATCCGAGGTGAAAAGGGATCCTTCGATCTCAAGAGCTGGTTGGCAACTCACTTGGAGGATCAATTTGAAGTAGCTGCCATCACTGTGGCGGAGCTTTGGCACGGGGTGGAACGAGCCAACGCGCCTCACAGAGCCAAACGCGAGCAATATCTCCAGACCGTGCTGGATCCACTCCCAATCATTCCGTACACAGAGCAGACCGCCCGGGAACACGCGCGGATCTGGGCGCAACTAGAAGTGGCGGGGAAAATGATCGGCTACTATGACATCATTGTGGCCGCGACTGCGTTGGAGCGTGGCAGCGACGTGGCCACATTCAACAGACGCCACTTTGACTTGGTGAGCGGGCTCAATGTGATCGAGCCTCAGTGATAGGTCGCGCCGGCAGTGATCCGCGCCGTTCGCAGCGCGCTGGATATGCAGGCTGACGGAAGGGGTTGCTCGAACTCGATTGCCCGGTGCTGGCTCGCGAAGATCGAGATACAGCATGTCCCCAGCGAGGATCCCGCCAAAGACGACAAGGAATAGCACGAAACAGTATTTCTTCTTCATCGCCCGAGCGATACCTTCCGCATCCAGGCTGTCCGGCGATCGCACTTCCAAGTTATTCATTGTCCCTCGGTGTTATTAAAACTACTTCGCTGCGAATCTCCACGGTCAGACCGAGGGGAGTCAGCATCTTGATCAGGGATTTGCGAAGGTCGCCCGGCTCGATACTACCGCTGACTTTCGCCATCGGATCCAGGGTCTTGACGCGCATCGCTTTTGCATCCAACCCGAACGGCAGGTCAAACTCCCTGCCAACCATCTTGACCGCCTCGATGAGCGGTTGATCCTTCATCTCCAGCGGATTCGCTTCCTTGCCTGCGGTCGCTCCCGTCCCGCGGTCGAGCCGGTCGATCAGCTCCTTGCCGCGCAGCTTCTGGAAGTACGATTCCGCAGCCTTTGTCCGCGACCGCTTGGTGATGATCAGCTTGTTCCCATCCGCAGACGATTCCACGCCCACTCCGTGCGGGGCTAGCAACAGCTCCTCAACGCTCCGCAGGGTAACGTGATGGCCGATCACCACCCCCGGCAGTGGGCCATCGGGGGTCAAGCCGCACGCCTTCACCGCGTCTGCATCCACAGCCACATCGCATTTGGTCCATCGCTGAAGGACATCGGCGAACTTGCTCAGCGTGGTTTCGCTCGATTCGAATGACCAGAAGAAGTTGTTGTCTATGTCGCGATGCCGGGCCCATCTTTTCGCCGCCGACAACCGCGGCAGCTTCGCTTCCAGGTCGGGCACACCTGCCGTGCCGACCAGCTTGCCGCTCGGGTCGATGAGCAGGCCGGTGGGCCAGGCGTGGATGCCATAGAGTTTCTCGGTCTTCTGTTCCGCGTCGAGCAGGACCGGGAAGGGCAGGGCTTTACCCTGCCAGTGTTGCTTCTTGATGCTGACCAGCTTTTTGTCCAACTCGGCGAACGACTTCACGCTTTTGTCGTGAATGGCGAACACTTCAAACTTGTCGCGATGCTCGGCGTGGTCTTCGCACAGGGCGATCAACGCCGGCAAACTGCCGGCGATGCATGGCCCTCACCAGAAACCCCAGAATTCCACATAAACCCACTTGCCTTTGTAATCCGACAGTTTCACATCGGCCTTCACGCCGCGCGCGTCGGTAATCGCCCAGCCCGGCGGCGTTTTGCCCTTGAGTTTGGCGATCGGACTCGCCTTCATGTCCATCGTGCCGAGGTTGTATTCAGAGCGGTCAATGGCAAGGGTGACCGTCTGCCTGGTGTCCTCGACGTCGGTACCGTAGCTGGAAAGCGCATATTTCCCGGCTGGCAGCACGAACTCGAACTCGGCGGACTTGCTGGTGTCCTGTGCGAAGTACACCCCGAACCCATCAGCGGTGACGATCGTGTTCGCCCACTCCGGTTTTAAGTTCAGTTCCTGGCATCCCAGCCTACCCTTCACCCGCACCGTCGGGCCGAGTCTCGCGGTCACCACCTTGCCGTCATTTGTCTTGCTCACCCCGACGATCCCGCCGAGCGCGCGGTCAGCCGATAACACCAGCACCGGCCGGCTCTCATTGTAATCGTCGACCTGGAGGACCGTCTTACCGCTGTCATCGGTGACGCCCGCCATCTTGGCCGGCGTGGTCATTACCCCATCCTTGACGTCCCAGAATGGCGAGGCGTCCGCTTTTGCGATGGGCATGTTCCCGGCATCAACCACCTTCAGTGTGACAGTGAAAGTGCCGGCGAAGCTCCTTGAACAGACAATCGCCAGCGACGGGAGTATGAAAAGCCAGCGATGAACCATGGCGCGTCCACGGCGTTTCCTGCGGAGCCAATCTACGAGTGGAAGGGCACCGCCGCCCAAGGGGGACGCCCGTCGACGCGATGCGCTCAGGAACTGCACCCGGGCACCGAACGGAGACGCACGGCGGCGGTTAGATTGAGCGCTCTTTTCGCACTGTGTTCTCATTTCTCCCGTTCATTGCGGCCAATCATCTGGCTTTGCTTCAATTGTTACCACGCTGTCTTTCCGATGTCTGGTTGACTCGCGAGCATTCACAACAGCGTCTACCGAAGGCATCCTAGGTGGGAAGTTGGCCGAGGCAAGGATGGGTTTCGAGAACTGCGCTGTAGCCGCCGTTCGGCCGGGATCCATCTGGCAGAGCGAAATCGCCGTAACAAGCTATTTTACATCCTGGGGGCTGAGTCCTGCACAATAGTCAGGCCCTCTACAAGCGCGGAGACGGCTCTGACGCTGACGACGATGTCGGGACTTTCAGCTTGAAGTCGAGCCGCTTGTGCTCGGCGCGTCCGATGACAGTTTCTTGTGTCACGGCTCCGGCTTTGAGGTGGCGCGCTTCGTTGACATACCGGCCCGGCGGAAGACCGGGCGGAAAGCGGAACGCTCCATTCTGGTCGGTCACCGCGAAAAACGGATGATCCGCCACGCAGATGTAGCCAAACTCCCACGGATGCAGATCGCATTTCACCCGGACGAATGGCTCGGCCAAACTCCGGGTCGGCCGCCAGCGATTGCGGAAGAATTTTCAGTGCGACCAGGCGTTCGATTTTGACCTGCCGGGCTTTGAAGACAAAGCCCATTCCGCCCTGTCCGATGAGTTCGAGGATTTCAAGGTCGAATGAACGGGCCAGTTCGCAGCAACCTCGCGTCGCAAAACGCTTGCCTGCCGGACTGCCCTGGGCGAGCGTTTGAGCCTGAGCCGCATGACAACCCAGACAAAGTTCCGCCTATGTGTCGGAGCGGTTCTCCTTGCGGCGGCGGTGATGCAGGTGCGCTCTTTCACTGCGCCTCCCCGAGTCACGCTGAGCTTCGTTAGGTACATTAACAGCGGAGCCGCCATCCTGGGCATCACCAACCGAGTGCGGTTCCCCCTGCTCTGTTCCGGCTTGAACGTGGAGCTTGCCTCCGGGGGGATCCGCCCTGATGCAGATCACTGGCCATTATTCCCTGACGGCTTCGCCGTGATACCAAACGGGTCCGGACAGTTGATTGTCAGGCCTCACGACTCGGCGACGGTGCCACTCAGACCACGAGAGCTTCCAACGACGATTTTCGTGCTATGCGCACCTCCTAGGACCTCCGAGTTGCGCCGCCGCATCGAAGTTCTCCTGAGCAAAGTAGGAATCAGCATCGCGAGCACCGGCCTCGTGGTGTCCGTGGATCTGCTCCCACTCACATCTCTGCCGCGATCTACTCCCTGAAGGGAGTAGCCGTTTTTTGGCAAGAATCCATGTAGGCGATTGAAAGCGGTGCAGGGCTGCTCTAGGATTCGCTCGTCGATGAGAGTGATTTCCAAGATGATCCTTCTGGTGCCACAGCTCGCGTTGCTGCATTGGGCGGGCTCGCCGCAGCTTGCGATCGCCCAGAACCCGAAGGCAGCAGGGCCAACGGATCCCAGCGCCAAATTCTTCGAGGACCCCGCCGTGCGTGTATTGAGGCTCGAGCTTGCCGATTCGGCTTTCGCCGCGCTGCGGCGACAGCCGCGCATTTACGTGGCCGGCACGTTCTCCGATGGGAGGGTGGTGTTGACGAACATCGGGGTCCACCTCAAAGGGATGGGGAGCTTTCGTGCGATCGACGACAAGCCCAGTTTCAGCCTTAATTTCAACGAATTTAGCGCGGGACAGAATTATTGCGGCCTCACGAAGCTGATGCTGAACAATTCAGCGCAGGACTCCAGTTATCTGGCGGAGCTGCTGGGGACGCAGTTGTTCCGCGACGCCGGCTTGCCCGCGGCTCGCGTGACGTATGTGCGTGTTGAGCTAAACGGACGCGACCTTGGCCTTCATCTGGCCATCGAGGGGATGAACAAGCGGTTCCTCAAACGTTATTTCAGCAATTGAGTGCCGTGCCTCGTGGCGGCTGTGGACTTTTCTCAAACCGGGCCAATATCAGTTCGAGGGCCTGGTCCGCACGTCGGGCATACGCAACGGTGGAGCCGGTCTGCGGATTTCAGGTGACACGCGCAATATGCGGATCGCCGGTGACTCACCGTGGCGGCCGCTTCGACATGCCTTTACCATCGAGGAAGGCTCTGGCGACGTCGAGCTGGTCTGCGAGTTGCGGACTTACCTGGGCGGTGGCGAGGCGTGGTTTGATGAGCAGTCCCTCGTCGTGAGGCGGCTGCGTTGAGCCGGTCAACCACACGTTTGCTCACGATATTTCGCATGAACCTTCGCGCGGTTCGGAGTCTCATCTGGGCACCAGGAACTCCACCGGCTCGGACCAGTGGCTGCAGCGTCCCGTTGAATCCTGGGCGCGAGCTCGCACGCGATAGGTGTGTCCGGCTTCCAGTGGCGTCGTCGGAATCTGTGCCGGCGAAGCGCCGCTGCCTTGCCAAAGGGCAGTGATTTCGTATCTGGGCGGACCTTGCTGCTTCGACCGTGGGCCAGGCGTCACCTCGGCCAGGCGCCATTGGAAGACCACTTCGCCGCCCTTCATCAGCGACGCGCGGAACTTGAGGGCCTTGGCGGAGAAGTCTAGCGTGCCCTCGGCGGCCGTGGCCGGGGTCGGCACCAGCGCGGGGTCCGCCAGGAGAGTCTCATCCACCCACCGTCCGCGCTGGCGCACGTAGTCCTTCATCAATTGCAGCATCCCGCCGAAGTTGTGCGATGGCGCAATCTTGTAAAACTCGCCCTGCCCGGCCTTGTGAGGGTGGACGTGTCCCGAGGCCATGATGGGGTGGTAGTCCCACTTCGCCCGATCCGCATCGACGAAGGATGGGCCCCCCGCGGGATCGGAAATGAAGCTGGCGTACTCGTCGATGAGCGCGTCCGTTTGCGCCGGGTTGAAGAGGAGGTCGCGAAGCTCGCGCAGACGGTTCTGAAACTCGAGCTTGAACGTTGGGCGGAGCAGAAGGCCAGCGCGGTAGAATGGCTCCTGGCCGGTGCCGTGCATGTTGTCCGCCGAGCTCAGGTCGATGTCCCATGGCAACACGCTCCAGTGCCCCGTCTGCGGGTTGTGGTAGTAAAAGTAATTCTTTCCTGCGTAGATGTCGTAGTGGTGGATGCATTCGAGGATCGAGCGATAGCTGTAATAGCGCGGCAGATCGAGGTTTTCGCGCCACCACTGCTCGTCCTTCGTCGTGCGGTAGGCGGCCATGAATTGCCGGACATCCGCGTTGTTCGGCGGCCCCTGCTCCGGCTTGGTGTGCAATTGCGGTCGGCCGAACTCGAGTTCATACAGGTTCCCCTGCGGCAAGCGGTGCTCTTTGAGAAACTGGTCCGCCATGTCTTCGGTCGCCAGGTAGAGTCCCCAGAAATCGCCGCCGTACTGGCTGGACGGGTTTTCCTCGGCCTCGTCGATGATTCGGAGATGGACCCAGTGTGTATTTGGCGCCTCGACGCCCGCCAGGTTGAAAAGCTTGAAGCCCACCGCCTCGAACATCCCGTGTTCGCCGCGATGCAACGAAGTGGCCTGTTGGATGCAGGCGCCGAGGTTCAACTTCTCCCACTTGGTGCCGTAATCCTGACCATAGCCATCGCGCGCCTGGAAGTGATGACCGCGGTTGAAGTCGAACTTCCACATGTTCTTGCCCATGGCGTAGCGCCACTCGCCCCCGCGGGCGCGAAACCGCACGTGGTCGTAAACCTTGCCGTCGTCCGCCACGAAAGTGCCGGTGTAGTTGTACTTCTTGCGCGCGGCGTCATCTCCCCACGGCGCCGGCTCATACCAGGTGACATTCTCCACCGAACTTTTCTTGCTGATGAATTGGTAGATGGGCAGGCTCCCCATCACGTTCGTCCCGAAGGTGACCCTCTTACGAAGTTCCGGGTCGTTACTGGCGGGATAGATCGCGGCTTGCCAGGGAGGCACGCCGTCGTAAACAAAGTAGGCGAAGTTAGGTACCGGATCGTCCGCGCCGGGCGCAATGACTTTTCCGGATGCGACCACGCGATAACGCACAAGACGGCGATGGACTTGCAAAACACCCGGCAACTCGACACGGAAAGCGGCGTTGCCCTTCGCGGCGCCGCTGGCCGGATTTTCAGCGGTCATCGTGACCGCGCTCCAATTGGTTTTGAACGCTTCGTCCTTCAGATCAATATAGCGGCCCGGATCGACCAACTGATATTGGAGGATCACGGGGCCATCCGGCGGCGCATCTGCCAATCGCGCCGTGATGCGAACCGGCTAACCCGATCTGGGCTGTTCTGGCAGGTGCGATACCTTGGGTCCAAGTCCGTGCGCCGGCGTAAGCCCGCCCCACGTGGCGCAAGCTACAGCCAAGGCCACGAGCAGGGGAGGGCGAATCGTCACGATCACGACTTCTAGGACGATACGCGATGGGCTTCAAGGGAAACTTCCGCGGAAAGCAGTCAAATCACTTTCGCGCGGGGTAGTTCAAGATCATCCCCTTGGATTTGCCATCGAGTTGCCGGCGCACGGATTCGGCTCGTTTGTCGATGAAACTCTTCAGTTCGTAGGCCGGACGATTGATGCCGTTCGGTCTCTCTCTTGGCGAAGGCGTCACCGGCTTCCTGCCGACCGCCTGCTCGAACTTGTCCAAGAGAAAAGCGGATTCAGCAGCGATGGGGTCGTGAATGACTGCGGCGATTTCATCGATGCGCCGGTTCAGTCGGTCCGGCACGAACAGCCGCGTGAGAAAATCTTCCAGGTGCGCGCGATAAATGCGCCGGAACTCATCGACCGCCATGACGCGTTCGATGAATCGGTTATCCCCGGCCCACGGATGCCAGATGCTCGCACGTTCAAATTCTCCCATCGAAGCGAGCCAGAAATTGCCCCACGCGGCGTCCAGGTCCCACGGGATGAATCCAAACTTGTTCGACCGTGGATCGAGATACAGGTAGAAGTTTTGGCCGTCCGCCAGAATGCTGTCGTAGTTCGAAAGCAAAACTTCACCGGCAAGGAAACGCGAGAATTCGTCCAAATCCAGAAAGCCTCCGACCTGCGCGGCGAATTGCGCATCGGTCGCCGACGAAACCAGCCGGGCAAATTCAATGACGCGCCGTTGTTGTTCGGGCGTCGTCTTCGTTTTCGAATCGTAGATCGGCGCGTAAGCAGACCAATCGTCCCCGAGATGTTCGAAGAGATTGTAGGTAACTGGCTTGAACACCCCTGTGCTTTTGGACCCCAATTGCTCCGCTGCGAAATGGTTGTCCACCGGCTCGATCATGAGATAAAGACCCAGCGGCTTGCGGGCCCAATGCGTTGCCACGCTGGCCGAGAGCCATGCATAGGCGGTGCGCGGCGCGGGCACGCCGGCGTCGCGAAAGAATTCAAATCCCAGCGCCTCCCCGAGGCACGAGTAATCCCAAACCAGACTGTTGAACATCAGATCGTCGAGACCGCCGAGCTTCTGGCCTTTGGCGAACTTATTCAGATCCACCTTGTATGCGCGATTCGGCTCAGACAATGAACGAATGTTGCCTTTGACACGCGCGGCGACGTTGGTGAAGGCGACGCTGCCGAACTCCAAGTCGGCGTGAGTCCAGTCGAATTCAAAGCCGAGCACACCGACGACGCCACTGCGCCGTGCCTTGGGATTGCGCAGGAGCCACATGCCGTCGGGGCGAACAAAATTCGACATTGGGCCAATGCGCTTCGGTTCGAGCGCCTTCCACTGCTCGCTCGTGAACTTCAGGTCGGCGAGCCAGATGTTGGTCGTCTGGTATAGATCGTGCGCGTTGCGGACGAGGCTCGCATCGAGCCGCGCCGTCGCTGCGTTCGTCGGCCAGGGCCGCGCCGGCTCGGCGACTCTCATTGCTCGGTAGCGCACCGACCAGAGGACCAATTCCGAGATCAGCCCGCTGTGTCCGGAGAGTGAATCGATGTACCAGAAGATTCCCCCGATGATCGCGAGCAAAAAACCAAACATCGGCGTGGCAAGCACAAATCGCCGACGCCAGCGCGCCCAGGCCAGCGCGTTCAATGTGCGCCGCGCCAGCTTGAACGATGGGTGGTTACTGCGGCTTTCTTGGAGTGACTTGAGAATGTCGGGAGCTAATCCCTCCGGGAGCGGAAGCGCGCAGCCTTCGGCTGAACAAACACGCGCCAGCGCCTCGACATCCGCGGCCATGCCCCGGTGGCGCAGCCGGCGTGTGATTTTCTTCAATCCGCGTTCGACGCGTTTGCCAGCCCGTCGGTCGCGCACGCAGAGAGTCCGGGCCACGGATTCCCAATCCCGGTTGAGCAGCACTCGCAGCAACACAGCGTCACGTTGGGCGACCGACAACCGTTCGATGGCCGAATCAATCTGCGGCGCCACACGCGCCCAGAGTGGCGCATCGGCGGAAACCTCGCTCTTCGGTCTCCTCCCAAACCAACGCTTCCAACTCTTGCCTGGGGACTTTCCCGCAAGCTTGCGCCACGCGACCGCCGTGACGTGAAACAACCAGCCGGCCAGCACGGTTTTCTTCCGCAGCTTGCGAGCACGCCTGGCCAGAACGAGGAATACCGCGCGCGTCACCTCCTCGGCATGGTCCGCACGGCCCGTGCGCCGATACGCCGACGAGTAAACGAACGCCCCATAACGCTCGACCCACGGCCGCAAGCTCTCCGCGCTCGGACAATGCCGCCACGCTTCAAGGCATTCTCGATCCGTTTTGGACGTTTCGACAATTGTGCTGGAGGCAACCGGCATGGTTGGCGCAATTCAAGTCTTTTACGCCCACTAGCGCCAGCCAGTTGTCGAGGGCCTCAAAATGGACGCAAGCGTCTCAGACAATTCGGGAGCCGCGCCTCTCAGGCATTGGGCTTACTCACGGACATTCAACTCTTCGGCCAGTTGCCCGAGGCGCTTGCTGCCTGGATTGATCTTCAGACCCGTATCAAGCACAAAGCGCGCGTCTTCGAGACGCTTTTGATCTTTCAAGAACAGCACGAAGCGTTTCACGTATTCGGAGGAATCGGGGCAAAGTAGCAGTGTTTGCTTGAAGGCGAATTCCGCGGAGCGCTTCATCGCAGTTTTTTCGATTGGCGTGGTGGCGTGCTCCAGGCGCCAGGCGTAGAGGCTGGCCTGAGCTTGACGCAGTTTGCCGAACAAGGGCCGCGGGCTATAGGACTTGTCATCGGTGAGATAGAGCGGATCGCCCTTGAAACCTTCCATGTCGCCGACCAAATAAACCCGTTCAACAAACTCGCAAACGCTTTTGAGTGGAGTCTCCTCCGTGAGCCAGTCGCCGAGGAAGCGCCCGGTTTGTTGGCGCCAATAGTCGCGGTCCTTTCGCAGGTCCGTGTCGCTGATGGCGGCGAGCGGCTTGCGGTTCAACTTCAAGATCAAACCGTGCGGCGACAGATATGGATACATCCAGTCGAGCGCGAAACTTTCTTCGATGTAGAACTCGCGTGTGGGGTTCCGGTCAAAAACCATTTTTGCGAGGAGCGCGTTGATGCTCATGACCGCTACTTGCCCGGTCAACTGGGTCTTGCCATCGACTTTGGAGACTTGCTCGCCAGGCTTGAGCTGGCCTTGCTCCATGCGGACCTCGGCATCGGCTTTGTATTCCTCGAACGCCTTCTTGGAGTCGTTCTCGCTCGGCACGTAGATTTTTCCTCCGTAGGTGGCGCGCAAGTATTCCAGATACAGGCCGTCGGCCAGCGGATTCTGTGAGAGCACAAAAAACGGGTCGGCCTGCGCATGTGATTTGCAGAAGGCGGTAATCACGCCGCGGCCCGGGTCCGTGCCGCCAAAGTAAATGCTGCCTGGAGGAATCGAGTCGATGACGCCCTGCCCGAACGCCTCGACAAACTTCATGTCCATCGCGGTGAAACATTCGTAGGCCAGTTCGGCTTCCAGCAACGGCGCCCAAACCAAATTGCGCACCGTTTCGTCCGCTTCGCCGCGGTATTGGCCAGACCTCCGGCTCAATTCCCGCCAGAGCTTTCGCACCGTGCTCCAATCGCCGTCAATGCCGGCTGCGAAGTAGTCCCACATCTCCGGGGCGACCTTGCTCTCGCGTGTTTGGGCGAGTGCCCGCGCGTGCCGTTCCTTGGCGGCAAAGAATTCCTGGAGGCGCGGCTCGATTTTGCTCTGGCCGCGGTCCTTCAACGCCCCTGCGCCTGACAGGTTGTTAACCAGGGCGCTCGTCAAACAAATCAGCGCGAGGGCTGAGACGAAAAGCCGTCCGTCTGTGGTTCGTCGCAAGATCGAAAAGACTGGAGCCCTATTCACACTCAATGGACACCGGGGCGTTAGGTTTTGTATGAGCGAGAACGAAACGCCGGGGCCTTTCTCGTTCACTTCCCCTGCTGAAACTTCGGCGGAACATCCATCGCCGCGCGGACGCTTCCTTGTTCCTGCAACCAAACATGCATCACTGGAAACCACTGGTTGCTTGGATTTGCCTTGGCCATGGTGGGCGGCGATACCAAGGCACTTGGGATAGAGCTGCGAGCCGTGGACGCCACCAGACGCCGGCCGCTGTCCGGCGCCGTGGTCGCGTGGCGCATCGGTGACGCGAAGGCTTCGACAATTGTCTCGGGCGCTACGGGCAAGGTGAAAGTTCCCGTGCCTGGCAAGGCCGGCGGGACGGTGCGCATCACCGCGAGCAAGCATGGCTTCGCGCCCATGACGATGTGGTGGGAGACGGAAATGGCGCCGGCGAGTGCGCTTGGAGAAACGTTTGCTGGGCGCGCACGCGCCCGGATTCGCGCCGGCGCTGAAGTCGCTCGAAATCAAACGCGAGTCAGGGCCAGTGGAGATCCGTCTCAAGCATGGCGCGCTGTTGCGGGTGCGGGTCGTGGACCGAACCGGACAGCCCATTGCAGGCTTCGAAGCCAAGGTGATCGAATGGCCGTCCGGCATGCACAGCGGCGGTGACCATCTGCCGGGACGGTGGGCTTATCCGGCATGGCAATTGGAGACAGACGCCCATGGGCACTTGGTGTGTCCGAACTACGAAGATCCGCTTTTGAGCGGCACGGCCGACATGCACGACTGGCAATTCCGCATCGAGGCGGACGGATACGAGCCGGCAGTGTCGCGACTCGTGCGCGACGAGGAGCGGGGCGCGCGACTGAACTTCCAGCTTCAGCCGAGGCCGCTGCCGGAGATGATCGTGCCCGCTCCGACCGGCACGAAGCGCGTGACCGCCAGTGTCGCCGTGCAGCCCCGCACGGTGCGTCGCGGGGAGACACTCACGCTTTTCGTTAAAGCGCGTATCGCCCCAGGGCATCACATCTACGCTCTGGAAGACTCCGGCTGCAGCAACCTGCCGACCTCGCTCGACGCGACGCTGCGAGGCGTCATCACGCCCGACGGCCCGTGGCACGGCCCGGAACCGAAGCAGCACGACGACGGCTCCCGCACGCTCACGGGTGAAGTGCTGTTCAAGCGGCACTTTCTGGTGGAAAGCGGCGCTGGGGGCAAGACCCACAAGCTTCCGGCCACGCTCCGTTTCCAGGTTTGCAACGAAGCTCTCTGCTGGCCGCCGGAAACAATTACCCTGGAAACTGAGTTCGAGGTGGTAATGTCGCCCGACTGACACCGTGAAGACCACGCCATTGTGCTCGTTACGCAGTCGGGCGACCCCTGTGCGCCGTCTCGCGGCGCCTCACGCCGGTCCGGCCTTCGCGCGAAACTGTTTCTGGTCAGAACTGTTGAATCCAGAGTTGACTCTCAATACTCAGTCCAACTTTTAGAACTGTATGAAGAATGGAACCTTACTGGTCGCGTCGTCGGTATTGTTGGTGATTTGCTTCCTGAACGCGATGGAAGCCGGCGAACCGAGAGTGGGCGCCAAGGCCCCGCCGCTTCAACTGGAAAAGGTCCTCCAGGCACCTGCTGGCGCACGAGCAAGCTGGGACGCCTTGAAGGGCAAGGTTGCGGCCATCACCTATCCGACGGTGCTAACGAAACAGCATCTCAACGACGTGCTGGCCGGCAAGCAGCTTGAGTTGCGTGCGCCCGAGCGAGGCATGGGCCTTCGCGCCGGTCAACTGCCGGGAAGCGCGAACGTGGCGCGCGAAGCCATCTTCCAGGTGATCATTCGCCCGAGCGACGGCTCAAACTCCAGCTCCGCGTCAGGCCAAGGCAACATCACGGCGCTCGGTTCCACCGTGCTCGACATCCTATCGTCGTGCTACAGCATCAACTCGGTGAGAATCGTCACGAACTCGGCCCTGCCTGACGGCAAATATGACTTTGTGGCCAAGACGCCAACGAAAGAGGACGACGTCGTCCGCAAGTGGTTGCGGCCTGCGGTGGAGGCGACCTTCGGCTTGAGCGCCAGACGCGAAACGAAAGAGATGGACGTCTATGTCCTCACCCCTCTTAATACCGAACCCACGAAGTTGACTCTCACCGTTTCCACCGGAGGCGCGTCGTCCAGTTCCGGCCCGGGTCGTATGCAAGCCATCAACTCCTCGATCCTGTCCCTGGCGTGGAATTTGGAATCCAGATTGAAGAGGCCGGTCATCGACGAAACGAAGCTGACCGAACGGTACGACTTCGACCTCAAGTGGGAATCCAAGGATAAGGAGGATCCGGATTTCGACACGCTGGCCAAGGCAGTCCGCGAACAGCTTGGTTTGAAATTGACGCCGGCGAGGCGTCCTGTTGAGGTCGTGGTCGTGGAAGAAGCCAAGAAAGAAAGTGATAGGAAAAGCGCTCCGGCCCGGCGCTTACCCTGAAGCTTTGTGTCAACGCACCGAGCGCCACCCCATGAAGACGCTACCTCAACTCGCCGCCGCTGCGCTCGCTGCGTTCAGCCTGACGGCCGCCGCAGGCACCGGCGACATCGGGTATGTGGACCCGCTCGCGAAGAAGCGCTGCGTGCCATCGAAGGATTTGCGCGGCCCTGCGCGGGCTTCTCGGCGCTGAGCGTCGCGGACCGCGGCGGCATTTTGCTGGTGTCAGGCAATCTGCCGCTGAAGTCCTGAGCCGCCTGCAGGTTACCGCAGCGCCTTCGCCACCGCCGCTTTGATGGCGGGACCTCGGAGTTCTTTCGCCAGGATCTTTCCGTCTGGGGCGAGTAGGAAAACCGCTGGGATGCCCTCGACGGCGCAGTCCTTGGGCACACTTGTCTTGGACCACTCGCCGAGAAAACCTTGGGCCCACCCAATGCCGTTCGTCCTGGCAAATTGGCGGGGCGCGTCGTATTTGCTGTCCAGACTCAGGCCGATCATCGTGAATCGATCGTCTTTCCCGAACGCCTCCCACGCGTCCTTGAGATGCGGGATCTCGGTCGCGCACGGATCGCACCAGGTGGCCCAGAAGTCCAGCAACACGAACTTGCCCCGGTAGTCAGCGAGTCTCAGCGGCCGCTCTGGATGACGAGTCAGCGCAGCGGAATTTCTCCGAGCGTCATCTCCTTTGGCTGTTCCTCGCTGACCGTGATGGGGCAAGTCGCGGAGCAACTCTTGAACACCGTCGTGAAGCGATACTTGCCCGGCGGCAGGTTTTCCAGGGAAAGGAATGAGCCGTCGTCGCGGACCAGGGCCGAATACACGCGCGGGGTGTCGATGTGCTCTCGGCCGGCGGGAGATGTCCAGAACTCCAGTTCGCGCATCGGGCGTTCGTTCGCCGGTCCGTTGCCGATCAACGCGGACGCCTGTGGAAGGTCGGCATAGAGATGGGCCAGGATGAAATCCTTCCGCCACGAAACCGCCCGATCCGGCGGCGGGATGAATCGTCCGATGATCCGTGTTCCAGGCCATTCGCGGATGGAAACACATGGTGAGGTCGCGTCATTGTTTTCTCATCAGCTTTTCAATTTCAGCTTCCAATTGATCGGGTAAAGTATCGGCTCTCAGAATGCCGTTCCGGTCAATCAATAAGAGCCGAGGGATGGCGAAAGTCCCGGTCGCTTCGGCCCAGAGGTCGCGGTGGTTCTTGTCCTCGGGGCCAGGGACATTTGGCCACGGGAGGGCTTGCTTGGCGATGGCGCGTTTTGCCGCAGCCAGCGTAGGGTCCAGGTTCAAACCGATAATCTCGAAGCCGTCCTTGTGCTGCTTGCGATAAATCTCTTTCAGATGGGGCATCTTGGCCATGCACGCCGGGCACGTCGTCGCCCAAAAATCCAACAGAACAACTTTGCCGCGAAAATCTCCCGAACGAACCTTCTTCCCATCGCTGGGTGTGACCTCGAAGTTGTAAGGCTCATTCATTCGAGGCACCGGCAGCACTTCAATCCCGGCGGCTTTCAGTTGCCGGTAGGCGGCTGGTACCCGTGCGTTCCGAAAACCCTCCTCGGTCAGTTTCTCGATGCCGATGTATTTAAGCTGGTCGAGCGGGAGCGTTTTGAGGTCCAGGAGATAGGTCGCGAGATTGAGATTGCTCGTGCCGCCGGAGGATCTAAAACGGAACTCGAATCGCTCACCGGAAGGGCCAATCGCGATGGGCCTCCAGCGGAGAATGCTGGTAAAGGAGTGCGGTTGGCAAGTCCACGCCAAAAACAGCTCATTCGTGTTGCTTCTGTACCACTGCAAGACCAGCTCTGGGTTGGCGGACGGTCCTCCCTCACCCATCATGGGGGCGGGCCCGTAATGCCAGGTCCAACCGAGGTCGTTCGTGAACGCGGGCGTTTGCTCGGCGGCTGCAATGATGTGAGCGGTCGAACACAGCAAGAGCACCGAAATGGCGAGCTGCGGCCAGCTTCTCAGGTCTTGAGGCGGAGTCATTGGCTCTCTGGTTTGTCAAACTGTGTGATAATTCTCTCGAGCGTGGGGATGTCGGCTCTCCTGGAACGAGGAATTCGCCCCGAGGTTGCGACCCTTAATCGGGAAAGCGCACTACCTGAAGAGGCCATGCTTTGTCGGTGGCTGATATTTGAATCCCGCCAGATGCGATTCTCCCGTCAGGATGGCGGGCCTGATATTCAATGGCGTAAACAACTTCTTTCGGCACGTCGATGGTAATCCGTCCTTTGTCGTCGGCCTGGACCTGGGCAAGTCGCACAGAGAAGCCGTCGCATTCAAATTCACAATCCAGGGCCGTCCGCGCCTGCGGCTGGCCTGCCGCGTTTTGAAACTGAAACGTGAACGGCGGAACATTGGGCGCGGAAAGCCTTTCTTTGTGGACCGGCTGCGGGCCGCCATCATTCACCGTGACGGCGAGGACGTACGCGCTGGACTCGCCGAGCAATGAGACGAATTCTGCGCTGGTGACCTCAACGTTCGGCCGCGGGTTTTCCAGCGTGGTCCGGGAGACGACCAACTCGGCCCCGGTCCGATCCGACTCCGCGCTCGTTCCGACCCAGGCAATGGAGGAATCCGGATCGGTTGGTGTGCGCTGACCGTCGTCGCCACGGCGCCAGTAATTGCGGAGATGAATTCCATACGCGAAATCGAATCGTTCGCTCTCCCCATCCTCGTAGTGCAGCACCAGGCGCCAGATGTAGTTCCCGGTCGGAGATGCGCCGTGATCGCCGGTGTGCAAGACGTGGATGTGCCTGCCGCGGCCATGGATCGTTGAATCGGTGACTCGTGCCAAAGCCCGACCTTTGGCCCTTCCCGCGCGGGCGCCGATGATATTGATCGGTTTTTGAATGAGAAAAGTCACACCGTCGAATATCTGAGTGCCACGCGGCAACGCGGTGAACGCAGTCCTGGGCTTGGTGCTGCGGGGACGCAGTGTGAGGTCCGAGAACAGGCGGCTGGAACCTTGCGGAGTAGCGGTCATGTCCTCCCGGCTTATGGTGAGGTCATCGCCAAGTCGGGCCCACCGGCACTCGGTGACGTCGGCACTTTTTGGGCGCGACGCCCGAAAAGCGGCACGCCACTCACCGGTGACGGCGTTGTGCACGGCTTCGGTCACCGGCCCGTCTAAGCTGACGCGGCCAGTGCCGAGATCGTCAGTCGTGATGATCCGGTCGCCCGTGGCATTAAGCGCGTGCGTGAAATGGTAAGTGGTCGTGGCCTGGTCGTTTCGGTCGAGCAGGCTCATGTCGATTTCGCAGAGGCGGCCTCGCTCGGCGGTGCGGATGGACAACGCCACTCTTTGCTGGGGCGGGTCAGGCTGGCCATCTTGGTGCGTTACGTAGGTCCCTTCCCACTCGCCCGCCATCGGTTCAAAGGTCATAAGGCGGAGAGGATGAGCCGGTGGTTGACCAGGTTTCGTGGAAACCAGGAACACCGCCACGCCGCCACCAATGAGCAACAGCGTCATCGCGGCGGCGATCAGGGCGGCTTTGAGTTTTTGGAGGGTCATGAGTTTGATGGCCTCATTAATGAGAGTCAGCAGGCTCGGGGCGGGGGCGGAGGCCGTGAGGACTGCGCTAGCAATTTGCGCCAGGAGCGCTGTGGGTACCACGGGAGCGGCGTTGGCGGTCAGCGCCGGAGCGAGCACGGCGAGAGTCACGATGACGCCGCGGCGACCGAGGGCATGACGCAGTTTATCGAGTGCGCGGCCGACGCGCATCTTGGCGGCGGATTCGCTCGTGCCAAGCGCGGCGCCGACTTCGGCAAAGGAGCGGCCTTCCAGGTAACGCAGGACGAGAGCGTTTCGGTCGCCGGGACCGAGTTGCGCGATGGATTCGTCTAAGTGCGGCCTGATTTGGTCCCAGACGGCGGCGGGATCGGCAGAGTCATTCATCAAGGCAAACTCACGGTGGTGTTGCTGGCGGCGGCGTTCTGCGCGCAAGGCTCCGAGCGCGACATAACGGGTGGTCTGATAGAGCCAGCCGGCAAGCACTATGCCAGCCGACAAGGTCGAGGCTTTACGCGCGAGAAGGATAAAAACAGCCTGGGAGATTTCCTCGGCCACAGCCGCATCACGGACGATGCGCAGCGCGGTGCCGTGGACCATGCCGGCATGACGTTCCACGATGGCGCGGAACGCTTCCTCGGAGTTTCGCTCGATGTGCTCCTGCAACAGTTGAAAATCATCGCGCATTGATTCGTCTAGATATTGCCGGCGGAGCGCAAAAAGTAACATGCATCCTGTTTCGACACGAAGATACATTTTCGCATTTGCGGCTTGACGCATTTACTACCTGGGTAGTACTACCTCGGTAGTTATTATCCAGTCACTATGGCAAAAGACAAAGCGCATCGGCTCGGCGATCTCCAGCTCCGCATCATGAAGGTGCTGTGGGAACGGCACGAAGCCACCGTCGCCGAAGTCCTCGACGCGCTGGATGATGGCCACGCCAGCCTTGCTTACACCACCATCGCCACCATGCTCCACAAGATGGAACGGCGCGGCCTCGTTTCGCACCGCGCGAAGGGCCGCTCGTTCCTCTACGCCGCCAAAGTGGCCGCGGAGGAGGTCTCCCGCAGCATGGCGAATCATCTGGTGGATCGCCTTTTTGAAGGCAGCCTGTTCGCGGCGGTGGACCACCTCCTTTCCTCACGCGAGGTCAGCCGAGACGAGTTGCGTCAACTGGAGAAGTTGATTGCGGAAAGGAAGAAGAAGCGATGAGCGACGCGCTTGCATGGCATCTTTGGCGGCCTTTCTTCGCCACGCTCGCGGTGGGGACGACTCTCATCTTTGTCGCGGCGCTGATGATGCAGCGGTGGACTCGTTCGATGGCCTGGCGGCGGACGATGTGGCAGGTCGCGTTCCTGAGTCTGGGGTTGCTCGGGATCACCGAACTCAGCGGAGCCGGCAGCGCGGTCTGGAGTTGGCTACCGCAGACATCCCGATCGGAGGCTGACGGGCAACTGCTGCTCCAGGCGAAAGTGATCGGTGAGCCGGACCTGCGAATGCTCCTCGCCGGGCAATCACGACATTTCAACGAAGCGCCGCCCAGTCAAGTTCGTGGCCATCGTCCGGCCCAGAAGCCGGTTTGGTGGCCGGGAGCGCTCTGGTTTTTCGGTTTTGGCGTTTTGCTGGCGTGGACCGCGCTGGCTCGACTGGTCTTCCTGATCCTTGTGCCACGCTGGGCCGTGCGCGATGAAACCCTTCTGGCGCGGGTGGAGATCCTCGCCCGCAGGTTGGGGACGCCGGGACGCGTGCGGGTGACGGAGACTCCCGGTCTGGCCGGGCCTGTTGCTTTTGGAGTTTTTCGGCAGGGCATGAGTCTGCCCGAAGGGTTTTCCCGCCGCTTCTCCAGCGAGCAGCAGGACACGATGCTGGCCCATGAACTGGCGCATCTGGCGGCGCGTGATCCGCTCTGGCACGCGCTGGCGGATGCGGCGACCGCGTTGCTCTGGTGGCATCCGCTGGCGTGGTGGGCGAAGCGAAAGTTGCGCACGGCGAGCGAGGCCGCCGCCGATGAAGCGAGCACGCTGGTGGAAAATGGCCCGAGCGTGCTGGCGGCATGTCTCGTGGAGTTGGGCGGGCGCCTGACGCGCACTCGTTCCCTGGGTTGGCTGGGCATCGAGGGCGGCGATTTCCGTTCCGGTTTGGGCCGGCGAGTGAAGCGGTTGGTTTCGTTAAGCGGTGATTCATGGAAACCGATGCGACGCTCCCGCGTTTTCCTAATCAGGATGGCCGTTCCGCCAGTGCTCGTCACGCTGGTGTTGGCGGGAACGGTTTGGGCGCAGCCGCAGCTTGAGGGACCAAGCACGCTTCGGCAGGCGTTCCAACGATCGGTGTTAGGATTGGCGCTGGCCGCCGCGTTACCGCAGCCACCGGCAGCCTTGGCTGAACCGGACCACATCGATTGGCAGCCGTG
>WNFZ01000830.1_pt1 | contig 29712 bp, 28 predicted proteins | sample 5400081 | NCBI WGS metagenome assembly WNFZ01 (sample SAMN13153365, study PRJNA577476) | soil metagenome | isolation source: 80 cm soil or saprolite under grassland replicate 1 | place: USA:California | collected 2016-06-15 | reverse complement strand
CCCGCAAGATCGCCGAAGGGAAGACACCACGCGAAGCTCGACGCGCGCTGAAACGACACCTCGCCAACGTCATCTACCGCCGCCTCTACGCCTGGGCGGAAGCCACACCAGCACTAAACACTTGACATAGGAGAATCGAACCGGTGCCGGCAACGTCATCGACGTCACCAGGTGAGCTCGGTCAGGCGCAGCCCGGGCTCCGAGAGGATTAGGAGCGGGTGCCAGCGCATGCCCGCGAGCGTCGTCCCCATGACGACGTTCCCGGCGAACCGCCTGTGATCGACAAGACCGCCGTCAGCCAGCAGGCGAACACGCGTGAATTTCGGCGCGGCGAGGTGCAGCTGCAGCCCACCCTCGCCGTAGAGCCAGATCGTGGCCTCTCGCCCCAGCATCGTCCGGCCCCGCCAGCCGGTGCAAAGAACGGGACGGAACCGCGGCGGTTCGGCCACGGGTGGCGCCGTTGCGCTCGCGTGAGGCGCGAAGAGCGTCACCCCGCCATCCGCGGCAACCGGGCCGAATCCGGCCTCCTGCAACCCGTGCAAGGCAAACCACGCACCACGGCGGTGAGCCTGTGCGTAGAGCCCTCGATGGAATAGAACGCGGGTGATGCCGAGCCTCTCGAGGTCAGCGCCGTCCCCTGGAAGCCAGACGCCGCAGGAAAGCCGGTTGTGCGTGAAGGCGAAATCGAAAGCGGCTTGCGGAGCGATGGTCGAATAGCCGCCCGGCTGCTCGCGCGCCTCCTGTAGCTGGTAGTAGTCGTAGACGCTGCCGAAGTGCTGGCCGGGCTCGAAGACCGGAAGCTCGAGCACACGGCCGGGCGGAGCCGTGGCAAGCGCTCGGTAGGCGCCGTTGCCCGGGTCAGCCGCAGTCGCCGAGAGCGGCTGCACCGCAAGATCCAGCACGACGAGCACGACGAGCCCGCCGGCCACGGCCATCGAGCGGCTGCCGGCACGCCTGACCAGGCCCGCGCACGCGAAGGCGAGAAGCCCCGCGAGAGCGAGATCCGCGATCGGCAGCAAGCGGCCGGGAACGCGCGTGAAGTGGAGCGGCGCAAAGTGGCGCCACACAAGCTCGTAGCCCGGAAGGTTCACCCCCAGAGCGAGCAGCACCGGTAGGAGCCCGGCGATTCCAAAGAGGACGGCGAGGCCTCGCCTCCTCCGCGCGAGGAGGACGAGCCCCGCGAGCGCGAGGGCCGGCGTCAGCCATCCGAGATAGACGAACTCCTCGCTGCGCGGCGCGTGCCAGCGGTTGACGAAGTCCACTGGCTCTGCGGAGTAGCGGCGCAGCTCGTCCACCGAGCGCCCGCTCCCCTCCGGCGAGCCCGCGATCAGCGTGTACCGGACCGCGGCGCCGATCCCGACGGCGACGAGCGAGCCCGCGAGCGCCCAAGCGAAGGATGTCCTGTTGAAGCGGAGAGCGGCGTAGGCGAGGAGGAGCGGCACCGCGCCGAGGGCGAGGTGGAGTTGCCCGGCGAGCGGGATCGAAGCGACTGCAAGGGCCGCGGTCGCACCCCAGGCATGCGTCCGCGCCGGTGTGGGCGCGACGCGGGCGTGCTCGACGGCGAGGAGGGCGAGCGGCAGGAGAAGCACCACCCAGCCGAGGAGGTGCCCGGCGCTCTGCTCCAGCCGGTACGGGGCGAGGGCGAACGCGAGCCCGCCGAGCGCGGCTCCGAAGCGGCCGAGCTCGAGGCAGCGAAGCCAGCCGTACGTGAGGAGGCCGGCAGCCACGATCGTCCCCAGAAGGAGGAGGTTCCACGCAACGACCGGCCCGAACGCGGCCTCGAGTGGCCAAAATCCGAAGCCGAAGGGCCAGCCTCCCAGCACGGTCTGCGGCTCGACGATGGGCTGGAAGCTGTACGGGTCCTTCCAGGGTGCTTCACCGTGCTCGAGTTGGTGGCCGACGAGCCAGAAGCGGTAGACCGACTGGAGATGGTCGCCCGCCGGCGGTTCGCCGGCGCCGAGCCGGTCGTTGGCCATGAAGTGGCTGCTGAAGGAGCCAATCGCCGGCCACGTTGCGGCGACCGCGGCAGCGGTGTACAGCGCGGTTAGGAGAGCGAGCGGGCGGCCGAGACGAGCTCGTCGAAATCGGGGAAATCTCCGAGCTCGTACAGCCATGCTGCGCGGATGATGCCGTCTCCGTCGACGAGAAAGGCGCTCCGCTCGGCGACGCCGCGCATACCGCGATAGTCCTGCTCCACGCCGAAGGCTTGTATCGCCTCGCCGTTCCAGTCCGAGAGAAGCGGTGTGTCGCCGAGGTCGAGCACCTGCGCCCAGGCGACGTGCGACCAGGGGCTGTCCCGCGAGATGCCATAGGTTTTCACGCCTGCCGCCTCGAATTCCGCCTTCCTGTCACGCAGGATGGTCAGCTCGTCAGTTCAGGTGCTCGACCAGTCGAAGAGGTAGAAGAGGAGCAGGTACGGACCCTGCTCGCCAAGCTCGCTCAGCCGCGCGTCCTCGTTCGGCGTCAGCCAGATACGGGCATCCGGCGCGTGCTCACCGACCGCGATCACGTCGTCGCGACGAGCGCAGCCTCGGTCGCGTCCGCGATCTGCGAGACGACCTCGACAATGTCTCGGTTCGCATTGAAGACGCGCAGCTGGCGGTCGGCGCCGTTGCCTCGGGCGAGAATGTCCCGGATGCCTTCGAGTTCCCGCTCGGAGCCGAGCTCGCGCGCGTGCGGCTCGATCTCACGGAGCGCCCGGCGAACGAGCTGGGCGACCGGGACGCGGTTGCGCCGGCCGGTGACGAGATCCATCACCGGCGCCTCGAGCCCATAACGGGCTGCGAGCCACTTGTTCTCGGTGGTCAGGATCCGGTGGTAGGAGGGAAGCTCGCGACCCGCGTCGTAGGCCTCCGAGTAGTGCTTGACGAGCCCCTGGACGTATGCGGCCAAGGCGGTCGTGTCCTCGACTCGGCTGATCGCGTCCATCACGCGCACCTCGATCGTCCCGAACCTCGGATGAAGTCGGATGTCCCACCAGATGTGGGTGTAGTCCGCGATGCAGCCCGTCTTCTCGAGCTGGCCGACGACCTCGGCGTAGTCGGCGTAGTCGCGGAAGCGCGGCGGCGGTCCCGAGCGCGGGAAGGCGGCGAATACCATCTGGCGGCTCGACGCGAGGCCGGTCGCCTCTCCGCGCCAGAACGGGGAGTTGGCCGAGAGAGCCAGGAGCTCGGCCAGGTGGAGGAGGAGGGCGCTCGTGACCTTGATTGCCTTCTCCGGGTCGTCGACGGCGACGTGGATGTGCAGGCCGAAGATCAGCTCGCGACGGGCGATGTACTGGAGCTGGTCGACGAGGTTGTGATAGCGGTCGCGGGCGGTGATTCGCTGGCGCTCGAAGAGGCTGAACGGGTGCGTCCCCGCCGATCCGAGCCGCAAGTCCTTGCTGCTGGCGATCTCGGTGACGTAGGAGCGCAGGCGGCGCAGCTCGGAGTCGACGTCGCCGGCGGTCCGGCACACCGGGGTCGAGATCTCCACGACGGACTGCATCAGCTCGGGCCCGATCCGCTCCGTGAACTCCCCGTCCTGGACGGCCGTGAGGACCGTGTCCACGTGCTGGACGAGGTCGAAGCTCCCGGGGTCGAGGAGCATGTACTCCTCCTCCACTCCCAGGGTGAAGGGAGGCGACTCGCCGAACTTGTGGTCGAGCACGCTCCCGCCCTGGGCGAAGCCCTTCCCTGTGATCGAAGCGGGATAGATCTGCTTCATCAGGCGTGACAACTCTATCCCTGCCCAAGTCGCGGGAAGAAGAACGCCCGCTTCCGCGTCTGGTTGGCATCGGCAGAGGGGTCAAGCGAAGGGAGCAGGAAGATGCGCAAGTGGAAGCGGAACTGGATGATCAAGCGGATGGTGCTGGGCTTTGCGGTCGCGGCGCTGGTCGTCCCGGCCGTCGCGCAGGCGCGCGTCGACTCGGGGATTGGAATGCCGAACCCGGCGAACCAGGTCAAGGGCGACGTGTTCGTGCCGTTCGTAACTGACTTCCCCAAGTACGAGTGGACTTCGAGCGTCTCGAACGTCAGCGCCGGCACCCCGGTGGGGTTGCCGAGCGCGGGTCTCAACGACTACCTGAAGGCGCGCGACGGTATCGAAGTCGTCCGTCTGCAGCCGCGGAACGAGGTTCGGTCCGGCGATCTGATCGAGAACGTGCGGCTCGCGCCGCGCAGCGTCTCGACGCCGCAGGTCGTGTCCTCGCCCGGCTTCGACTGGAGCGACGCCGGCATCGGTGCCGGACTTGCCCTCGCTCTCGTCCTGGCAGGCGGCGCCGCGTTCATCGCCACTCGCCACATGGGCCGCACGCAGACCGCGTAGCCCCAGGCGTTCAGGGTCTCTTGTGAGCGGGCCTCCGGGCCCGCTCACGCTTGTGCGATCACAGCCTCGGCCTCGATCTCGATCAGCCAGCGCGGATCGATGAGCGCTGCGACAACCACTGTCGTATTCGCCGGCCGGATCTCGCTGAAAGCCTCGCCGTGGGCGCGGCCGAAGGCCTCGAAGTCGGCGGCCGGCGTCAGGTAGACCCGTGTCCGCACGACGTCGGCGAGCGAGGCACCGGCGTCCTCCAGTGCATTCCCGATTCTCTCGATGCAGCGCTTCGCTTGCCCGTATGAGTCCGAGGGCGGGTCGGCACCGTCCGGCATGATCGCCGCGCACCCCGCCACGAACACCCGGTCCCCGACGCGGACGGCCCGTGAGTACCCGACCGCGGTCTCGTACGGCGAACCGGACGAAATGAGCTGACGCTCCACGAGATTAGTATCCCGCCCCTTGAAGGCGCTCGCGCAAATCGACGGCTGGCCGGCGGCAGTCGCCACCGCCGGCGTCGTCTCCGGCGAACGGAGATGGGTGCGCGGCCCAGCCGGACGCGAGCTCGGCTGGGCTTCCGTGACGAAGCTCTTCACCGCGATGGCCACGCTCATCGCCGCGGAGGAGGGGATCATCGACCTCGACGAGCCCGTAGGGCCCGAGGGCTCCACCGTCCGGCACCTGCTGGCCCATGCCTCGGGTCTGCCCTTCGAGGGCAGACAGCCGATCGCGCGGCCGGGCCAGCGGCGGATCTACTCGAACACCGGGTTCGAGGTTCTCGGCGAGCTGGTGGCGGAGCGAGCCGAGATGGAGTTCGAGGAGTATCTGCGCGCCGCGGTGCTCGACCCGCTCGGCCTGAGCGCAACACGCCTCGAGGGCTCGCCTGCCGCCGGCCTCCGCGGCCCGCTCGATGACCTCCTCGCGTTTGCGCGGGAGCTGCTCGATCCACGGCTTGTCGCGCCCGAGACGCTCGCGGAGGCGACCTCCGTCGCGTTCCCGGGCCTCGCCGGCGTCATTCCGGAGCTTGGCCGCTTCGAGCCGAACGACTGGGGCCTCGGCTTCGAGCTCAGGAACTCCAAGTCGCCTCACTGGACCGGGACTCGGAACTCCCAGCGCACCTTCGGGCATTTCGGTGGCTCGGGCTCGTTCCTGTGGGTCGATCCGGACGCGGGCGCCGCCTGTGCCTCCCTCAGCGACCTCGATTTCGGGGACTGGGCCAAGGGCGCCTGGCCGCGACTCTCCGACGCGGTGCTCGCAGAGCTAGGATGACAGTGGCGTGTGGAGCTGGATCGTCATTGTGGCCGGCTACGTGTTCTCAATCTTGTTCTTCCGCCTGGTGGGCGGGATCAACTCGGCCGCAGACGCAATCCAGAGCTGGGGCCGCAGTTCGTCCGTGAGGCGCCTGCGGAAGAGCGGCCATTCGCCGGGCTCGTTCGCCCGGGCTCGGCTCAAGCGCTAGCCGTCCTACTCGATGAAGGACTCGTAGACCGCCCGGTCGCAGCTCGCCACGGTCGCGGGCGTCAAAGCGGTCACACTCTCGGTGAAAGTATCGCCCGGCCGGAGGAGCCCCGCCTGGCCGCGCACCATCCCGGAGAGCACGACGCCGAACCGTCCGCTCGCATCGAGCGCTTCGCCCGGCTCGAGCTCACGCCGCTCCATCTGCTCACCCAGGCGCGCGAGCGTCTCGCCCGGAAGCCCGGCGAGCTCCGCGATCCGCGCTAGCTCGTGCGCCGTCGCCGATTGGTGCCTCACGCCCCTCGCCGCCCCCGCCTTTTGGGCCCGAGAAACATTAGGAGGCTCAAGGCTCTTCGTCCGGATCGACAACGGGCTCCGGATCCTTGTGCTGCTCCTCGGGGGTTGGCTCCAGCCGGCCGGTGGACATACTGGCGATGGTATGGGAGAGAGTCCGCTCCTCGCCGGCTGGAAGACCTGCCCGCGCTGTCAGCACGGGCTGGATCATGAGGAGAAGTCCGTGCACTGCACCAACTGCGGGCTGACGGTCTACGCGAACCCGGCGCCGACGGCGAGCGCTCTCGTCCTGGACGAGGAGGGGCGCGTGCTCCTCGCCCGCCGCGCGGCCGACCCGGGCGCGGGTCTCTGGGATCTTCTCGGCGGCTTCATCGAGGAGGGAGAGGAGCCGCTCGCGGCCCTTCGGCGCGAGATCGAGGAGGAAACCGCACTCCAGATCGAACCTGGGGAGTTCCTCGGTGGCTACCCGGACCAGTACGGCGACGAGGGGATCTACACGCTCAATCTCTACTGGATGGCACAGATCTCCGGCGGGGAGCTCGAGCTCGACGAGGAGCTCGCCGAGGTCGGCTGGTTTGGCCCGGAGGAGCTCCCCGAGTCATCCCATTTCGCGTTCCGGAACACCCTGGAGGCGCTTCGCGACTGGAGGGCCCAACTTGGGTCAAAGCCGAACCACAAATAGGCCACTCGGCCCATGAAGGTTTTGCCGGCTCGTGCCGATAATCGGGCCATCTTGCCCGAGAGTGGCGTTCATCGAATCGAGGACGACCTGGTCGATAGCTGGCTGGAGTCCTTTGTCGCCGAAGGGCTCGACGAGGTCGAGGCCTATCTCCGCAAGCACGCCGACTTTCAGTCCTTTCTGGAAGACAGAGACTAATTAGCTAGCGGCTCTGGAGCGTCGCCAGGCCGGGCTTTGGCCGGCCGACCAGAGTCGTTAGGCGAGGCCGAGGGACTTCTCGAGCATGCCTTTGGGCTGTGCGCCGAGGGCGGCCGCCTTGGGCTCTCCGCCCTCGAAGAGGATCATCGTGGGGATGCTCATGATCCCGAAGCGCTGCGCCAGCTCGGGCTCCTCGTCGATGTTCACCTTGACGAGCCGGAGCTGATCCGCTCGCTCCTCGGCGATCTTGTCGAGGATCGGCGCGACCGCGTGACAGGGGCCGCACCACTCCGCCCAGAAATCGACGAGCACAGGCTGTTCGCTTTCGATGACTTCCTGCTGAAACGTGGATTCCGTGATGGTGTCTGCCATGCGTACTGAAACGTACACTGACCCTCCGATGTTCCGGCCGCTCCCGCCCGTGCCCGATCACCCCGCGCTCGAGCAGGAGATCCTGGCTTGGTGGGACGAGGAGAGAATCTTTGACAAGCTCCGTGAGCAGAATCGCGGCGGCCCGCGCTGGAGCTTCATCGACGGCCCGATCACTGCGAACGGGTCGATGGGCGTCCACCACGCCTGGGGCAGGACGCTCAAGGATGTCTTCCAGCGCTACAAGGCGATGCAGGGCTTCGACGAGCGCTATCAAAACGGCTTCGACTGCCAGGGCCTCTGGGTTGAAGTCGAAGTGGAGAAGTCATTGGGGCTCAACTCGAAGCGCGAGATCGAGGAGTACGGCCTCGCCGAGTTCGCCGAGCGCTGCAAGGAGCGAGTGACGAAGTTCGCCGGCGTGATCTCGGAACAGTCGAGGCGGCTCGGGATGTGGATGGACTGGGAGAACAGCTACTACACGTTCTCGGACACCAACATCGAGTACATCTGGCGCTTCCTCAAGGCTCTCCACGAGCGCGGCTGGCTCTACAAGGGGCACCGCTCGACGCAGTGGTGTCCTCGTTGCGGGACGTCCCTCTCTCAACACGAGCAGACCGGCGAGGACAAGTATCAGGAGCTCACGCATCCTTCGCTCTACGTCCGCTTCCCGCTCAAGGGTCGAGTGGGCGAGTCGCTGGTCATCTGGACGACGACGCCGTGGACCTTGCCCGCCAACGTCGCGGCTGCGGTAAAGCCGGACGCCCGCTACGGCAAGTGGCCGAACGGAGACTGGGTTGCCGTCGATCGCTACTCGGCTCTAGGCCTCGAAAAGGAGATGGCCGACAGCGTTCTCGGCGAGGAGCTTGTTGGCCTCGAATACGAGGGCCCGTTCGACTCGCTGCCCGCGCAGGAGGGGGTCGCCCATCGCGTTATCTCCTGGGACGACGTCGTCATGGACGAGGGCACAGGCATCGTTCACATTGCGCCGGGCGCCGGGGCGGAGGACTTCGCTTTGAGCCGCGAGCACGACCTACCTGTCCTCGCGCCGATCGACGAGTCGGGCCGCTTCTACCCCGAGTACGGCTGGCTCGCTGGGAAATCGACGGACGAGGTCGCGGACCCGATCGTGCGCGACCTCGAGGAGCGAGGCCTGCTCCTCGAGGTCGGCGAGATCACCCACCGCTACCCGATCTGCTGGCGGTGCGGCACGCCCCTCGTCTTCCGCGTTGTCGACGACTGGTTCATCGCGTGCGACGAGATCAGGAAGCCCCTACTCGATGCCAACCGGGACGTCGAGTGGACGCCGGCCTTTTACTCGAAGCGGATGGACGACTGGCTCCGCAACATGGGTGACTGGAACATCTCGCGCAAGCGCTACTTCGGGCTTCCGCTCCCCTTCTACCCCTGTGAGGACTGCGGAAAGCTGAACGTGGTTGGCTCGATCGCCGAGTTGCGGGAACGCGCGACGGCGGGGCTCGAACAGCTCAATGAGCTACACCGGCCGTGGATCGATGACGTGACGATCCGTTGCGACTGTGGCGCCGACGACGTTCGCCGCATACCCGACGTCGGCGACGCCTGGCTGGACGCGGGAATCGTGCCGCTTTCGACGCTCGGCTGGCAGAACCCGGAGTTGATCGAGCGCGGTTACGCGACCGGGGCGGCAGCCGAACTGACTGGCGCCGACCTCCCCGATCACTCCTACTGGGAGCAATGGTTTCCCGCCGACTGGGTTTCCGAGAGTCGCGAGCAGATCCGCCTCTGGTTCTACTCGATCTCGTTTATGTCGATGACGATGGTCGAACAGCTGCCTTATCGGGCCGTGCTGGCATACGAGCGCGTCCGCGACGAGACCGGTCGCGAGATGCACAAGTCCTGGGGAAACGCGATCGACGCGGCCGAGGCGCTCGGAAACATGGGCGCGGATCCGATCCGCTGGCTCTTCTGTGGGCAGCAGCCGAGTCAGAACATCAACTTCGGATACGCGCCGGCAAACGACGTCAAGCGGCGCCTGCTGACGCTCTGGAACTCGGTTTCCTTCCTCGTCACCTACGGGGAAATCGAGGGCTTTCGCCCCGAGTACGACGCCCTGGACCGCGGCCCCCGGGGCGAGCTTCGCACCCTCGACCGCTGGGTGCTCGCCCGCACGCAGGAGTTCATCGACGAGGCGACGGAAGCCTACGAGCGCTTCTGGACGCCTCAGGTCGTCGGGGCCTTCGAGACGTTCGTCGGCGACCTATCTAACTGGTACATCCGCCGCTCCCGGAGGCGCTTCTACACTGACGACCAGGCGGCCTTTCGCACGCTCTGGTATGCGCTCGTGCAGGGTCTACGGGTGATCGCACCGATCATGCCCTTCCTGGCCGACTATCTCTGGCACAACCTCGTCGCCGGGCTCCGCGACGCCCCCGAAAGCATCTTCCTCGCCGACTGGCCGGGACCGGTCGACCGCCTCCGCGACCGGCCACTCCTCGAGGAAGTGGCGACCGGCCGCCAGGTCGCGGAGCTGGCCCGCTCGGCGCGCCAGCAGGCCGGGATCAAGCTGCGGCAGCCTCTCAGGCGGCTCGTGGTCGCCACGGGAGATCCGGGGCGCCGCGCGCTCGTCTCCCGGCAGGTGGAGGATCTCGCCGGCGAGCTGCGCGTCAAGGAGGTTGCGATCGCCGAGAGCCCGCGCGAGGTCGCCGAGCTCCGCGCGACGCCGAAGCTCGACCTCGTCGGGCCCCGGTACGGTCCGAACCTGCCGGAGCTGCGCCGTCTTCTGTCCGAAGGCAGCTTCGAGGTGTCGAACGGGACCTTGCGGGCGGGCGCCTTCGTCCTCGGTCGCGGAGAGTTCACGCTCGAGTATTCGCCGCGCGAGGGCTGGGCCGTCGAGCACGGGGACGACTATGTGGTCGCCGTCGACACGCGGCTGGACAACGAGCTTCGGCTCGAAGGGCGGGTCTTCGACCTCATCCATACGGTTCAGCGCCTCCGCCGGGACGCCGGGCTCGAGATCACCGACAGGATCGTTCTCACCGTCACCGACGCCGAGCGCGATCTCCTCGTCTACGACGACTGGATCAAGGGGGAGACGCTGGCCACCAGCATCGAGGTCGGCGACTCGCTCGCCGTGCGGAAGGACGAATGACAAAGCTTGTCGTGATCGCGGTGCTCGCCCTGACCGCGCTCGCGACGGCCGACGCCCTTCGGACTCGCGCGCCCACGTCGGCGGGCGGTGAAGCGACCCCGGCGCCCCCCAAGGAACGGATCGTGCACCCGCTGACGTCGTCCGGCTTCGCGGCGGCCGGGGAGACCATTCACAACCGGGTCCTCCTGAACGGGCGCGAGCACCTGAGTCCCAGCCAGATCGCGGAGGCGTTTCCGACGCCCCTGCCCGGAGCTCTCTTCTCGATTGCCCACCTCGCCGCCGACGATGACGGGACCCTCGTAGTCGCGATCTACGGATTCCCGCGCTCCGGCGAGGCCGCGGACGGAATCGAGATCTGGCGTCACGGCCGGCTCGAGTCCTCGTTCCTCGTCCCGGTCGGCACCTTCGGCGGAGGCGTCGGATTTGCGGCAGAGGGGCGGCTCGTCGCCGGTCTCTCTGGAGACGGTCTCGTCGTGCACCTGTTCACGCGCCGCGGCCGTCCGGCAGGGGAGCAGTCCGCTACGAGCTGGTGAGCCTAAGAGTTCGTTTCAGAATGGGGCTCGTCGCCGGGGGGCGATGGGCGGATGCGAGGCCAGGACGCAGGGAGCGCTCGTATCGAATGAGATACGGGCGCGACCGAGGACGCCGCCTCGCGCCGCACAGCGCGTTCCGGCGGCACAGCTCTCATTTTGGAACGAGCTCTGAGAGCGACCGGCAGCGCGAAGAAGACGTTCTCGGCGGGAGCCTCGAGCTCGTCCACCTCCGTCACCCCGCGTTCCCGGAACCACCCGACGACCCGTTGGACGAGCGAGTCCGGCGCGGAGGCTCCCGAGGTCACCCCGACGGTTTCGATCCCTTCGAGCCAAGCCTCCTCGATCTCACTCTCGTCGTCGATCAGGTGAGCGTCCACGCCGCGCGCCCGGGCGACCTCCACGAGACGGTTGGAGTTCGAGCTGTTCCGGGAGCCGACCACGAGTAGGAGGTCGATGCCTCCCAAGAGTCGCTTGACGGCGCGCTGGCGGTTCGTCGTCGCGTAGCAGATGTCCTCCTTCTTCGACGCCTGGATCTCGGGGAAACGGCGACGGAGGACGTCCACGATCTCGCGTGTGTCGTCGACTGAGAGGGTGGTCTGAGTGATGTAGGCGAGACGCTCGGTTTGGGGCGGCTGGATCCGCTCGGCGTCTGCGCACGTCTCCACGAGCAGGATCGAGTCCGGCGCCTCGCCCATCGTCCCTTCGACCTCCTCGTGACCAGCGTGACCGACGAGGAAGAGCGTGAAGCCCCGCGCCGCGAAGCGTCGTGCCTCGGCGTGCACCTTGGAGACGAGCGGGCACGTCGCGTCGATGGCCTCGAGCTTGCGCGTGCGTGCATTCCTGTGCACCTGTGGCGCGACGCCGTGCGCGGACAGGATGAGGGCGGCACCAGGCGGTACCTCCTCTTCGCTCTCCACGAAGATCGCCCCGCGCTGCTCGAAATCGCGCACGACGTGGGCGTTGTGAACGATCTGCTTGCGGACGTAGACGGGCGGCCCGTGCAGCTCGAGCGCCCGCTCGAGGATCTCGACGGCCCGCTCGACACCGGCACAGTAGCCTCTGGGCGAGGCGAGGACGACCCGCTTGACCACCTCCGGCCATGCTAGCCAGCGCCTCCGAACGAGGCGTCAGTAGACGCTTAGCCGCTGTCGTTAAACGAGAAGACCCGCCGCTCGGGGGGTAAGCGCGACGGGCCTTCCCAGATTTGCTCACCGCGGCGTACAGGCCAGGGACACAATGCCGCGGTTCGCATCGCCCAGTGGCTGCACGCTATCGAGGGCTTCCCCGGATGCCAATAGGTCCTTCGGCCCATTTTTGAAAGCCACAGGACCCTGGCCGGATTCCTCGACGGGCCCTGGAAGCAGGCCTATCATCACGGGTGCCCAGTGGATCACCATGCTCGCGTAATCCTGCTCGAGGCCGGCCCGCTGCTCCTCCTCTCGGCGCTGTATCTGGGAGTGGCTCTGGCTCTCGCGCGGCCGCTCTGGCGGGCCCCGAGTTTCTCGTGGCTCGGCTTCGGTGTCTGGAGCCTGTTCCTGCTGATCGGCGGCCTCGCCGCTCTTGTCGGAGGCTCCAAGCTGAACGACGACGAGTTCCTCGGCGGGGTGACTCCCTGGCCCGTCTTCGCGCTGATCGTGCTCGCGTTCCTGCCCGCCATCGTCTTCATTGCCCGCTGGCGCGAGCGGAGCCTCCTCGTCCAGGCCGGCTCGCGGGTCCGCGAAGCGGAAGAGCAGGCCTCAGAGCGCCGGCGCGGGGCCGATTCGATCTCGCGGCTCTCGACGGCTCTCACGCGGACGGGAACGGGTCATGAGGCCGCCGCTCACCTCTTCCGGGAGCTCGAGCAGGTGCTCCGGATCGAGAAGGCGATGCTCGCCGTCGTCGACGAGGAGGCGAGGCGGGCGCGCGGCTTCGCTTCGCGTGGCGTCGACGAAGCCTGGTGGAAGGCCGTCTCCCTCGACCTCGACGAGGACACGGGCGCCATCGTCACCGTTGTGCGCGAACGTACCCCGTTCGCGCTCTTCGACGTGTCCTCCGCCGCCAACATCAACCGTGAGATCGCGACTGCGGTCGGCGCGCGCAGTGCAGCCTTCGTCCCGCTCGTCTCCGAGGGCCGCTGTACCGGCGTGCTCGCAGTTGCAGCTACGGAGCCGCGTCTCTTCTCGTCAGGTGAGATGGAGCTGATGGTCGACCTTGCGAACGAGACGGCGCTTGCGCTCGGACGCACCCGTTCCGACGAGGCGCTGCAGGCTGCTCTAGACCGCGAGCGCCTCGTCGCCGAGGTATCGCGGCGAGTCCGCACGGAGCTCGACCTGGACGCCGTTCTGCAGGTGGCCGTGGAGGAGGTCGGCAAGGCTGCTGGCGTGTCCCGCTGCTTCATCCGGCTGGGCGAGGAAGGCGAGGTGCTCCCGATCCGGGCTGAATGGGACGCTCCTGGCGTCGAGTCCTTGAGCGCCCACGCAGAGCGCCTCCCCGTGAGCAACCTCGCCGCCCGCGAGCGGCGCACGGTGGCGGTCGACGACATCGTTACGTCACCCGCGCTCGACGACCCGTCCCTGGGCGGGCGCGAGACGGTGGTCGAGCTCGGCACTCGGGCCGTGCTCGCGACCCCGATCCTCGTGTTCGACCGCATGATCGGCGTCTTCGGGCTGCACCGGCCCGAACCGGGCGCGTGGTCTGTCGGCGACGTCTCGCTCGCCGAGGCCGTCGCACGCGAGATCGGGCTTGCCCTGCACACGGCCCAGCTCTTGCAGCAGAACGCGCGCCGCGTCGAGGAGCAGGCGGCGCTCTTGAAGGCAGCTCAGGTGCTGACAACCGACCTGCGCTTCGAGGCTGTCATCCAGCGCCTGGTCGACGAGCTGGTCAAGCTCTTCCGCGCCGACGCCGCCGACTGCTGGATCTTCGACGAGGAGCGGCGGCTCCTTCGTTGCCGGGCGGTGACGGGGATCCCCGAGGGGAACGTCGGTCGTGAGATTCGGCCTGAAGGCACGTTCAAGTCGGTCATCGAGTCCGGGCAGCCGATTCTGAAGCGCGAGTTCGCCACCACGGAGGAGCCTCCGCCGAGCGTGGACTACTCGGTCTTCGCGGAGGTGATGGACGCTCCGATTACCTGGCTCGGGGAGCAGCGCGGGGTGCTGGGAGTCTGCGCCCGCGACGACGGGCACTTCGACCACGCCGACCTGGAGCTCCTGGACACCTTCGCCAGAATGGCGTCCCTCGCGCTCCACAATGCCGAGAGCTTCGGGGAACGCGAGCGGCAGGCTCAGGTGCAGCGCGGCTTCTACCAGATCGCCGAGGTGCTCGGGTCGACGCTGTCGCTCACGGAGACGTTCGACGCGCTCGCCCAGGCGGCCTGCGAGGCTCTTGGCGGCTCGGCTGCCGTCGTGCTCGAGCCGCGCGGTGAGCAGCTCCACGTCGCAGGCGCGCATGAGCTCCCGGCCGTCCTGGCCGAGGAGCTTGCGCGCGGCTTGCCGGATGCGGCGGCACCGTTCGCTACAGCCGCCCGTGGCGAGCGGATTCTCACCGCGAGCATGCTCGAGAAAGACGACCGCTTCTCGGAAGCCCTGCGCAACCTGCTGGGCGAGATCGGCTACCGATCGCTACTCTGCGCGCCCGTCGCGGGGGCTCGAGGGGAGAAAAACGCGGTCATCGTCCTCTTCACGGACACGCGCGTCTTCTCCGACGACGACCTGGCCCTCGCCCGCCACCTCACCGGGGCCGCACGTGGCGCGATCGAGCGCGCCGAGCTCTTCGAGAGCGAGCGCCGGGCGCGGACGTTCTCCCAGCGCCTGGCCGATGTCGGCAGCCTTCTGGCGACCAAGCTCGATCCGGCGGCTGCCTTCGCCGAGGTCGTCCGGGAGGCGCCCCAGCTGCTCGAAGCCGAGGCCGCGGTGTTGCGTGTGCTCGAAGACGACGAGCTCGTCGCCAGGGCGGCGTGGGGGCCCGCGACCACCGGGGTCGTCGGGACGAGGTCGAGCTCGGCTGCGGGCGTCGCCGGGGTCGTGGCTCAGTCGCGGTCGCCGCTTGGGGTCGACGACGCTCGCGAGACTCCTCGCTTCGGTCGCGAGGACTCGCTGCTTCGCACCGGGCTCGTCAGCGTGGTCGCCGTGCCGATGTTCGCACACGGGGGAGGGCTGCACGGCGTCCTGGCCGTCTACGACCGCGAATCGCGGTCGTGGCGTGACGACGAGACCCAGGCTCTTAGCGCGCTTGCCGCCACTGCCTCGGCGGCCTTCTCGAGCGCCGAGCTCTACGCACGGGTCGCCGAAGAGAAGGAGCGCAGCGAGGCCATCCTGGCCAACATCGCCGACGGGATCGTCGCGGTGGACCGCGAAGGGGCCATCGTCCTCTGGAACGCCACAGCGGAGCAGATCACCGGCGTTCCGGCCGAGGAGGCGTTGGGGCGACGGGTCGTCGACGTCCTCCAGAGGGACCTCGCCGAGGACGCCGAAGGCGCGCCCGGCGAGCGCCAGGTTGGGTTTCTGCGCGGAGGCAAGGAAGTGTGGCTTTCGCTAACCGAAGCGGTCATGCTCGATGCCGCGGGAGACGTCGCGGGCCGCGTCTTTGCGTTCCGGGACGTCTCGAGCGAGCGGGTCGTCGACCAGATGAAGTCCGACTTCGTGGCGACGGTCTCCCACGAGCTCCGCACGCCGCTGACCTCGATCTACGGGTTCGCCGAGACCCTTCTGCGCGGGGACGTCGAGTTCTCCGACGTCGAGCGCGGAACCTTCCTCGGCTACATCGCCTCGGAATCCGAGCGCCTCATCAACATCGTCGACGACCTCTTGAACATCGCCCGGCTCGAGACGGGCACCCTGGGGCTCAACATCTCGCGTGCCGACATCGGCGAGATCGTCAGCGAGACGGTCACGCGCTTTGCCGACTTGAACGGCGACTTCACATTCGACGTCCAGGTTCCACGCGGCGCGGTCTTCGTCCGCGCAGACCGCGAGAAGCTGACGCAGATCGTGATGAACCTGGTCGACAATGCGGTCAAGTTCTCGCCGGAAGGCGGGCGAATCGCAGTGACTGCCCGGCGCCGCTCCGACACGGCCGAGATACGGGTCGTGGACGAGGGAATCGGCATCGCGCGCACCGATCAGCAGCGGATCTTCACGAAGTTCTACCGAGCCGAGGACGCCTCGAAGCACAGCCCGCAGGGAACCGGTCTGGGTCTCTTCCTTGCGCGGGGCCTCCTAGCTGCGATGGGCGGACGCATCTGGGTCGAGTCGAAGGAAGGGGAAGGCTCCACGTTCGTCTTCGAGCTTCCCGTCGCCAAGGATGGGCCTGTCGAGCCGGCGCTCGAGCCCGAGACCGCTGCTAGCACCGGATGAAGACGCTCGTCATCGACGACGAGGCGCCGATCCGCCTCCTCTGCCGCGTGAACCTCGAGGCGGAGGGAGTGGAGGTGCTGGAGGCCGCCGACGGGGCGACCGGGCTCGAGCTCGCGAAGCGGGAGAAACCCGACGCGATCCTGCTCGATGTGATGATGCCCGGGCTCGACGGCTGGAACGTCGCTGAGCGCCTGCTCTCCGCAGAGGAGACGCGCGCGATCCCGATCATCTTTCTCACGGCGCGGGCCGACCTCCGTGACCGCGTCCGCGGCATGGACGCCGGCGGCCTCGACTACGTGACGAAGCCGTTCAACCCCGTCGAGCTCGCCTCGCTCGTCCGCGAGGTGGTCGCCGCCGTGGCTCGTGGCGAACGGGAGCAGCTGCGCACTGAGCGCATCGCAGAGCTTCGTTCCCTCTTCGAAACCCCGTAGTCCTAGCTCTAGCGGAAGCGCGTCACGGCCATACGGGCGCAGGAATAGCGCGCATAGGACCCGCCGGCGACTCCGACACCCACGCGCCGGGCGCTCCGGTCGAGCAGGTTCACCCGGTGTGCCGAGCTGTTGAGCCACATCCGCACCAGCGTTCTTGCCCAGCCGCGGCGGCAGGTGAGCCAGCCGATGTTCTCACTCGTCCCTGCGGGCAACCTGCCGTAGTGGTAGAAGGCGTCGTGCACGAGGAGGTAGCGCGCCCAGCTATGGGAGCTCGTCTGGATCGTGGAGCCGAGATGCAAGCGGGCCAGACCCCTCGCTGTCCGAGCGTGGTTCATCACCCTCAGGAGCTTCGCCTCCGCGCGCGTCGTTCCGGCCTGGGCAGGAGCGGCCCGGATGACGCTCAACGCAACTGCGCAGACCAGTACGAGCAGGAGGAGCCCTGGGCGGGGGCGTCGCACGGGGCCGCATGATTACAAGCAATTGTCTTCAGATTTTTCATGAAACGTATGAATTGTGTTAGCGGATCTGTTAGCGGATCTGGCCAAACGCATTAATTCTGTTTGTTTCTTTTTAAACACGCCTGACAGGTAGAGGGTCAGGTTGAATTTCCACGGTTCGCCACTACCGCATGGCCGGCGCGAGCCGTCTGGGCGAGGACGATTCCGGCTAGAACGAGCAGCCCGCCGAAGATCTGGAGCGACCCGATCTCCTCGCCGAGCCAGCCGTAAGCGACGACTGCCGCCAGGACGGGCTCGATCATCGCCACGACGGTCGCCCGCGTCGCCGGAATGTAGTGGAGCGCAGTAATCAAGAGGATGAAGGGCACGATCGTCCCCAGGACGACGATGTAAGCGAGCAGGAGCCAGACCGGAGCGTGCAAGTCGGCGACGCGGCCGAGCAGGGAGGCGTCTCGAACCACCACGTGGCCGGGAAAGCTCCACCAGGGCTGGGCAAACGTCCAGAACGCGGCGGCGAACACGAATCCCCACGCGAGCAGGGAGTAGACATCGCGGCCGCGCTCGAGGCTGCGCTCGGCCATGAGTATGTACAGGGCATACGCGAAGGCGGCGCCTAGCGAGGCCGCCACGCCGACGCCGTCGAGCGCGCCTCCGCTCCAGATCTCGACCACGAGCGAAAGGCCGGTGAGCGCAAGTGCCAGCGCGACCCAAAGGCGGCGGCGGACGGGCTCGTGGACGAAGAAACGAGCCCATACTGCGACCAAGACAGGGGCTATGTACTGGATCACCAATGCGATTCCGATGTTTAGGTGCGTGATCGCGGTGAAGTAGAGGAAGTGCACGAAGGCGAGGCCGGCGATCCCGAAGACGAGAAAGAACCCCAGCTCCCCTCTGGACAGCCGGAGGCTCCGGGGGCGCAGGAGGGCGACGGCGGCGAACAGGATCAGCCCCGCCCCCGTGGCGCGAAGCTGGGCGAGCCGGAGAGGCGAAAGCCCGCCAGAGTCGACGACGACCTTGGCCACCGTGGCGTTCACCGACCAGAGGCAGATCGAGGCGACGACGAGCGCGTACCCGAGCGTCGGCCGCCGGCCCGCGGCCCGATCAGTGAAAACCTCACTGGCAATCGGGGAGTCGGCCACGGGCCGCTGACCCTAGCGAGCGGTACGATCAGGGTGCTGCGGGACGTGGCGCAGCCTGGTAGCGCGCCTGCTTTGGGAGCAGGAGGCCGCCGGTTCGAATCCGGCCGTCCCGACTGAAATCTATTTCTCTCTGATAGACAGGAGCCCGATGCGCTATCGCAAGCTCGGCGTGTGGGGACTCCGAATCTCGGAGATCGGTCTCGGCTCGTGGCTCACCTACGGCGGTTCGGTCGAGGACAAGGCCGCGATCGACTGCATCCATCGTGCCTTCGAGCTGGGCGTGAACTTCTTCGACACCGCGAACGTGTACCGGCGCGGCGCCGCGGAGGAGGTGACCGGCCGTGCCCTCAAGGACTTCCGGCGCGACGACTACGTGCTCGCCACGAAGGTGTACTTCCCGATGGGAGACGGCCCCAACGATCGCGGCCTGTCGCGCAAGCACATCATGGAGCAGTGCCATGCCTCGCTCCGGCGCCTCGGAGTGGACTACGTCGATCTCTACCAGTGCCATCGCTCGGACGGGAGCACCCCGCTTGAGGAGACGCTCCGCGCGCTCGATGACATCGTCAGCCAGGGGAAGGCGCTGTACGTCGGCGTTTCGATGTGGTCGGCGGAGCTCCTGGACGAGGCACGCCGGCTGCAGCAGAAGCTCAACCTCGATCCGATCGTCTCGAATCAGCCGGAGTACTCGATGCTTACGCGTGATATCGAGGAGGACGTGCTGCCCGTTTGCAAGCAGCTCGGAATCGGGCAAGTTGTCTACTCGCCGATCGCGCAGGGCGTTCTGGCGGGCAAGTACAAGCCCGGCGAGAAGCCCGCTGCTGGGACGCGAGCGGCGACGCCGGGCGACGCGGGCTTCATGGAGCGGTTCATGCGCGACGACCTCCTGGAAGCCGTGCAGAACCTCCGGCCCATCGCCGACGAGCTCGGGATCACGATGGCGCAGCTGGCGATCGCTTGGGTTCTGCGCGAGCCGGGAGTCTCGAGCGCCATCGTGGGGGCTACCCGACCCGAGCAGGTGGACGAGAACGTCGCCGCGAGCGGCATCGAGCTCCCGCCGGAGGTGCTGAAGCGGATCGACGAGGTTCTCGCGCCGGTACTACCGAACTAGAGGATCTTCGTTACGAGCGTGAGGACTAGGTAGAACCAGAGGAACGCGAGCATGACGGCGAGGACGATTCCGATGACCGTGCTCGCTTCTCGCGGAACGCCCTGCCGGGCGGCGCGCCAGCCTACGACCCCGAAGACGACAGCCAGGAGTGAGGCGAGGCTCGTCGCTGGCAGGAGGTCGTCGGCGATGGCGGCCGTCGCAAACCAGGTGATGATCCCGGCGCCGCCGAGCCAGAGGAACGCGGAAGCCGCGCGCTCGTCGTCTTCGAGCGACCTGACGTCGTCCTCAAGAGACCGAACCAGCTCCCACACAGGCTTAGAGTAGGCCCGCCGCTCGCCTCCTTCGTCCCCCGGACGGGTTAGAGATCCCGCCGTCTGAACCCGAAAAGCGCTGCTAATGCAAGGATTGAGAGGTATCCGACGACGAAGGGCGCGAGCGTCGCACCCGCGGACTGGGCTCCACCGAACGGGCCCAGCGAAAGCGCAGCGCGGGTGAAACCCGCAGTGTCCGCGGTGATCGCGTTCAGCCCGTCCTGGTAGAGGGCCTCGAAGGGAAGCGCCCAGGAGGACACGTTCGCGATCGTGTCGAGGCTGTCGGAGTTGAGGGCTTCGCCGATCTGGCCCAGAAGGCCGGCGACGAGGCCTGCTCCGAAGATCATGAAGACGGCGATCCCGTTGGCGATCGCCGAGAGGAAGACCGAGCCGAGCAGCGAGAGCGCCACCAGGACGATCACTGCCCCGGCGAGCTCGGCGGCCGGCTGGACGATTCGGTCGGGCCACCAGCCGGTCACGGCGTGCGTGATCAGGAGCGCGCTCGCGTAGACGCAGGCGACGTAGACGGAACAGGCGATCGCGGCGGCCCCGAACCGTCCCGCCAGGACGGCAGTACGTCCGACCGGGCGCACGACGAGAGGTTGGAGCAACCCTCGCTCCGCGTCGCCCCGGACGACGGCGTGAGTGAGGAAGATGGCGAGCACGGTCGCGAGGAAGAGGGAGCCGAACATCGAGAGCCCGAAGAACGTGGCGCTGAAGAGAATGCGTGCGTCGATGAACACGCTCGAGGCGCCGATGCTCTCCTGCTGAAACGGATCGATCGTCGCGTAGGCCTTGTAGAGCCCGAAGCCGTAGAGGCCGAGGAAGGCGGCTGTGAGGACGAGGACGATGGACAGCACCTTCCGGCGCAGGCTTTCCTGGAGCGCGTAGGCCGCGATGATCGCGACGCCCCTCAACTCGACTCCCCCTCGACGGCCTCGAGGTAGATCTCCTCGAGGGTGCTCGTGAGGACGCGGACACCGTAGACCTTCTCGCCGCCGGCCACGAGCTCGGCCACGATCCGCGGCACGTCCTCACGGCCGACGGCGTCGTAATGGCGCGTCCCGCCATCGACGTCCACCTCGACGCCTCGGGGCTTCGCCAGCTCCGCGGTCCGGCCGGCGGTCACGACTTCGCCCCGGTGGAGGATGATCACGCGGTCGCACACGAGCTCGACCTCGGAGAGAAGATGCGAGTTGAGGAGCACGGCGACGCCGCGGCGGCGGAGTTCCTCCAGGAGGCCGCGCACGGTGCGGCGCCCCGCGGGATCCAGAGCGCTGGTGGGCTCGTCGAGGAAGAGCATCCGGGGAGTTCCGACGAGCGCCTGTGCGATCCCGAGCCGCTGCTGCATGCCCTTGGACATGTCCTCGACGCGCCGGCTGCGCGCGTCGGTAAGTCCGACGAGCTCGAGCAGCTCGGAGCGCTCCGGCTCGCCGCCCCTGGAGCTTGCGAGCCGCTGGTGCAGCAGCAGCAGCTCGTCGGCAGAGCACCAGCCCGGGAAGCGGAAGAGCTCTGCGAGATAGCCCATCGCGGCCCGCGCCTCGCGGGAGCCGGCCCGCGCGCCGCAGACCTCGGCGGCCCCGGAGCTCGGCCGTACGAGCCCGCAGCCGATCTTCACGAGCGTGGACTTGCCCGCGCCGTTGGGGCCGAGCAGCCCGACGAGTTCCCCCTCCTCGACCGTGACGTCAACGCCGCCGAGCGCCCGAACGCTTCCGTACCGCTTCGCAAGTCCCCGGGCGGAGAAGGCCACGGCCATTTTTCGAGTCTACGCAGCACGGACTAGAACCACCGTGCGGGTCCGCCTAGGCTTCTCGTCATGCTCGTCTGCGCCAACTGCGGTCAGGAGAACCCCGACGTCGCGCGCTTCTGCCTCGCCTGCGGCGCTTCGCTCGTGGACTCCGGCGTCGCCCGTGAGGAGCGCAAGGTTGTCACTGTTCTCTTCGCCGACCTGGTGGGCTTCACGAGTCGGGCCGAGCAACTCGATCCGGAAGACGTGCGCGCAATGCTCTCCCCGTACTACGCGCGCTTACGCAGCGAGCTCGAACGCCGAGGGGGCACAGTGGAAAAGTTCATTGGCGACGCCGTTATGGCGCTCTTCGGCGCTCCGGTGGCCCATGAGGACGATCCCGAGCGCGCGGTGCGCGCCGCGCTCGCCATCCGGGACGGCATCGCCGAGCTGAACGAAGCGGACCCGAAGCTCGAGCTCCAGGTGCGGATCGCCGTCAATACGGGAGAAGCACTGATCGCACTCGGAGCGCGGCTCTCAGAGGGCGAAGGGATGGCGTCCGGCGACGTGGTCAACACGACCGCCCGTCTGCAGGCATCTGCGCCGGTGAACGGAATTCTGGTGGGCGAGACCACGTATCGCGCCACCGAGCGGACAATCGAGTACCGGGAGGCTCCGCCCATCACGGCGAAGGGCAAGGCTGCCCCGGTCATTGTGTGGGAGGCGCTCGAGCCGCGAGCGCGATTCGGCGTCGATATCGGCCCACGAGGGCGAGCCCCACTCGTCGGACGCGAGCGGGAGCTCGACATCCTTCTCGATGCGCTGGCTCGAGCCCGAAACGAACGCGCCTCGCAGCTCGTCACGCTCGTCGGCGTTCCGGGAATCGGCAAGAGCAGGCTTGTTGTCGAGCTTTCGGCGGCTATCGAGGACCAGCCCGAGCTGATCTTCTGGCGCCAGGGCCGATCGCTCCCCTACGGCGAGGGCGTGACGTTCTGGGCGCTCGCGGAGATCGTCAAGGCGCAAGCCGGCATCCTCGAAACGGATTCAGCCGAGCAGGCGCGCGAGAAGCTCCGTCGCACGGTCGAGGACGGCACTGCCGATTCTGGTGAAGCCGCGTGGATCGAGGGGCACCTCAGGCCTCTCGTGGGGCTCGAAGATGAGTCTCAGATCCGCGAAGATCGTCAGGCAGAGGCTTTCGGTGCCTGGCGGCGCTTCTTCGAGCACCTGGCGGAACGAAGCCCGCTCGTGCTCGTCTTCGAAGACCTGCACTGGGCCGACGACGGGTTGCTGGATTTCATCGACTACCTGGCCGAGTGGGCAAGCGACGTCCGCCTGCTTGTCGTCTGCGTCGCGAGACCTGAGCTGCTGACCCGACGGCCGGGATGGGGCGGGGGGAAGCCCAACGCCACCACGCTGTCGCTCTCGCCACTTTCGCGTGAAGAGACCGCCCGCCTCGTCGCCGCGCTGCTCGAGCAGGCGGTGCTTCCCGCGGAGCTCCAGAGCGCGCTCCTCTCGCGGGCCGAGGGAAATCCGCTCTACGCAGAGGAGTACGTGCGCATGCTTGAAGACCGCGGTCTTCTTCGAAAGGAGGAGGGGACGTGGCGCCTCGAACAGGCTGAGGACTTTCCTTTGCCCGAGTCGGTGCAGGGCATCGTGGCCGCCCGCTTGGACGCGCTCCCTCCGGACGAGAAAGCGCTCGTGCAGGACGCGGCCGTTCTCGGGAAAGTCTTCTGGATCGGGGCCGTCGCCGCGGTCGGGAAGAAGGAACGCTCGGAGATCGAGCAGCTCTTGCACGCGCTCGGCCGCAAGGAGTTCGTCCGGCGTGAGCGGCGGAGCTCCGTCGCCGGTGAGGAGCAATACACCTTTCTTCACGTGCTTGTCCGCGATGTGGCGTACGGACAGATTCCGCGCGGCGGCCGCTCGGCCCGCCATCGCGCTGCCGCAGAATGGATCGCGTCGCTCGGCGTCGATCGCTCCGAAGATCGTGCCGAGATGCTTGCGCACCACTACCTGAGCGCCATCGAGCTGGCGCGGGCAGCCGGCCAAGAGGCGCGCGAGCTCGCTAATCCGGCCCGCCTTGCCCTTTGCGACGCCGGCGACAGGGCGCAATCGCTGAACGCCTTTGCCGCGGCCGCCCGCTTCTACGCTGCCGCCCTCGAGCTCTCGCCGACCGGCAACTCGCAGCGCCCGCATCTGCTCCTTCGTCTCGGAAGGGCCCGCCACGACGCAGAAGGGGAGGGCATGGAGGTCTTGATCGAGGCGCGGGACGCGCTGCTGGCGGCGGGCGAGCGCGAGGCGGCCGCCGAGGCGGAGGTCCTACTCGGTGACCTCATGGGCAATCGGGGACAACGAGATCTTGAGGACGAGCACCTCGAGCGTGCGGCGGCGCTCGTCGCGGACGTCCCACCCTCGCGGTCGAAGGCGTACACGCTGAACTACCTCGCCATGTCGCTGATGCTGCGCGGACACCATCGGGAGGCGATTCGTGTCGGGCGGGAGGCTCTGGGGATGGCACAGAGGCTCGGGCTCGAGGACCTTCGCGCCCATGCCCTGAACTCCATCGGGACTTCCCGCACGCTCTTGGGTGACACGGGCGGAATCGACGACATCGAGCGAAGTCTCGCCATTGCGCTCGAGAACAACCTGCCGGGGGACACACGGCGGGGGTTCGGCAATCTTGCCGAGGTGGTAGGGAACCAGCTCGGCGACCTCGGTCGCGCGTTCGAGCTTCGCGCCGAGGCTCTGCGCGTGGCCGAGCGCTTCGGCCTCGCCCAGGAGATCCACTTCTTCCGCGCGGAGCTCGCCATCGAGTGCTACTGGACGGGGCGATGGGACGAGGGCCTCGAACTCGCGGACGGCCTCCTCTCCAGGGCGAGGGCCGGCTCACCGCACTACATGGACTCCGTCTGCTGGCTTGTGCGTGGGCGCATCGGTCTCGCCCGCGGCAACGCGGAAGCCTTCCATGACGCCGCCAAGGCTCTAGAGGTCGCGCGCGTCGTCAAGGACTCGCAGGTTCTCTATCCGGCCGTCGCCTTTCGCGCCGATGCCGAGCTCGCCGCAGGCCGAACCGACGAGGCCGGCGCGCTCGCCGACGAGCTTCTCTCCTCGTGGTCTGCCAGGCCGGAGACGATGCTCGACTCTCATTTGCAGTCGTTCGTGGACCTGGCCGTTGTCTTGAGCGCTCTCGGGCGGGGACACGAGCTGATCGCGATCGCGAAGAACGCCAGGTTGCAGACCCGGTGGATCGATGCGGCGAAGGCCTTTGTCTCTGGAGAGTTTGTGCGAGCTGCAGAGATCTACCATGACGCAGGATCGCTTCCCGACGAAGCCTTTGCGCGTCTCAGAGCGGCTGAGGCGATGATCGGAGAAGGCCGTCGCACGGAGGGCGACCAGCAGCTTCAGCGCGCCCTTGCCTTCTACCGCTTGGTCGGCGCAACGGCCTACCTTCGCGAGGGAGAGACGCTCCTCGCGCGGACCGCATGATCGAGGCAAACATCGTCGCAGAGGGCAAGCGTGTCCTCGCACGCGCACACGACGGGCACATTCCGCTCCGCCTGCTCGGCGGCGTGGCCATCTACCTGCGCGCTCCCAACGGGCTCGCGCCGCCGTTCGCGCGCTCCTACGGCGACCTCGACTTCGTCACGGGGAAGAAGGCCGCGCGAGCGGCAGCCGAGCTCTTTCGCAACGAGGGCTATTCGCCCCATGTGGCCTTCAACGCCCTGCACGGGCAGGAGCGCATGCTTTTCTTCGACGAGGAGCATGACCGCCAGGTGGACGTGTTCGTCGGCGCCTTTTCAATGTCTCACAAGATCCCGCTCGACGAGCGCATCGAGGTCGACCCCGTGTCCATCCCGCTCGCGGAGCTCCTCCTGACGAAGCTCCAGATCGCCGAGCTGAATGAGAAGGACGTGGTCGACACGCTTGCCCTCCTGCACGACCACCCCGTCGGCGACGCCGACGGCGAGACCCTGAACGCCGGCCGGGTCGCCGCCCTCTGCGCAGGCGACTGGGGCCTCTGGCGGACGATCACCGGCAACCTCACGGCCTGTCGGGACATGGTTCCGCGCTACGAGATCCCTGACCGTGCGGTGGTCCAGGAGCGCGTCGAGGCGCTCCTCGAGCGGATCGAGGCCGAGCCGAAGACACGCGGCTGGAAGCTCAGGGCCAGGGTCGGCGAGCGCAAGCGCTGGTACGAGCTACCCGAGGAGGTCGCCGGCGGACCGTAGCCCGTTCGAGTCTCACGCCGCCGGGGACTCGCGCCGATGGTCCGGCCGGATGCGCCGTCTCACCGCCACGTGCGCGCTGGGCCTCGCCGCCCTGCTCGGGGCAGCGGGTTGCGGCGACGACCCCGCCCGGGGTGCGGCGGTCGGCGGCAACTTCTCGCTCGCGCAGGCGCAGCGGTTCGACGAGTTCCCGCTCTACGCTCTCGGCGACCGGCACGCGGGCCTGCCGCTGACAGCGGTTGAGCGGCGCTTCGACTCCTCCCCGAGCGCGCCTCCGGTGCGGCCGAACTACGTCGACTTCGTCTACGGAAGCTGTGAGGCGGTGGAGCAAGCGTGTGCGCCGCCGCTTTCGGTGCAGGTCTGGGCCGCGTGCGAGCGCAACCCGATGGGCTACGGCCCTGACGCAGGTCGCGAAGGGCCGGTGGAAATCCGCGGGGCACCTGGGTACTTCTTCGAGGACGGGCGTCGGCTCGAGCTTTCCACCGGAGTCGCCACCGTCGTCATTTTCGCCGCTGACCGCGAAGCCGCGCTCTCGGCTGCCGGAGCCCTCGAGGGTGTGAACAACGACCTTCGCGACGGCGACGCGCTTCCCGCTCCGGAATACGCGCGACAGGAAGGCGGCGTGATTAGCGTGATTCCCTGTCCCTACGAGGATCCCGCGCAGCTCGTCGAGCAGGATCCCGCGAGGTCCGCTGCGGTCGCGCAGGCCCTCCAGGACTCGCTTTCCGCCGGTGCCGATCACGGCCAGAACCACGCCGTGCGCTCGGTCGAGTGCCTGCGCAGCGGCGCGCTCGCGCCAATCGGGGAAATCGACGACTTTCATAGCTGCGCCATCGTCTGGGCCGACGGCTCAGGCACGTCGTGGTGCGTCCTCTCGAGCGGTGACAACTCGCTGTACGGGACGCTCCCCGACTCGTGCGAGGCAGCCGGTGCGGGCGGCTGGGGCCAGTCGCCCGACCCTCCCCACCCGGCTATCGAGACCGACGAACGCGCGCTTGCGTGGGGTGTCCACGCCGACGGCGCCTGCGGCACCTGGCGGGAGCGGCAGGCCCAAGCGATGGCCGATCTCGATCAGGACCTGGTCCTGGAAGACCTGTCCTACGTCTGGTTCGTCATGCGGCCATACGAGGCGGGCATCGTTCGAGACCTGCGTGTGATCCCCGGCCGCACCGGGGTTGCCCGCCGCGCCGTAACGCTCTACGAGCGCCGACTAGCGTTCATCGACAAGGGCCTGAGCGCATGGCAGCAGGGCAAGGAGCGGCGCGCACTGTCACGCTTCGACAGCGCCCAGGCGCTCTCGCTTCCGCTTTCGCGCCTCTTTGAGGCGATCCAGGCGAGCGCCTGCGAACCGGCGTAGCCGCCGACTTCTCGGCCCATGCCCTAGCGTTCGCCGGTTGCAGGTGTTTAATTGCGCGCGAGGGGAGCGCCGTGCGCCTTTTCTTCGCCACTGACATCCACGGCTCCGAGACCTGCTGGCGGAAATTCCTGAACAGCGGGAAGCACTACGGCGCGGACGTGTTGGTCCTCGGGGGCGACATGACCGGGAAGGCGCTCGTCCCGCTCGTAGACGACGGTGGGGGCAACTGGCACGCGACCCTGCTCGAGAACCGCCATGAGCTTGCCGGCGAAGAGGAGGTCGTCGGGTTCGAGGAAGCGGTCCGCCGCCGGGGCTACTACCCGTTCCGCACGACGCCTGACGAGCTGGCTGAATACGAGGCCGATCCGGAGCGGGCCGACCGCTTCTTCCACGAGCAGATGCTCGCGACCGTGCAGCGCTGGATGGACTTCGCCGACGAGCGCCTCGAGGCGCAGGGCATGGAGGCGTACGTCTGCCCGGGGAACGACGACCAGTTCGACATCGACGAGGTGATCGATCGCGCGCGCCACGTCCATCTGGTGGAAGGACGCGTGGTCGAGATCGACGGGTTCCAGCTCGCGTCGACGGGCTGGTCGAACAGAACGCCCTGGAAGACGTACCGCGAGGAGGACGAGCCCGACCTCGGCGCGAGGATCGGGGCCGTCGCGGCGCAGCTGACCGCGCCTCCGGAGCGAACCATCTTCAGCCTGCACTGTCCTCCATACGGCTCGGGTCTGGACGACGCTCCCGAGCTGACGGAGGACATGCGTCTCAAGCACGCCGGCCACGCCCCGGTTCCCTGCGGATCGAGGGCCGTCCGCGAGGCCATCGAGCAATTCCAGCCGGTGCTGTCGCTGCACGGTCACATCCACGAGGCGCGCGGAAACACCCGGATCGGCAAGACGCTGTGCATCAACCCCGGGAGCTCGTACGAGCAGGGCGAGTTGCTGGGGGCCGTCGTCGATCTCGACGGCGGCAAGAAGGTCAAGAACTTCGTGCTGACCAGCGGATAGGAGGACGAATGGCGACTACAGTCGGCGACGTGTCGTATCCGAGGGACGAGCGCACGCTCTTCGCTCGGAAGGCGACCGGGCTCGTGCGGGGCTGGTCGGTGAGGGACGGGTTCATCTACGCGTTCTTCTCGATCAACCTGATCACCCTCGGACTCTTCATCTTCTCGTACGCGGTCTTCATCCCCAGCGGCAGCCTCATGTGGGCGGTAATCATCTCCGGCGCCTACCTCGTCCTGCAGGCGATCACGTACGCCTCGCTCATCGCCGCCATGCCCCGCGCGGGCGGTGACTACATCTGGATAAGCCGGGTGCTCGGGGGAGGAATCGGCTTCGTGCTTGCCGCCTGCGGTTGGTGGTTCATCCTCTGGCACTGGGTCCCGATCTACGCGAATATCCTCAACGTTGAGGTCTTCGTGCCGCTTGGCGCGATCGTCGGCGCCGAGGGCTGGGTGTCGTTCTGGTCTGAGCCCAAGAATCTCTTCTGGGCCTCGATCATCACGGCGGTGCTCGCCGCCGTGGTCATCTCGCTGGGGATGCGCATGTACGCGCGCATCCAGAAGTTTTGTTTCTACGGCGGGCTGATCGGGCTCGCCTTCATGTTCATTCTCCTTCTGATCAACTCGAAGGCCGATTTCATCTCCGCCTTCAACACGCAGGCGAGCGACGTCCTCGGAACGAAGGGCGGCGCATACGACGGCGTTCTCAAGGCCGGGGACGTGGGAACGGACGCCGGCTCGAGCGTGGCGACGTTCGGGGCCGCCAAGGGGGTCTTCCTTCTGATCCCGTTCATGCTCTTCTTCAACCTCTGGTCGAACTGGGGCGCCACGTTGTACGGCGAGGTCCGAGGCGCCTCGGACTTCCGTAAGAACGTCTATGCAATGGGCGGCGCTCTGATCGCGACGACCGCTCTCGCGGTCGTGATGTTCTTGCTGTTCGCAAAGACGATGGGGTGGGACTTCTACAACGCTTCCAACAACGCGTACTGGAGTGGCACGGGCCCGTTGGGGGTTTTCCCATACCCAGGCCTTCTGGCCTCGTTCCTGATGGGCGGCGCCTTCTGGCAGTTCCTCCTTGTCGGGCTGCTCTCGCTCTGGTTCTTCGGCTGGGTTGGGACGGTGTTCCTTTCGTCGACAAGAGTCGTGTTCGCCTCCGCGTTCGATCGCGTGTTGCCCGAGTACGCGGCGAAAGTGACGAGGAACGGCGTCCCGATCGTTGCAATCGCGCTAATGCTGCTGCCATCGATCCCGATCGCCTGGTTCTACTCACACAACGCGAGCTTCTTCGACTGGACGCTCGCGGCCACGGAGGTGATCGCGATCACGTTCGCAGGCTCGGCAATCGCTGCGCTCATCCTGCCGTGGCGGAAGCCTGAGATCTACAACGCCTCGCCGATCGCCCGCTACAAGATCGCGGGCATTCCCCTCATCACGGTCGCGGCGGGGGGCTTCCTCGTGATGCTCGGCTTCGCCATCTACGAGTGGCTGAACAACACCGTCTACGGCGTCGACTTCCATGCTCACCGCGGGTCGATCTGGTACATGCTCGTCCTCTACGGCATCGCGCTGGGGATCTATCTCGGGTCGCGGATCTACAGGCGCAGCCAGGGGATCGACATGCGGATGGTGCACTCGGAGATCCCGGTCGAGTAACCGATCGAAGCGG
>WNFZ01005219.1_pt1 | contig 29810 bp, 37 predicted proteins | sample 5400081 | NCBI WGS metagenome assembly WNFZ01 (sample SAMN13153365, study PRJNA577476) | soil metagenome | isolation source: 80 cm soil or saprolite under grassland replicate 1 | place: USA:California | collected 2016-06-15 | reverse complement strand
GGCTACTGAAACCTTTCGACCACTATTTCGTCAAAATTACTAGGAGGAGAATTTTGCTATGAAGAAGACCAAAAGTATAATCGCAAGTGGTTTGATTTTGGGAGGATTATTGACAGTGGCTGCTCCTGCAATGGCTGATTGGGGTCGTCATAGAGAGCTGCGCCACGATAGACGAGAGTTAAACGATACCAGACGAGAATTTCGTCGGGACCTCCGGCGTGGCGCGGATCCGAGCGAACTCGCTCAGGACAGAGCTGCGATTGCGCGCGAGCGAAGAGAACTGTGGGAGGATCGATACGCGTGGAGACGAGGCTATGACTACGATCGAGATTGGGGTTGGTGGCGCTACTGGCGTCGTTAGGACTAGCAGCTAACTGTTTAAATCAAGATCCACTCAAAGGAGGATTCACTCAAACGAGCGGCATAAACTAAGTAGATTTTAACAGGTCCCTGAACCTCTCGCACCGCTGCTGCATTCGCGGCGGTGCGAGAATCTTCTTTTCACAAAACACCCTAAAAAAAATCTTTTTGCTCGGTCCTTGCCTTTTGCAATTTGTGCCGTCACAATAAGGCGCAGGTGGACCTTCTCCTTCGCTGTCCTAATCAATAAATTCACCGGTGAATTAGCTCTTTGCACGCTCTAATCGTCCATCTGGAGGGGAGTTAATTGCTATGTGGAATCGATTACATCGCAAGCACGTCATCATGGCTTTTCCCAGTTTCGACACAGCGACCAATTCCTGGGTACCTCAGGCGGATATTACCTGGTGCATCGGTCCGACGCGTGAATCGGCATTCGTCAGATTTACAACTCGCGTTACCACGGAGAACGAAGCGGTAAGCTGCGCCTTACACAAAGGCGTGTCCTGGATCGATCAACGCCTCAAACATTTGCGCAATCGTCAGCCTGCCGTTCGCGAGCGGCTTGGTGATGTGATCGAAGCACTGCCGCAGAGCTTGAAGCGGTCAGAGTCCAGGCAGCTGCCGGTATTCCAACTCACGACGCCAGCTAGTCAAAGGAAGGCTCTCACTTTCGTTCAATTCAAGTCGGTCATGGCCCAACTCGGCTTGCGCGGAAGTGAACAATCGCTGCACAAAAGCTATGACGCGCTCGTCAAATTGCGCAATACCCGCCACTGCTCTTGGGCGGAAATTAGAGACAAGATGCAACGGTCTCAGAAGCTTCCCGCGACCGCACGTCGGCCGGCCCGCGCCGCGAAAGCGGCGGGGCTCCCACTCACGACGCGGGATTGGCGGCGAATCGTCTAGTTCGCAGTCAACACATTCCAAGCGCGAGCATTCGCAAACCCTAGGGATCACGCTCTCAAGGCAGGACGTCATTCCCTAAGAGGTGAGTTTGCTCGACCAAATCTTGCGATAAAACTTGGGCTTTGTTTCCAGCAACGAACACCGGAGGAATGAAGATTTGGCCGGTAAAATTCGCCCAATCCACGGAATAATAGCCCGGCGCCGGTAGTCACTAGAACTCGACAGTATATTCTGTTCCCGTACGGCCTTTGCATCTGCCGAGGCCACGGCCCGTCGAGGAAGATCCGATCAAGAAGCACTGCATGATCGTTCTTCTGTCGCCTTGTAAGCTCGCGGTCCAATATAGCAGCGGCCCTCTCAGGGTCTGGATCGACTCGCCGGACGATTTGTTATAGTTCTCGCCGTAAGCAACATCGGCCAAGGTGCTGGACCCGCCGAGAAGGCCGCCAAAGACATTGCCATGCGCAAACAGGTCGGGGCCGTCCGCATCAATCGAACCGCCGCCAAATGCGTTTTGGTAGCTTTCGAAAAAGTTCCGGCGCGGAACCGGCTTGAAAGCGCCGACCAGTACTTCTCCGTCTGAAGCGACAACCTGAATTAGCCCCGTTCCCTCACGCGCGAAACGCCAGCGGCCATTGAGTTTCTCGCCGTCCCGGGAATGCATGGTCAGTGGATACGTACAGGCTGACAAAGACAGAAAAACGATGACTACCAGGACGACTCTGACTAAGTCCATCATCAAAAGGTTACGGCACAATGTTTTCGCTCGCGGCATTCCAACACCTAGTTTAGCCGCACAAGTCGACTTCGACAACTGAAATCACCTAACTAAAAGGTTTTCTGACCCAGCAAGATTATGCTACCTTTCGCCACGGCCGTATGTTTCGGCAGTGAGAGCCTGCAAGATTATGAGGAGCACATCCCATGGCACAAGATGAACGGGTGAAAGCATTAATGGCAGCGTTTCAGAAGACGGCGTACTTTAAATGGATGGCTCGCCAAGGCATTCCGGTGGTCGACGGCTATGGAGTCGAGGATGTCCGGGATATCGCCATGGCATCTTGGGCGCGCATGGGCGGCAACGCTGCCTTCGTCAACCTTTACGGCATGGAGGGCGTCACTGGCATGTATGTGTCCTGGAAGGCCAAGGCGCCGCTGAAGTTTGGCAAGACGGCGGTCGCAAGCAGATGTTTGAGTGGGGTCCGTGGAGTCTTTTCGCGCCGCCGCTCAATACCTGGCATCGCCTGCTCAACGGCGGTCGCACGCCGGTAAAATTTCTCGCCGTCACCAACGCTCCACTGGTGATGGACGTCGTTCACAACGAAGAGTTTGTTTTCAACTGCCCGTACAATTTTGCCGACCGCTACTCGGCCGCCGAGGGTTATTTTAACCAGGGACACAAGCGCTACGAGTCGGGCATGCAGCATATCTGGGAAACCAACTTCATCACGGACATACAGTCAGCGAGTATCGACAAGCGGGAAGTGAAAGGCGCCGGCGTGAGCATCACTCAGTTTGAATTGGCCGGCAATAGTCTGATTGGCCACCTAGCCCAGTGGCCGGCGGGGCGATACCACAAGGCACATTACCATGGCCCTGGAGCAATTTTGTTGGGCTTGCAGTCGTCCGGCTATGTGCTGTTGTGGTCAAAAGAGATCGGCACGCGACCCTATGAAGCGGGACGAAGCGCAGATGTTGTGGAGGTGAAGTGGAAAGCCGGCAGTGTCTACTGCCCGCCGGGCGGATGGTTTCACCAGCATTTCAACACCGGGGCGCAACCGGCGCGCCATCTCGCGCTACGCTACGGCAGCCGCATTCACCCGCTTGGATTTAAGATTGCCGACAAACGCAGCGAAGACGGAGTTTACATCGACATCAAGCGAGGCGGCACACTGATCGAATATGCCGACGAAGATCCGCACATCCGTAAACACTACGAAGACGAGATGAAGCAAACAGGAGTGCAGTGTGAAATGCCCCAAGTATGAACGTTCGAATCGTTCAAGCCCATCAAATTGTAAAGACAGTCGGCGTCGGATCAGATTGAACTCTTTCTCTTTGAACTGCTTGAACGGTTGGAATCTACTTAATCACCTCTCCTGCAAATTTTGCGATGCCACCGCTGCTTCTCAATAGGACCCAAGCAATGACAAACTGACTTCAATTGTTCCGCTGATAACGATTGCGCTACCGGGGGTAACTTCGGGCTAGCGCCACCGCGCCCGTCGAACGCGCATTCGGACCGTCAGCTCGCGCAATTTGTCGATGGGGAGAATTTCGGTGATTTTTTGACCGTCACCCAAATCATATTCGACCGACACGGAGTCTTTGGTCCAGCAAATGGTAAATGCATGCGGCTCGAGTCTATCGATATGTCTCCCGACACTACGCAGGAGCTGAGAAAATTTCATGGTTCCCGTTGCTTGAGCAGAAAGTTGCCTGCGCCGTTTTCTTCTGCCTTGAGCGTCGAGCCAGGAGACATAACTGGGTTCGTAATGGAGTGAACCGTCATCGCGCAGCAAGTGAGCACCCCTGCGCGACGACTTTTGGGAATTCCACACTTTCTCGGAGAGGCTTTTTCGGGTGTCCAATTCCGCGATGTCTGGCAGGGAGTCGCTGCGGACGACGTAGTTGCGTCCGTCCTTTTCCATGACAAAAGCCACGACTCCGAGAGATTCGAGAGACTGACCTATGGCTCGTAACGACTTTGCGTGCGGCATCCTGAGGCTCCTACTCGGCCATCTTCGACTTTCGCAATTACGCCGTAGCTTCGAAGCGACGCGAGCAGCAGTAAATTTCAATCCATATTTTAGTTGGGCAGCGCATTTCACGCAACGCTGGGTCCGCTAGGGAAACCGTCAACAATCCATGAAGGCGCGGGCCAGAGGACGTCAAAAATGCCAAACGGCCCAGCGCAACGAACCACGAGGGGTGATCACAGCATGACCGAAACAGATCAAGATTGCTCAAGCTGAGACTGACTAGCGGGCTCTACCGACGCAATTTCCCCGCGGACAGTTTCTTTCACTGAAAACGCCAGCAGCGCCGCAGTGGCGAGGGAGCCAAAACCAAACAAAGCGAATGCCGCGCCGTACGCGATCTGATCCGCCACCAAACCAAAGAGAGCCGGACTGACCAGACTGCCGATCTCGCCAATAAGGCGCCAGAAACCGAAGAACCGGCCACGCGCGTTGGCCGGCGCCATGTCCGATCCTAGCACCTGCATGCTTCCCGCAGTCACAGCATGACCGCAATGAATCCAAAGAAAGCCGGCGATGAAAAATCCCAGGCTCCAGTGCCACACCGCGCTCGAGGCAAGAAACCAAAGACCGAGAGATATGAACATGAACCCCGGCACCATCGTGGTTTTGCGCCCGAATCGGTCCATCAAGTAACCACAAGATAGTGTGATCGGAATGCCGACGATGGTGCTGGTGGTCGCCAGTCCGCCCAAGCCCTTCGGCCCGACGCCGTATGCGAAGGTCGCATAAAGCAGCAGCGTTCCTCCCCAAAGCACACCACGAGTCATGGACGCAAAGAATTGAGCGCAAAAAAAACCGCGATAGCGTGGATCGAGCATCAGCGCCAACAATGCCCGGGTGTCCAGAGATTCTTCGGTGTTTCTACCACTCGTTCTGTGCACGCTTGGTGCCGACTCGCGCACGAGAAAAAAACTCGGCACAATGGCCAGCAATGCCAACGCACCGTGCGCCATGAAGGGGACGCGGATACTCCAGCCCGCGAGAAAGCCGCCCAGCGCCGGACCGAGCAGTCTGCCGGCGCCCTCGATCCCTACCATGCCGCTCATCTGCCGGCCGCGTTGACGGCGTTTGCCGACGTCTGCGATGATCGCCAACCGGGCCTGACGCCACATTTCCATCGCCGCGCCGCCGATGAAGCGATACGCGAGCAGTTCCGGAAAAGAATGCGCCAGCGCCGTCAACCACGACGACGCAGCCATCAGGACGGGCCCGGCAAACAGAATCGGACGCCGGCCGGCGCGGTCAACCAAAAAGCCCGTGGGCACAGCTGCAACGAGCCCGCCGAGCGCGTGGACGACGATGACAAGGGAAGCGACGCCGAATCCTGTGTCGAACGATTTCGCCAGCACCGGGATCGCGGGTGTCGCAATGCTGTAGCCCAAAGCGAATACAAAAGCCGGAAAGTATAACGTTAAGAGCTGGTAAGTGGAAAGTATCCCAGGGCTGTCGTACTTTTCGGATTCGATGACTTTAGCCATGCGGGGAATACGCCGCCCTTGCCAATATGGTAACCGCGGAAAATCTGCAACGGCTTCGAGTTTGTTTCATCCGCGCCGTTATTGAATACACAAATGAGATCACGCGCGACCGGGACACTAATGGCGGCGCAATCGGCCCCGCTAGGGGTTGAAGCCAAGCAATTTCCGTTGGGCGTCGTCCAGAGCTACCGACCAAACGCCGCGCTCTTTAAAATACTGGACCGCCGCCGGATGATACGGCAGCGTCACATCCGGATCCACGGCGCGTTGTCGGGTCCAGTCTTTGAAGCTCGGGTGCAGCGACGGGAGCTTGTCGATGTTGTCCCAGACGCCTTTGAGAACGGTGCTGATCACCCGATCAGCAGCTCCCTTGTGGCTGGTTAAGTAGATATCGTACGCGTTCACGCACGTATCCTCCACCACCGCCGTGGCCTGACCGCGCTTGAGCCAGTGCGGATAGTAGCCGGGCACCGCACGCCGTAGCCGCTTCTCTCCCTCGGGAGAACAGTCCATCGATATATGACGTACGCCCACGGCGGCGTCGGCTTCTTTGACCTTAGCTGCATCCAGCGCGCACAGGCTGACGTCGGCGCGCCCTTGGACCAAGGCATCGATTCCTTCGTTGACGCCCGGCACCGGAACGATCTTGACGTCTTCCCATTTCATTCCCGCGCCAGATAGATAACCGAACAGGTTGTACCAGTTGGCAAGCTGCGCCGGATATTCGCCTGTGACCCTCTTGCCGCGGATATCGTGGATGGTTTTAATCGGCGAATCCTTGCGTACAAGCGGCGCCGTCAACAACACCGACCCGCGCATCACCAGACGCGCATTGGGTGTGTGTTGGATCTGAAACGGCGCGCCCTCGCTGGCAAACTTGGCAAGTCCGCTCGCCAGCGCATAGAACACTGTGCCTGGCGGATTGGCGCCAATGGTCAGCGAGCGCGGCAGTTGTTGGGCGTCGGCGACGACACAAGTCCATAGGTAGAGCGTGAGTAATATAACGATGGACCGCGAAATCCCGCGATGCTTCGGCCGCATAAAGGCTCCCTCTCTCATGCTATTGACTCACGTCTAACTCGGCTTGTGTCTTCCCCTTGCTAAGGGCGGCTTCAACTCAGTAAACGAAATCCGTGTTCAATCCCAACCATATAGGCGCCTGGCGTTTTCGCCGAGAAATTTTTGCTTCGACTCTTCCGAAATATCCTTACGCTCTCGTATCGTCGACACGACGTAGGGGAACATGCCATCCCAGTGGGGATAATCGCTTTGAGTAATGGCGCTTCGCATTGCCGTTTTTCCCACTCTTCATCCATTCGATCCATCCAATAAGGCACCCAACCGCAACCGCACTCGAGAAATGCAATCCTCAACTTGGGAAACTTCTCAGCGACGCCGCCATAAATCAGCGCGGCGCAGTCGATCATGGTCTCGAATGGACGGGCGACAGTGTGGGCGAACAAGAATGTATCAAAGCGGATCTCCCCGGCGGGACCTTGCCGGGAATTGTGCACAAGGAGCGGCGTGTTGAGTCTTTCAAGCTCCTGGTAAATCGGCCAAAAAACCGGTGTGCCGAGATGATCCTTAAGGCCGAAGGAAGCGATCGTAATGCCGGCGAGCCCAAGCTTCGTAATAGCGCGATTGACCTCCGCCAGCGCGGCCGGCACATCCTGGAAAGGAACCAAACCGATTCCTTTCAGGCGCGGGCTTTCTTTGCAGACGCTGGCGATCCAGTCGTTGTAACCGCGGCAGAACGCGGCGGCGTAGTCTTTCTCCGGACTCTGCGTGATGCCGAACGCGCTGGTCGGAAACAGAACCGACACTTCGATGCCTTCCCGATCCATGTCCCTCAGGCGCGTCGGCACGTCCGCGACGTCGATGCCGAGCTTGCCGTACATACTGCTGTCCCACTTGTCCTTGGCGACGAGCGGTCCTTGTCTTCGGCAAAAAGGCTCCTCCATGCATGCGCGGATATCCGCATCCCGGTCCTGAACGTGGCCATCGGCATCGATGACTTTGGCGTTTTGCATACTTCTTCCTGTCCTCCTGTATTTCTTTATCGTCTGCGTAACTTCATAGCGCTTTGCGCGCGTACCCCGAGTACCGTTTCTCGCTTACCACAGCGCCATTTAAATGGTCAATGCTCTCTCGCGTTCAATTTGCTGCCTGGCTACACCGCTGCACCGATTTTCGACAGATGTTTGCCCGGTTTCCAGATTTGAGCTTCGCCTATTGGAAAAATCATCCTGGCGCGCCTAGCGCCGCCATCCCAGGAGCGACAATCGAGTCGATTTGACTCGCGGCGCAAGGATCGGCTATCTGTCTCGCATCACTCACTGAGCTTGTAACAGAGGTGATCGATGATCAAAAAACGCCTGTTTATTGCTTTATGTATGGTCGGGTGTTTAAGTCTCAGCGCGTCTGCCCGCGCCGGCGAAGCGTCGCCGCTACGGAAGATTCGCGCCGCCATCACCTCGATATCCGGCTCCATGGCTCCTCCGTGGGCGGCTCACGAGTCGGGCATTTTCAAAAGGTACGGTTTGCAAGTCGAAGTCATCGCGACGCCGAGCGGTGTGCAGGGAACCAACGCCCTCATTGCGGGTGAAGTCGCATTCGTACAGATCGCCGGCGGGACAACGACGGGCGCCACGGTCGGCGGCGCCGATTTGAAAATTGTCGCAACGATGGTTGGCAACCTGGTGCTGAATCTGGTCGTGCGCCCTGAAATCGAGAAGGCCGAACAACTGCGTGGCAAAAGCATCGGCATAAGCCGTTACGGCACGTCGCTTCACACCGGCGCCCGCCTCGCCGCAAAACACTTCGGTCTGGAGCCGGGTAAAGATATCCACATCGTCGAGATCGGCGCCGGCGATTGGATTGTCGGTGCGTTACAGGGAAACCGCGTGCAAGGCGGTGTGTTCGGCTATCCCGCCACCAGCCGAGCGGTAAAATTCGGCAATCGAGTGCTCTTGCATCTCCCGACGCTCAATCTTCCTTACGCGTCGACCGGTGTCTCGACGCGTGGCGAAATTATTCGCGATGACCCGGACTTGGTGCGGCGTTATCTTTCGGCTCAGATCGAGGCGATCGCCCTAATGAAAAGAGATCGCGCGTTTACGATGAAGGTTCTCTCAAAGTATCTGCGGACCAATGACATGGATATCCTTACCGAGTCCTACGATATCCAAATCGCCAAATACATGATGAAGGTGCCTTTGCCAACGGCTGACGCAGTGAGGTCGGTCTTAGACGAACTCGCCGAACGAAATCCTAAGGCCAAAGATCTGGACCCTAATAAATTCTTCGACGACCGATTCGTCCGTCAATTACAAGCCGGTGATTTTATCGAATCGTTGTATCGATAATCCAAAAAGGCTCCATCGTCGGCGAAATTAGCCATTTTTTAGTTCAGCCGCAGCATTCTTTCCCGCGATGTAACCCTGCGTGGTGCAACGACCGAGTCCGTGTTGATTGAATCCACCGGCCGATTCACCCGCGCAATAAAGACCCGGGATAACCTGAGCCTGCATGTCCATCACTTGGCACTTGCCATTGATGCGCAGGCCGGAACGAGTGTCATGCACATTGGGAGTGGCCCATGCCGCATTGAACGGCGGCGTTTGGATTTTGTATTTCGGCGCCGGCTTGCCGAAATCGCTGTCTTTCCCCGCATCGACAAAGGAGTTGTACCGATCCACCCCGGCTTGCAAGATCGCGCCGTTCATCGGTTTTGCCTGATACTCGTTTTTGATCGCCGCCGCGAGTTCCGCCAGGGTATTCGCGCTGAAGAAATAACCGTCGAGATCGACGTACGGCGGCGTCACCTTCCAGCCTTCCCTCTTGACGGCGTCGGCGTCGAAGATCGCCCATACCGGCCCGGCGGAATAATCCGGCGGTTCGGAATACTCGTTCATCGCCACCGCAGCATTGAAGAAATTATATTTGCTGGGATGATAATCGATCTTCTCGTTGTTGCGATAGTCGTTAGGCGTGTAGGGGTTGATGTCGTTGTACACGTTGCCGTGCGGATAATCGCCTTTGGTCTCGTCGTAGAATCTTTTGCCCACTTGATTGACCAAAATCAAATCGTGCCAGTCTTTCACGTTCAAGCCGGTCGAGCGGACCAGCGGAAAAATCGGGCTCTCTAACTCCCACGTCATGTAATTGTATTTGGTCGCAAGCGCTCGTTTAGTGCGAATATTATCCCCGTTCTCCAAGGTTTGGTTTGCGAAGCCCCAAAGCGAAGCGCCGATCGCCGTCGCAGCAAGCTCGCCGCTGGCATCCTGGTAGCTATAGGGTTCCCCCGCGACCGTCAGCACAGCGGTTAATCTCGGGTCGAACATGCGCCGAAAATTCAAGTTGCTGGTCATGCCGCCGGTCGTGACAATCACCGCTTTTTTCGCGCGTATATTCATCGTCGGTTGAGTGCTCTCGATATTACCGTCGTGGCGAAAGCTCTTTAACGGCGTCGACTGGCCCGGCAAGATTCGCGGTGTGTGCTCGGTGGTGATGCCGATCACTCTTCCCGCGCTGGGCTTCTCTCGAACGATCGTCGCCATCTTATAATTGAGCAAGAATTGCACGCCCTTTGCGCGGGCGCTCGCCTCGAGCGGTCTGATCAGTCCGGTTCCCGCTCGGTTGTTTGGACTTTCTGCTCCGGCGCCTTTGGTCCAAAAGCAATGATTTTCCCGCGGCGCCGAGTTTCCCAAGTTGTGTCCGCCCTGATTGTCTGGCGCGACTTCTTTAAACTTCACGCCGTTTTCCAAGAGAAATTCATAGGTCAGCGCGCAGTGATCGGCAAATGCGCGCATGACCGCACGGTCGTTGTAACGGTAATCCGGCCAACCATTAGGCTGCACGATGGTCCAATCGGTGAGATCAGAGAAGACCGTGTCCGGGGTATCCTGTATGCCGTATTTCTTCTGGGCGCTTGTGCCGCCCCCCAACGGCACGTTGCCGCCGCTGATGATTGCGTGTCCGCCGATATCATAATTGGTCTCGACAACAATCACCGACGCCCCACCATCCGCGGCCTTAATCGCCGCGGGCAGCCCCGCCGCCCCCGATCCGATAATTACGACATCCGCTTCCAGATCCCAGCTCTGATCACTCGTTGCTGTTTGCGCCATTGCTTTGTCCTCCGCTCATAATTCGCTCAAATTTTGCAATCGCTTACATCTGCAGAAACAAAAATGCAAGTCACGATGAGCCAAAGGTAACAGGCAAAAACCGTAGTTTCACTGTTTTGCACTTTTACTTTTGACTTCTAACTCCGGATCCTCTAGACGGGATCGAGTGTCATCGAGGAAATAGCAGAAGCGAAAGGATACGACAATGCCACGCTTACCAGACATTGACGAAAAACAACTGACTCCGGAGCAACGGCGAATTTACGACCAAGTGAAACGCGTGCGCGGCCACGTGCGTGGTCCTTTTGCGATTTGGCTGCGTAATCCCGAGTTGGCGGAGTGCTGTCTTAAGCTCCAGGATATGTTCGCATCACGGGTGAGGCTCGAAAGACGGCTGGTGCAGTTGATGATCCTGGTCTCGGCGCGGCTCGCGACCGCGCAGTTTGCCTGGTTCATTCACGAGCCTTATGCAGTCAAAGAGGGCATCTCATCCGATATCGTCGAAGCGATTCGCGAACGGCGCACACCGAATTTCGCGCGCGCGGACGAGCGCCTGGTCTACGACGTCACGCTCGAGCTCAATACCACGCGCACATTGTCCGAGCCGACCTACACCCGCGGAATGGCCATGTTCGGAGAGGAAAAGATGGTCGAACTCGTCGCCGGGATCGGTTTCTACGTCATGGTGGCGATGACGCTCAATGCCTTCGATGTGCCGGTGCCGGACGGCAAGAAACCCCTGGCTGAATAGCGGTCAGTGAAACATTATTTCTGGCGTTATTCCGGGCAGCTGGCGGTAGCTAGCGCGACCCGGAATCCAGAACCCCCTCTTTGTCTCCCCCTTAGCAAAGCAAAGGGGGAGATTTAGTGGGGGGCTGCCGGTTTTCACCGGCATGACGGAAAAAGCCGAATGACTTCTTAAATCAACTTCTGACTCAGGACACTAGTACGCATAAGTGAATTTTTCACGGCAGTCTAATTTTAATAGACCGCAGAAAAAATCTCGCACTTCCGGAGCCCCCATGAACTTGTCGTACTCATAGTGCGGGCCATAGCTGGCCCAAATCTCCGCGCCGGGTTCAATATCCTTCAACGCTAGAAATACAAAATAAGGATGCGTGCAAAGCTGTTTGACCGCTGCGTTTTGGAAGTTCGTGTCTATCCCGTTGATCTTGCTGGGGGCGAAATTGATGCGGCTCACGTTGGCGCCGTAAGCTTTGCTATCGATATATTTGTAGGGATGCGATTCCTTCCACGCGCATTTCGGTATCGATGCGATGTAGTGATTGCCGAGCGACTCGTCGTTGTCCGCAACCAGGCGCCCGCCCAACTCACCGATCACTTCGCCTTTTTTGATTTTTACGACAGCAAACAAGCCGTTCCCGCCATTGGGAACCAGCGATTTCTTTATCACTGTCCTTTTATCGTATTCCTTGTTTATTTTTAGTATCGCCACCTGTTCGCCCGGTGCGTCGAGAGAGCTGCCGGCAATAAAAATGACCGCAAAATTTAGCATCAAAATCCGCAATCGGGTTTTCATTTTTTGCTTCCGTGGGCGCGCCTCCGTGGGTAATCTAACCGAGTTTTCGGCGAGCGGTTAATTCAGTCCAAAGAGCCTTTTCGCGTTCAACGCGAGGATGTTTGCCTTGTCCGTATCGCTGATCTTTGCCGCCTTTACTTCTTCCAGTGTCGCACAATGTTCATAGCTCGGCGGATACGAATAAAACAGGCTACCAAAAACTAGCCGGTGCGATCCCGCGGCCTCAACAAATTGTCGGATGTACGCCGAGCCGCGTACATGCGCCGTGTCGAAAAGAATATTCGACGTTCGCTTGGCGATGTCCAATGCGAGCTGGCTATTCGCATTCGTCGTCAAGGCATCCATCGAGACGAAAGTGAGCTCTGGAAATTCCACCGCCAAACGTTCCAATCGCCACACCGCTTCCAGGTTGGACTCCGCATTGGTGTGAACCAAAGGCACAAGTCCCAACTCACTCACCTTCTTGAGCAGCGGCCGCATCAGCTGATGATCGACGGCCACTCCCTGAAACCGGCTATGCCACACGACTCCCTCCAACCGAAGTTCATGTTTAATTCTTTCCAACTCGGCCAGCGAGCGCGTGCCGTGGAGCGGTTCCACCGTGCCGCAGGCCACCGGAAAGCGTTTGCGGTCACGCCGGCGATAGCCGGCCACCGTATCGTTGCAGCGCATCGTGTCCTTGATGCCGTCCGCCTGGATATAACCCGTGGCGGCCAGGATTGCCGACATCGTCACGCCGTTCGCCTCCATGATCCGCACACGGTTGGTGTAATCACGGTCCTGCCAGTCATTTCCTTCCTGTAGACTTCCGCCCGTCAATGAACCGAGATGATGATGAATATCGAAGATTTCCATGGCCCCCCCCGGGATCGTTTTCGAAATTATCTCACGAAACTCCGTACGACTGTGCGATTAACTCCGACATTCTTCATTTTGATAATTCGTTGGCGCTGTCCGGGAACTGCAACACGCCGACAGCCAATAATCTTCTCCCGCGAAATAGCAGTGTTTTCTTAGCAGGAACTTTCCCCGGTTTCCAGGCTTCTTGGCACAGGCATTGCCTAATGTATAGATGTGTGGAGAATTTACGGGAAGGAGTATTTTCCATGAATCGAACAAGAATTAGATCGATGGCAGGAATAGCGCTGCTAGCAATTATGACGGCGTTCGCGAGCGGCTGCTATTACTACGGGTATGATTATCCAGAATATTATGCGCGGCGGGACTGGCGTTATGACCGATACTATGATCGCCGCTATGATCCGCGCTACGACCGCTATTACGACAGTCGTTATTACGACGGTCGTTATGGCTGGCGCTATCGGGACCGTTATTACGACAACCGCACCGCGCGGGTCTGGCGCGATAACAACGACCGCTACTCCGATTGATAACGTCATTGATCGCGCATAGCGGGAATATTATTCACACAGGCTCGGTCCAAAGGACCGGGCCTGTTCTTGTGGCGTCATAGAACTCGATTGGATGTGGCTGAAAAGTTGCCGCCATTGCCTCAGTAGTGAATCCTCCGGTGCCGACCCTGTCATTCACCTCAAAATAGACCCGGCAATTCGTCAACTGAATGCCGTCAATCTCCGCAGGTAATACGACAGCGATGCGATACCAAGCAAATGTAAAGCCCTTTGATATGCTCTGGCGAATGTTGTCGCATACCTCCCACTTCGAGTCATCATACTCGGCCAGTCGCGCCGGAGTATTCAGCAACTGCGCCACAAGCCCTTCATTGGGCTCTCCAACCACGACCGACGCGCCATTATCCCTTAACCTTCTGACGATCCGCTTCTTTGTTTAAGTCCAAAGCTATTCTTGGCATGATTTTTTCTCTTGTTTGTTCTCAATGTTTGGGGAAGGGGAACCAAGGCGACGAAAGACGGCTTTTCAGAGTAGAAGCCTAGTGCTCCGCTTTATGATTCCTGATCACTGAATTTTGCCGAAAAAACACGACCGCGAGCGGTCACTCGCCACGCCATCCGAATCGTCGTTTATTTTATCCTAGGAAATTCACAATAATCGAGTTGCAAAATATTTCTCAGTTGACTCTGACCGTGGATTTTCCAACGGCCTAATTCAGGCGCCGAAGCGTGATTCTCAAGGAAAATTGGCGATCGTCCGCGCTCCGCCGGTGAGTTCGAGAATATGCAAGCCAGTGTTGGCCCGATCGGCGACGTAAATAAAACCGCGCTCATCGACTTCAACGTTATTACTTTGTATCGCCACTTTGCATCTCTCGCCGCCGCCTGGGTCTGGCACGCAGCGCTTGTCAGTTTTGTCGGTGACCGCCGGTATATAATACCCGACTTCTTTCGGACGATAAGGGTCGCGGATATCGACGGCGCGCACGCCGGCGTTGAAATAGGTGACGAAGATCAATCGCTTATAATAAATCGGCGCGAAAGATTCGTTGCTCGCGTGAGCCCCGAAGCGACCGCCGCGAGCGCAGAAATTGCCGTTCGCCTCGACCACGTCGAAATTCGAAATCGAGAACGGTCTCTTCTCGTCAGTGATATCGGCAAAAAAAACCGGGTGCCGGTACTCGCGGCATTCGTTTTGGGTTGATTCTGTCACGATCACGACGAAGTCGGCAGTTTTGCCTTTTTCCATCTTGGCAAATTCCGGCACGGTCATCCCGAGTACGGGAAAAGTCGTGTGCGCGCCAGTGTTGGGATAGAGCTCGAGTTTCGAAATTTGCGGATACAGAAGATTCTCGGCTGACGGGGCGAAGGGATCCTTGGAAGCGGGATTACCTTTGAGCAGTTTTTCCCGGTCGACGATCTGAAGCGTTCCCGCAGTGCTTGAGCCGTAGCCGAAATAGACTCGGTTACCGAGCCGAATCGGGCCGTGCAGCGCCTGGGGTACTGGCTCGATTTTGGACCCTGGCTCTTGCCCAATTAATCCGTAGTCACGAATGTAGTGGGGTCGTGCCGGATCACTCAAGTCGTAGATTTTAACGCCGCGGCTGCGCCAGCCTTCATCTTTCTTATAGGAGACGAGATAAGCGATGCCGGTATCACATTCCCACCAATTCTTGTGTGTCGTGGTTAAGCCAGAGAGCACCTTGGTCAGTAATGTCGGCTTGGCGGGATCGCTGACATCCACGACCTCATGCGCGTCATTGCCGAAAGTGCGAAGCAGATAGGTTTTTTTTGGATCGCCCTTCGGCAAATCTTTGCCATCGCAGACGCGCACCATTTGCGCCCCGCCAGCTTCGCCTGAGCCCGCAGCCGAGCCGGGAAAGTGCGCCAGATACTTTGGAGCGCGCGGATCGGTCACATCAATGATGGACGTACCGTTCGCTTCCATCCGACCAGTCAAAGGATTCAACGCCGAGCCGCCGTGATGACCGATGTAGGCGATGAAACGATCAGCTTGCCGGTGAATAACCGGCTGATATGCCGAACGACTCTGCAAATCGTTGAAGCCGACCAGCACCATGTCCTTGGCCTCGGGGGCTAGTAGTCCAGACGTAGATTGCCCCGCCATCTGCGCGCACCCCGCCAAAATCAACGAGAGACTGATGACTGCGATCAGTTTTGACACCTCATAACTCCTTGCACCCGGAAGCAACGCTAGCGGAAAGTTTCGATCGTTGCTCTGCCGCGAGACAATGGGAAGGAAACCGGCGGCAGAATAATGAGGACGCGGCAAGAAAGTCAACAGGAGATTGTTTGGATAGCGATCTCTATCGTTTCTCGCTAGGCGCCGCACCGAGCAAAGCTATTCGACCTTTCATTTGGAAAAACTCACGACTCTAAATATTGGCGGGTAATTTCTACCCGCGCGCTACTTTTTTACGCATTGCGGTGATTTGCCTACTCTCTACAACTCATTGACGTTATGAAGCTTTATCACTGGTATGGTCGTTGCTCCTTTCCCAGTGAGGAAATAGAGAGGAGGATACGCCATGAGAACGCTCGCTACACTACTGCTCTTGGGCAGTTTAGGTCTGGGCGGATGCGAATTCGCGGCGGGAGCCGCTACGGGCGCTTTGGCAACTGGAGCCGGCTATGAGATTAACGCAAAACGACAGATGGACCGGCTCGAAGATGACTATCGCCATGAGCGAATCAGCCGCAGAGAATATGAACGCCGTAAAGAGCAGATAGAGAAAGGCTCGATTCTATACTGAGCGGATGGCCAGGTTTTACGGATCGAGCAATAATTTCTAGTTGGCCACCCTCCCAGGTGCCGTCTCGCGTGAAGACGCGTAGACGGCACCTGGGAATTTCGATTCACCGAAAGCCATCCCGCCTCGACCTCGCAGTCAATAAATACCGATCCATTGAGCTATAGAATGCAAGACGGCCGCACTCAGCTGTCAGGAGAGTCCTTCGCTCACGGATCGTGATAGTTGTATTTATTGTGTTGAATCGTATTAATGAAGCACAGCGCTAGCGGCCGGCCTGAGTCCTTCGCCAGATCGACCAGACGACCGACGGCCTCACTCCGACGAAAGAAGGCTTGGAAGCCGAGTTTCTCGTAGGCGCTTTGCTCCGGCAGACTATTGGCGTAGATGATCGCCGCTCGGTTGGCGATCAAGTTCGGCGCCAAGCGTTGCGCCAAAAGTAGCCCTTGGCCCGCGTTGTTTCCAAAGAGCACATAATCCACGGCTCCATCCAACTCTGCTAATGCGCGCATAATGGCCGTCGAAGATACCTCGTCCCAGTTTTTCATCTCGAACTTAGCTTGCACTGTCGTCAGGATAGTTGGATATCCTTCGGCGATTTGGAAGAGTCCGTTGCGCTGAATTAGACGGTTCCAGGAGAGCGGTGGATTGGTAACAAACTCCCCAACCGTCACCTCATTGTCCAGGATCAAGGCTACAAATTGTTCGGCCGATAAGCGTAGCAGCTCGTTTTTCATTTTCTATCTCTCGGATTTATCTCTTCACGAGGATGTCTTCTAATCTATCGCAGATCTCGGATTCTTTCACCACAGAGACCCAGAGTAAACACAGGCTTTCTTTCAACACTCCCCTCTTGGCGACCTCAGCGCCGTCGCGGTGACAGCCGAATACTTTTCGCTACAGAGACACGGAGTGCCCCAAGCATTTCTCCTTAAAACTTTTCGTCACATCCTCCGTGCCCCGGGAGTTCATAGAAGCTTCGAGGTAAAATTTTGGTCGTTATTGGGCAACAATGCCCTCCACTCTGTCGGCAGGCAGTTAAAGAAACCCAGCGATAATCCGATGCGTTTAGTGAAAGACATAACAAACCGGCTTGAAGATGTCCTGAAATCGACCCATCGAAATAGATAGCTGCCAATGACAGAAAATAATGGGTGGATAAGCAAATGAAAACAGTCGCCGGGCCCGCGATATTCTTGTTCTTCATGGGTGTTGGGGCTCTGGAGGCTGAGGAAAAGGTTATTATCGGAGGATCGCGTCCCTGGTTGAGGAGATGACAGAGTTAGCCAAAGCCTATATGGCCAAGCATCCGTCAGAGTCGATCACGGTGTTGCAGGAAAGCATGAGCAACACAGGCGGCATTGAAGGAACAAAGATCGGCCGAGTCAATATAGGCCTGGTAACGGACGAGCCAAAGGGCCCGGATAGGGAAAAGCTCGTGTACAAAGCCTTGGGTCGGACGCCGGCGGGCGTGGCGCTGCACAGATCGGTTCCTGTCAACGGTCTGAGCGAAGCTCAAGTCTGCGATATTTTCAGCGGGAAAATCACATCCTTGAAGGAAGTTGACGGCAACGATGCTAGATCGTAGTGTTAACCCGCAAAAGAGACGATGCTAACACCCGGGTGTTCCGAGAAAAGATGGCTTGTTTCAAGAATCTTCGAATCACACCCGATGCAATCGCGCTGCTTCGAGGAACCGAGATGTTCGAGGCCCTCGATAAACGTGATAATACCGTCGGCATAATCAATGTGGATGCAGATATAGCCGAGCGGCAAAACGCGAAAACAATCGCGGTTGACGGCGTGTCGCCGAGCCGAGCCCCGCAACGGTGCAGCACGGCAAGTACAAATTCTATACTGGAGTCGTAACTTTGGGCGCGCCTCAAGGATTGGCCAAGCGTTTTTGGACTATGTCGCGCCGAAAGGGCACAAAATCCTCGCGAGCCGTGGAATCATTCCGATTAAATGAGCAGCTTAAGAAGAGACCTATGAACCCCGCTCTCTCGCCAACCTCTGCGCCTCTGCGGTGACCGTCCAATGAAACCGATTCCTTGGTCGGAATTCTCGGCTCGACCATCGCCACGATTAGTCGGCTTCCGCTAACAACCTGAATGCTATTTTTTTTTGGACTTCTTCCGCGTCCTCTCTGCGCTCGCGCATTGCTCGCTGCACTTTCTGTGATGCTTTTTTGCCGTATCTCGCCATGATTGCAGCCCCTTTAAGTTATTTTTTTGCTCGCTCCAGGATCAATGACGAGATTCTCTACTGTGCCGCGCGGCTCAATTTGCGTATCGGTCGCTGTTAAAAGATTGCGATCAAAAAAATCCCCTGATCACACGATCTCAACAAGCCTACGTCTGCGGCGAGTTCGGGTCGACCACGGGGTTAGCCCGTGTTGCACCGCGTGCGGGATAGCCTAGCGCCGACAAGTCCGCGGTGATTTCGTCGAGGATCACCGGATCGTCGATGGTCGGTGGAATCCGGTATTCGACTCCGTCGGCAATCCTCTTGATTGTGCCACGCAGAATCTTACCCGAGCGAGTCTTAGGCAGCCGCTTGACGACGGTCGCGACTCTGAAAGAAGCCACCGGGCCGATCCTTTCGCGCACCATCTGAACCAGGTCGGTGACGATCTCGCCGGCTGATCGCCTCACACCCGCCTTGAGCACGACAAGACCAAGCGGGACCTCTCCTTTGATCTCGTCTGCGACGCCCAACACAGCGCATTCGGCTACATCAGGATGAGAAGCCAGCACCTCTTCCAGCGCGCCGGTGGAGAGACGATGCCCGGCAACATTGATGATGTCATCCGTGCGGGTCATGACCCAGAGGAAGCCATCTTTATCCTTATAGCCGGCGTCGGCAGTTAGATAGTAGCCGGGAAAGGCGCCGAGATACGACTTCCGATAGCCGTCATCGTTGTTCCACAAAGTCGACAGACAACCGGGCGGTAAAGGGAGCTTGATCACGAGGCTGCCGATTTGGTCTGACGGTAGCTCGTTCCCATCATCCCCGAGTACGCGGACATCATAACCGGGCACGGGCTTTGTGCATGAGCCTGGCTTCACGGAAAGCATTCCCAAGCCAACACAATTCGCTCCGATGGGCCAGCCCGTTTCGGTTTGCCACCAGTGATCGATCACTGGCACGCCGAGGTGCTTTTCTGCCCATGCGAGCGTATCGGGATCACACCGCTCACCGGCGAGAAATAGCGTACGGAAATCGCTCAAATCATACTTGCGCATGTAATCGCCGTTGGGATCTTCGCGCTTGATCGCGCGAAATGCCGTAGGCGCTGTAAACAAGACTCTCACGCCATGCTGAGAGACCACCCGCCAGAAGGCGCCCGCATCAGGAGTGCCGACTGGTTTTCCCTCGTAAAGCACCGTCGTATTCCCATTGAACAAGGGTGCATAAATTATATAAGAGTGGCCGACCACCCATCCTACATCTGAGGCTGCCCAATAGACTTCACCGGGCTCCACTCCGTAAATGTGCTGCATGCTCCATTTGAGCGCCACGAGATGGCCGCCATTATCGCGCACGATCCCTTTGGGCATTCCCGTGGTGCCGGAAGTATAAAGAATGTACAGCGGATCAGTGGCGGCGACCGGAACGCAGTCGGCCGGCTGCGAGTTGGCCATTTGCTCCGACCAGTCGAGATCGCGTCCGCCGATCATCGTCGCTCTTTCCTGGGGACGTTGGAGAATAATGCATCGCCCCGGTTTGACAGAAGCAAGTTCGATTGCCTTGTCGAGCAGCGGCTTGTAGGGAATGACGCGGTCAACTTCAATACCGCAGGAAGCGGAAACGATCACCTTCGGTCGCGCATCACTAATTCGGCTGGCTAGCTCATTGGCGGCAAAGCCGCCGAAAACCACCGAGTGGATCGCGCCAATGCGAGCACACGCCAGCATTGCAATGATCGCCTCCGGCACCATGGGCATGTAGATGATCACCCGATCACCTTTCTGAACCGCTTGCCTCATGAGCACGCCGGCAAAGCGCGCCGCTTGATCGAGCAATTCGCGATAGGTGAACGTCTTCACAGTTCCCGTGACAGGGCTATCGTAAATAAGCGCCGGCTGGTTCGCTCGACCGCTTTCTACGTGCCGATCAAGGGCATTGTAGCAACTATTCACTAACCCTCCGGTGAACCAGCGATAGAACGGAGGTCGCGACGTATCAAGCACCCTGTCCCATTTTTTGTACCAATGAACCGCTTCAGCGGCTTCCGCCCAGAAATTTTCCGGTTCGTCTAGCCATCGCTTATAGACTTCGTCATATGTGCTGTTCATCGCGTGCCCTCGTCGAGCTAGCCATTACGAAATCTTGGATCGATACGCAGACGGCAAATGATTGACGCAATTAACTGTCCCTCATCACGGTATCGACGATCTCGTTACTTTGTGCAACTAACCTTCCCTCTCGTCTCCCAATATTTCTATGTCGGCTTCCTCGGCGCCTCCGCGGGTGAGATCCCAGATCTCTGGTTTACCCCAGAGACACAGCGTTCATCGCGCCGGAAAGGGATCTGCGCCGGCAAGCTTTTTATATAGCTCAACTACTTCGTGATCGCGGGGCAACTCTTTGATTGCCCGCTCCAGTTCTTCGCCTCCAAGGGGCGCAGGATCATCGCCCATGAGCTTGTTAAACTCTCCGGGAAACTTCGGATCTGCAAATGCCTTGCGCATGGCGTCCCGGATGACCTGGACACGCTCCTTGGGCGTTCCCGGCGGGAAGATGTAGGGCCAGCGCGGATACTGAAAGGCGCGAAACATGTCCAGTAGTTTTCTTTCCCTCTCGGATTTGGCAAAGCTCCCGAGTTCGGGCAGGTGCGCAAATGACGGGTGATGACGACCCTTCGGAACCGTGAGCGTAGTATGGAAGTGGACCAGCTTCTTTTCGATCCACTCACGGTTCTCGACAACGAATCGGGCCGCGCCAGTCGCATGAGCGTCCAGCTCGCCACGCGTAATCGCCAGATAAATTTCCGGCCCGGTAAAACCGGTCACAAACTTTGGCTCTTTCAAATTAAGCAAATACGCGACGAAGCGCGCTGTGACATAGACCGGATGGCCGACCGAGTGAGCGCCCAACCTGAGGCCGCTTGCAACTCTCAACTTCTCGAGGCTATCCAATCCCACACTCGCCTTCGTGTAGAACACGTAGGGGTCGCCGCTGTCCGTCGAGCCCAAGTAAATCAGTTTATCGAGATCATAGGCGCTACCGGGCAGGCCCAAGATCGGCCCGACCACCAATCCTGCGCCGATCGATCCTATCGTCAGTCCATCGGGACGGGTGGAACTATAAATAACGTTTGTCGCTTTCCTGCCGGCGGCGCCTTCTATGTACTCAAGCATTAATTTCGGTTGGCCGGGAATATACTTTTCGAGAAACTTCATAAGTGCTCTGGTCTGGAACTCACCGGAACCACCGGGCCCGCCGCCGCGAATTATTTTGATTGTTTTCCCTTTGTAGAAGTCCGATTGGGAGAATGCCGCTCCCGCAGTCGAAATTAGGAATACGCCAACCAAAAGGACCCGAACGAAGGCGTAAAGGGCTAGCGCGTTAAGCGGCATGGATACCTCCCTTGCGTCTTGTTGACTTCATCTGCTGCTTTGTATTACTTATCCTCCCCGCATCTGGGGAATCACCCCGAAAGGAGCATCTTAGGCGACGCACGACTAGCAAAGTTATCATCAACTTCCTGGCGCTCGTGATTGCCGGTTATTTTCTTTTTATTAGTGCGAGCGGGATCTTCGCGCAAGAGTTCATTGGGTACTCGGCGGCCGGAATTGACGCAAACTCTATCAAGCCCGTGGTCGATGCTTTCCGCAATGCCATAGGGTCTCCCAACAACGGCAACGCCGCAGGACCCCTTACCAGCGGATGGCGCGAAATTAACTGGGACGGCGGCGGCAACAACTCAACAACGAGTCCGGCGCCCACGCCGTTCACAGTTTCCAGTTGACTCGCGGCGCTCTCTTTACTACTCCCGGAACAGGTTTCGTACAAGCTCCGCCTTCCGGAGTCGCAACGACGTTCAATAACGCTACCTATAGTACCCTCTTTACAACATTCAGTCCCTTGCGGCTGTTCTCGGCTGTGGGCAGCAACGTAACAGACGTGCACTTCTTCAGACCCGGTACCGAAATCCCCGCGACTGTTAATGCCTTCGGCGCAGTGTTCGCTGATGTCGATCTACCCAACAGCACCTCCGTCGAATATTTCGGGCCCGAAGCCGAGTCGCTTGGGAAAGTTTTCGTCCCACCGGCAAATAACGGCCTTTCGTTCGTCGGGGTCTTGTTTACCAGTGAGCGAATCGCGCTCGTCCGTATCACCAGCGGTAATACGGCACCTGGACCAAACGAGAGCGCTTCGGTGGATGTGGTTGTGATGGACGACTTCATCTACGCGAGCCGTTGGTAGGACCTCCGACCGATAAGAATCAATGCAAGAAAGGTGGCTGGTCGGAATTCGACTTTCCTAAAGCCTTCAAGAACCAGGGTGACTGTATCCAGTTAGTCAATACAGGAAAGTAATCACAGACGCGATTCGCGCCTAGCGGTGAGAAACCTGCCTCTCGTTTCACTGCGGAGTCGCGGAATTCGGGAGGTTATATCAATTCTTCTCTTTCGGGTCCTCTACGCTTCCGTCATAGAGGTGGAAATGCCTACTTGCGAAGCGCCTCACGCATGTGCTTCGGCCCAATTGGGTCCAGTGTGCACTTCTACGGCCAAGCCACAGCGGAGATTGGCGGCTTGGGTCATTTCTCTTTCAATTAACGCCTGTGCCTGCTCCAACTTGTCCGTGGGCACCTCGAAAACCAGTTCATCGTGGACAGTGAGGAGCATTTTGGCAACCGGCTCTCTGCGCAAGGCAGCGTCGACGCCGATCATCGCCTTCTTGAGAATATCGGCGGCGCTTCCCTGAATCGGCGCGTTGAGCGCCATGCGCTCCCCTAGTGTGCGGAGGCGGTAGTTGGAGGAAAGCAGTTCCGGCAGATAGCGGCGGCGTCCGAACATCGTGGTGGTGAAGCCATCGATCTTTGCCTTCTCCACTTGCGCTGTAAGAAACTCCCTCACTTTGGGAAATTGCGCGTAGTAAGTTTCGACAAAACTCGCCGCTTCATCCATTTCGACGCCGAGCCGCTGCGAGACTCCGTAGGTCGACATGCCGTAAGCAATGCCATAGGAGAACTGTTTGACCTGATCTCGCATGACTGAGGTCACATCGTTCGAACCGACGCCGTAAACCTTCGCGGCGATGGTGGCATGAAAGTCGTGTCCCTGCGCAAACGCCTGGCAAAAGGTCTCATCCTCGCAAAGATGTGCGAGCACCCGGAGCTCGATCTGTGAGTAGTCCGCCGACAGCAACACGTGACCCGACGGCGCAATGAAAGCGCGGCGGATTTGGCGGCCGAGTTCGCCGCGAATCGGAATGTTTTGCAAGTTGGGCGCCGTCGATGACAAACGCCCGGTCGCCGCCGTAGTCTGCTCGTAGGTCGTATGGATTCGCTGGCTCTGCGGGTCGATGAGCGCCAGCAGCATTTCGCTAAAGCCGTTCTTCAGCTTCGAGACCTCGCGATATTCGAGCAACGAGGCGACGATCGGATGGCTGCCGGCGAGCTTCTCCAACTCCGCGGCATCGGTGGAATAACCGGTCTTGATTCTACGAGTTTTTGGCAAAGCCAACTTTTCAAAGAGAATGCGCTGAAGCTGCAGATTGGAGTTTACGTTGAATTCCTCTCCTGCGAGTTGCTGAATCGTGCGCTCCAGAGTTATCGTTTTTTGCCCGAAGTCAGCATCTAGCTTCTCGAGATAGCCACGATCGACGAGAATTCCGTTATGCTCCATGCGTGCGAGCACTTGGATCAAAGGAAATTCCAAGGTGGTCGCGAGTTCCCAGATGCCTTGATTACGGAGGTGTTCCTCGACGACCGGAGCGACGGCGCGGAGGGCAACGGCCTGTCGGCAAACACTTTGTTTGTCGTCGGCGGCAAAAGACAAACTAACCTGCTCACCGGCTTGTGGCTCGCTTTTCTCTGCGTCAATCGAAACTCCGAGGTAACGACCGACCGTATCGCTCACGGTGTACCCCGATGAGGCACCGGGCTCGAGAAGATAGGCGGCGATTTTCGTGTCACAATAGAGCCCGTCGATTTCGACGCCGGTGTTGAGGGCCGAGCGGTAAAGTGGCTTGGCGTCATGGGCGATCTTCCCCCGATTGGGATCTTTCAGACAACCGGCAAGCCGGCGCATGGCTTGGTCAAAAGGCAGCACGTGCGCCTCGCCGGCTCCATCACTCAGCGCTAGCCAGTTTTCGTTCCATGCAAAGGCTACGGCTTCGCCCTGACGCAGCTCCGTCTCCGAGACAAATTCCGCGATCGAGCCCAATTCGAGCGCGGGTGGCGCCGCAGCAGCATGAAATTTGACCTCTTTGAGACGTTCGTGGAGGCTACGAAATTCGAGTGAGATGAAGAGATTGCGCACCGCTTCGTCATCCCACGCCTCGAGGCGAAGTTTCCCTGGATCGAGATCCAAATGGACGTCGTCGAGCAAATGCCCGAGCTCTTTGTTGATACGGACTTGATTGGCCCGTTCCTTGATCGCCTCGCGCAGTTTTGGCGTAAGCTCGTCGGCATGGGCGATGACTTGCTCGATATCGCCGTATTTATTGATCAGCTGCGCGGCGGTTTTGTCACCGACACCGGGCACTCCAGGTAAGTTGTCCGAGGTTTCGCCCTTGAGCGCGACGAAGTCAATCCACTTCTCAGGCGAGACACCGTAGCGCTCTAGTACAGCGGGAGCATCGTAACGGATAACATCGGAGATGCCCCGCCGAGTCATAATGACGGAGACGCCGTCGCGAACCAGTTGAAGAATATCGCGGTCGCCGGTGACGATAATGACCTCACAACCCTCTTCTCGACCGTGCTTGGTCAAGGTCGCCAGCAGATCGTCAGCTTCATAGCCGTCTAATTCGACCATCGGAATCCGCAGGCTCTCCAGCACTTCGCGGATCAACGGCAGCTGCTGCTTAAACAAGTCGGGAGTTGCCGCTCGCCCCGCCTTGTATTCCGCGTAGCGGTCGACGCGAAACTGCGGCACCCCCTTATCGAAACAAACGACCACGCCCTGGGGTCGCTCATCGGCAAGAAGCTTGATGAGCATCGCGGTAAAGCCGTAGACCGCGTTGGTGACCTGGCCGGACGACGTGACGAGAGTATCGGGCAAGGCAAAAAAAGCTCGGAAGGCCAACGAGTGGCCGTCGAGCAATAGCACTTTGTGCGAGTCTGTTTTCGCCGGTGGCACCGCGTTACGGGTTGACTTCGCACCTGATTTTTTGATTTCTTTGGCACTCACAATTTGCAGTTTACCTGTTGATTTTGTCTCCATCAACGCCGCGCGTTGACCGTTTGCTGCGATTTTACCTAACCTGATGGAATTTCATAAACTCTGCTTTACCCTGTAAGGTCAAGCAGAACGCCAAAAAAACAGATTTATTGACTGCGGCCGACTAGAGCTGAGGCGAGCTCGAATTTCAAGCACTGACCAGCAGCGCGCGCTCAATCAGCGACGTTCCATACCGACTTTGTAGACGTTGTTTTTCATCGCCAGCGCGCCTTCGAGGATGAATTTAGCACGACAACGCTTTCTGAAATCGAAGAGCATCGGGTGATACATGCGAGACCACTGATTCTCTGCGAAGGAAACAAGACCTTAGATACCGAACGACTCTTCACCGTAACATAGGGGATGATGCGCGGACGGCCCTCAAATCGAACTTTCCTTCACTCCCGTCGCCAAACCACGGCCTTTGACGGCAATCTCGCCGACTTGGTTTGGTCCAACTTCGTGGCCGTCTTCATCCAATAAAAGGGTCTTTTTGCCTCGGCGGGGATATCCGGCGGCGCTGCCCTCTTTCGGAAACGGGAACGTCGGATCTAGTATGGCCGAGCAAATTCGTCCCGCTTCCGTCTAACCCATGCCGATTTTTAAAAAAGTCCGCGATGAAAAGGTCTTTTTGTAAAGGTCAAAGTCCAGTTGAGTGATGGGCGCTCCAGACAGCGGATCATGCGCAGCCTCGGAAGCTGCTCGGGACCGGAAAGTACATTGGCGAGCTGGCGAAATAGAGCCGGTGATAGATGGCACATCGTAATATGCTCCTTCCTCAACCAGCTCGCTAAACGATGGACGCCCTCGGATTTGATATCGAATGGGAAGAGGGAAGCTCCGTTAAGCAACGATGAAAACAGGTGGTCTGATGATGATCCGAAACTAAGAGAATGCAAAAGGGTTAATCTGTCATCAAAGAAAATGGGTATTTCGTCCGCACTGCGGCCAGTGTTTCGATGGGCTTTAACAGCGCCCTTCGGTTGCCCCGTGGAGCCGGAAGTGTAGCGGAGGTGGGCAAAGTCATCTAGGGATACAGTAAGGCCAGGATTTCGCAGCAAATTGAGTCAACGATTTCATTGACATTAAGCAATCCACGACTACCGTTGGTCAGCTTTTTAACAAGAGCCAGATTACGATCGTTTGTAACGACCAACCCGGTGTCGGAATCTTCAAGAATGTACTTGATCCTTTCCGGGGGAAACGAAGGATCTAGTGCCACATAAACCTGTAAGCCTTTAATACACCGAGGTTCCACATGCTGAAAGAATGATTGCCAGCCACAAGTTGATTATCAAACCGGCTGCTGCTTATCCTTCACCTCAGAGACGCTGATCAAGATGTTCAGCCCGAATCCCGGAACCAGCCCCGTGGCGTTGCGATTCTTCGCGAAGCCGCTGTATCACTAAGGCGTCAGCTCTCAGCAAGAATTGATTTTAGCGCGGTCTTATTCGATAGCAGCGGGAGAAACAGGCTGTTTCCCGTTGTTCTTCTCTAATCTTTTTTGTTTTTCTGTTCTAAGCCGATGGTTGGCTCGCTTGAGCCAATAATCAGATTCTTTATGTGCGTCTGGATCATTGTATCCAAGCAAATATTCGTTTCGATCCGTGCCGTCTTCCCAAACCTTGTCCGTGCGAATTAAATCCTCTACAACTGCCAAGTCGTTTGACTGCTGGACGATGCCTCGTACTTGTGTTTGCACGCCGGCGGTCTCTCCGACAGCTTCGACAAGCGCCCAACAAATTATGGAGCGATTGGAAATCTCTATTTCCTTATTTTCCGATTCCCGGCAATGAATGGCTTTCCAACCTCCCTGCGCCGGAATGATTTGAAGAATTTTCCAATTTTCATATTCGTTCATAAAATCCTCTTCTAGGGGTTAAAGAGCCGCTTTTCCGTCCTTTGCCAACAGTACAGTGATTTCTTCGAGAGTGCACACCTGATCGCCGATACCTCTTCCACTACCTGTGTAAAGCCAGGCGCCAATCCATACCGGCAAGTTTGCAGCGCTGACCCGTCAACGTTCCCTAATACTTTCCCCGCGCATATTTGGCCAGTCACGCCCGGCGCTATGGCCTGAATCGAACCCGCAATCGCATTTGACGACGATCCTTCAGATCGCGGCGGAAGTCTGCTCATCAATCCAGTCTCTGCATAATTTGAGTCCATGTTCCTCCGCTCGTCGCCTTGCCTTAAAAATTAAATCTGTGGGACTCTGGATCCGTTTAATCTCTATTGTCTGGGTAAGGTCCCGATCAAATACCAGCCCGCGCGAGCACCAGCCGTGGTCAAGTCCGGGAACGGCTACTCCATAAATAGGATGGCCTTTGTACCGTTTCATTGTCTTCGTCCTTTCTAGCGCCCGTCCCGTCTCGACAAACTGGGCAGTACGGCTCGACGTTTCGTTTCGCTACAGGCTTGAATCTATTCGATACTATCATTCGCGGCGGGAATTAACGAACGTTGAGAAGTCAACGCGGTTCATTAGCTTCACCGGTCATTGCCTGAGCGTCTAGCGGACTTGCTCGAAATCTGCGGCACATTATTCCTCGTGTTGCGGGGCGAAGATAACGGGCGTGCGGTCATGAAGCGATTTGAGAAACCCAGCGGTGAGACGCTCCTATGCGTTCGTACCAACCAAGATCGCTAAGGGCGCAGACCTCACGAGTCGTATCTTGTTCCCATCAGACGTGCTATAGTGAGAACACGATCGAGGATCGTAGCGAATTTCTTCTGCTTCTCGCCTGAGTATCTGGCGCGCTTTCCGCAGACTCCTTAAATGTCGGACGAGCGTAAGTTTAATTTGCCGGCGGTCGTCGGTGGGCATAAAAATCCGGCACGGTCGGATTTTAGTTAGGCACTTGGAAAATATTGGCACCAACAAGCTGGAAAGATTCACATCACCCGAGATCCAGCAGAAATGGGGATTCGAATGACGTTGACTGTTGGCGATAAAGTTGTCTATCCGGGTCGTGGCCCCTGCCGTATTGGTGGTGTCGTCCGGAAGGTGGTGTGTGGAATGTCGACGAGTTTTTGGCGATTGGCTCTACTGGACGACAGCGGAGCCGAGTTGTTTGTGCCCGTCGATAACTTTCGCGCTCTGAACACGCGAGCCTTACTCGACCGATCTGAAATTCCCGAGCTGCTAAACTATTCAGCTCGGGATCCATATTCGACCTGGCCCAGATGATCGGTTCACTGACTCAGTTAAGTGGCACCAAGACCCTCGCACCACACGAACGGGAGACGCTGTATCGCGCGAGAAAACTGCTGATATGCGAGATCTCGGAAGTAATGGACGAAAGCAAAAGTGCAGCAGAGGCACGGATCGACAGCGTGCTCGAACCCGCTAAGAAGAAAGCAAGCGAGTCACCAAACTAAACTCCCCACCCTAACCTCTTCATTTATTGCGCGGCGTCCTCCGCACCCTCCGTAGTTAAGATGCGGACGGACGACCCGGGACGGGAGAGCGGTCTAAAGTTGCCGGTCTCTGGTCGTCTGTCGACCTCACGACAGAAACAAAGAGTTCCAGAGCTTCATTGCTACCCTTGCCCCCTTCGCGACTCTTCGGTGAGATTCCGAATTCTTTTACCACAAAGACGATAGAGTCCCTGTCTGCGCTCTACCCCCTCTGTGCCTCAGCGGTGAAATCTCCGATTTCTCTTCATGGCAGAGAACGTGAAAATAAAGGCTCGTGAACTCTTGTCTTAAGCTGACAATCTCACAAATGAAACACTGTCAGGATTCGCTTAAATGATGGAAAGTCGGATTTTATTCTCTGTTGCGTTTTTTACCCTTCATCCGTCTAACTCACGAGGAAGGAGTACTGCGAATGAAGGCGAAAAATTTCCTGGCTATTTCCATGCTGGTCGGCCTAATGGGTTTGGTCGGGGGTTGCCACTACGGCTCGTACGATGACCACCGCGACTACGGTTACAGCAGCAGCTCCGGGTCATACCGCGAGGGATTCCGCGATGGCCGCGCTTACGAAAGACGCCGCGACGATTGGGGTGCCAGCCGCTATTATGACCGCTACGGCTATTACCGGCGGTAGAATTGTTCTCGTGGTCAACTGTTTTCAGACAAAAAA
>WNFZ01003391.1_pt1 | contig 29842 bp, 33 predicted proteins | sample 5400081 | NCBI WGS metagenome assembly WNFZ01 (sample SAMN13153365, study PRJNA577476) | soil metagenome | isolation source: 80 cm soil or saprolite under grassland replicate 1 | place: USA:California | collected 2016-06-15 | reverse complement strand
GCTCGGCGTGGGCGAACATCGGGCCGGAGGTCTGTGGCCGCCGTCTTTTCGACCTGACCAACGGCTGGGACGGCCGCCCACCGGTCGGCGAAGCGGTGTTCGTGGTGACCCACCAGGCGCCGACCGACTGGAACTTCCCCGACGCGCCGTTCACCTTCGTCACCGACGGTGTGCGCAGCGCCGTGGCGCAGGCCAAGGCCTTCGCCGGAGACAAGGACGTCTCCCTCAGCGCGGGCAACATCGGCGGGCAGGCATTGGCGGCCGGGTTGGTCGACGAGGTGCGGGTGGACCTGGTACCGGTCGTGTTCGGTGCCGGTGTCCGGTTCTTTGGCGACTACGCTGGATCCCCGCTGCTGCTGGAGAACCCGCAGGTCGTTCAGGGGGATCGGGTGACTCACCTGCACTACCGCCTGCGTAAGCCCTGACACGGCGAGGGGAACGCGGCTGGTTGTATCGCGAACAGCGCGCGAACCTGCCCTTCACCTGTGACGCGGCGTCGCATGCTGGCGGTAGCCCCCGGCCGATATTCGCCTGGCTCGCCGGGCGAGTCCAGCGCAATCCGCACGCGCTGCGCCGGTCAGAGCTTGATCGTTGGCCCCTTCGACCTGCAGTGAGGGTTCGCGTTCTGGGACGGACCGGTATGAATGCCGCCTCACCCGCTGGGCTTTTCTTCAAGACCGGTGCGTGGCACCCTGCTCCCGCTGACTGGCTTGGCTGCCTGGAATGGGGTCAAGCAGATCGGAGGCGTGCTCGATGTGGTCGACCACGTCGTCGATCGCCTTGGCGAGATTGGCGACGTCGTCGCGGTCAAAGGGCGTGACGTACTGGGTGTTGAGCAGCCGGTAGATCTCCGCGGTGAGGCGATCGCCCTCGTGCTCGAGATCTTTGACCTTCTGGGCGCTGACCGTGGGGTTCGGGAACTCCTGGAAGCGCTGCTCGGCCAGCCTGGCCGCCTCCAGCACGTTCCTGCCCGCCTCGGTGAACAAGCCGTAGAACTGGGTGCTTCGGGGCATCAGCGTCAGCCGCATCGACGATTCCCCCAGGTCAGCAGTCGGAGGTAGACCTGGACTACTTGCCCCTCCAACCCGCCGGGTATGCGCTAGCTCTGTCGAATCAGGTGACCAGCGAGCTTGGCCGAACTGATCGCTGGTGGTCCGAGACGAGCCGACGACGGTCGTCATCAGATCCTGAGACCTCAAGCGCAGCTGGTTACCGGCTGGCACACGCGCCTGGGCGCCGACCACCCCGACACCGTGCGAAGCCGCGAGCGGCTTGCGGCGGCGGTGGTGGCGCTGGAGAATCGCGAGTAGCCGTATAACGCTTTACGGCATAGTTGTCCCATTCTGGGGTCATTCGTTGACCCTTGCGTGCGCAAGCGTTTACTCCCCGGAGCCTCGATATGGCCTGGTGAACTCTGGGCCGTTTCGCGAAGCGTGACCCATGCGTGGGAGAAGCGGGGACGACCTCTCGGGGGATGATCGCGGGCCGATGGTCCTCCTTCAGCAGGTGGGTGACGAGGTCGTAGCTGGTGATGTCGCCGCGGACGTACTGGTAGCGGTCGATGGCAGGCGCCGAAGGTCAGCAAGCCGCCTCAACCTCAGAGGAACTCGGCTAGGAGCGGCTCCGCTACCCCAGAGGAGCACCTAGTTCAAGGCATTGCGATCTTCGGCCGACTCGAGTATGCTCCATCTGCCTGCCGCGTTAGCGGTGGCACTCTTATTGGCCCCCTGCTTGGGGGCCTTTTTTTGGAGGCGTTCATGGATCGCTGTGCCATCTTCGTGGATGCCGGATACCTGCTGTCGGCAGGCGGTTGGCTGTGCTGCAACCAGCCCCGCGCGGGCACTCGATGCGACTACAAGGCGGTAACAGAGACTCTCCGAACTTGGTGCAGCAGCGACGCAGGACTCCCCCTGCTTCGCCTCTACTGGTACGACGGCGCCCCGAACTTGATCCCGTCACCCGAACACAACCAGCTTGCCGCCCTCACTGAGGTGAAGGTCCGACTCGGGCGCGTTACGGGTGGTGAGCAGAAAGGAGTAGATTCGCGGATTGTTCGGGATCTGATCTTCCTGAGCAGAGAGCGAGCGATGGTGACCGCGTACCTCCTTAGCGGAGATGAAGATCTGCGCGAGGGGGTTGCCGAAGCGCAGGATGTCGGAGTGCGAGTTGTCCTGCTTGGACTTCCCCCAACGAAGCGTAGTAGGCAGTCGTACACGTTGATCGCGGAGGCTGACAGTCACGTCGTGCTCGAAAAGGACTTCTGGGCGCCTTTCTTCTCGCTGGCTCCACAGGCTGCGGTGAAGGTTGGTCCTCCCGTTCCTTCGACGGCGCCCGTTGAGCTGATCGCCCCGCCCGCCTCACCGGCTCCGTCCGATGGCGACCTTGTCGATGAAGCGGCACGAGAGTATGCACGTGCAAGCATCGCGGGCGACGAGGGACGGCGCAGAGCGCTTCTGGAGAATCGTCCCACAATCCCGCGGGAGATAGACGTTGGCCTCATCCAGGCTGTTTCCGTGCGAGTGGGAAGGTCGATACGGACGGAGGAGACAACGCGGCGACAGGCTCGGATGGTGTTTTGGCAAGTCGTGACTGAGCACATCGAGGAGTAGGGCTCCAGGTCAAGCACTCACAGACGCGGCTCTGGTTCCCGCGAACCAAGCAGCAACCAGCATGTGGAGATCCATACGGATCAGCGCCGGTCAGTCGCACGCCCGCTCCAGCAAAGATCACCTCCACGTCAAACGGGCTCGGGTGTAGCTCGTCTGTAGGGACTGTGGTGATCAGGCTGCGAGGTCGTAGGTGTCGTGGTCGCTGGGGTTGTGGACGCGGTGGTTCTCGCGGGCGAGGTGGAAGTGCCAGTAGCGGTCGAAGTCCCCGTTGGTGGTGACCGCGCGGAGCTTCAGGACGGCCTCAGCGCCGGCCAGGCCCCAGCGCGCACCGCTGATGTCCAGGCGGTCGCCGATCAGATGCCGACACGCTCCCTCGATGACCCCGGTGGCGATTGGCCAGCCGGCGACCAGCGCGGTGTCGTAGCCCAGGAATTCCTGTTTGGCCCGCAGGTAGCCGATGCAGGTGTCGACACCGCGACGCTGGATGTTGGACAGCCCAGCACCCACGGCCTGGGCGTCGATCGCGGCGACGGCCTGGGCGGCCTGCCCGGACAGGATGCTGATCGCGTGGGTCGCCACCCACGCCTCGGCCTGGGGATCACCATCGGCGTGGAAGCACCAGGCGGCTTTCCACAAGTACTCCAGGACGTGGACGGGGGTCGATGAGGATGTGGACCCTCACGCCGCGGCGGGCCGCTTCAGCGCGGGCCAGGTCCAGTTGATGGCGGGCACCGTCGACCAGCACCACCCAGGTGCGACGGTGGGACGGGTCGCGCTGGGTGGCTTGGTCGAAGACCGCCGCGATGACCTGCTCGCTGTCGGCGGTGACCGAGCCGGTCAGCCACTTGGCTTGGGCGTTCGGGCCGGTCCGGCGAGGGCGTTGGCCGCTGCGGCCCTGGGCGGTGGCGGCGGGGACGGTGATGACATCGTGGGCGCGGCGGGGGGCCGGGGTGGCGTCGTAGACCACCCCCAGGGTGGCCATCCGTTTGCGTGCGGGCTGCTCGCCGCTGGCCAGCCGGGTGCGATACGGCCCTGGTCCTTTCGCCTCGGCGGCGTGCCGGGTCGCCTCGCGTAGCGCCTCGGGGCGCATCACCACGCCCTTGCCATCCACACTCAGCACCAGCACGGTGGCGTCGGTGGACGGCTGGGGCACCACGGCCTGGGAGAACGCGTCGATGTCGGCTGCGGCGGCCACGGTCAGCTGCTCGACCTGTCGCTTGCCTACCACCTGCCCGCAGCGGCGACCGATCGCCTCGGTCGCCTGGTCGAACGAGCCACGCACCGCCTCCAGGGCAGCCAGCCGCTGCAGCCCGTGGCTGTGGCGCAGCCTCGGCAGCCGCAGGGCCGCATCGGCGGGGTAGACGTTGCGGCGCGCTTGGGCCCGCCAGGCACACCGACCCACCGTCACCGTCCCAAAGATGGTGGCCAGCAGCCGCTCATGTCCGGTCTCGACCGCGCGGCGGGTGACGCCGTCGGCGCCGGTCACCGCTGCCGGCCGGTCGCGGACCGCCAGCTCCTCACGGAGCCGACGCAACTCAAGGTGGTCTTGGAACAGTTGCCGCAGCAGCTCCCGACCCCGCAGCTCCAGCAGCTCCTCCAGCTCGGCATGCCCCAGCCCGGCGGCCGGCTCGGCGTCCAGCTCCACAATCAGGGCATCAAACACGCTCCGGGAGGCGGCAAACGGATCGGTCGTGGCGGCGGCGCAGGGTTGCATCGGCTCTCTCCAGTTGGAGTCCAAAAAGTCGGCGGCGTTGACGCTGCAACGCTACGACCACCGCCGGCCACGACCGACGCGTCCAGACGCTCGACGCGATGACGCTATACGGACTCGGCCCGATCGCCGGGGCGGCGGACAAACAGACCCACCTCGGGCTCGGCCAGCCAGCCGCGCTGCACCAGGCGCTTGAGCTTCAAGCGCAGCCCCTCCACACTGCCGCGCTGCTCGCCCAACCCCAACGCCGCGGCGACCTGCCTGGTCCGCAGCGGCTTCCCCGCATCCGCGAGCACTTCCAGCACGTCACGATAGACCACTGGCAGCACCGTCTCCTCCATGCCCAGCTGCCACACCGCCACCGTGACCGCCCCGACACCCACCCGCGCAGCCGCAGGGGCCGCCTCCAAGGCGGCACGTGCGACCGGGCCGTCCAGGCGCAACGCGCGGCCCGAACCGCACCGTCGCCATCCTGCTCGACACCACCGGGCCGCCCATCGACCCCCTCGACCGCCCCCCACCCGCTGTCGTCACCACCGCCAAGGATCTCCAAGACGGTCCGCCGAGTAACCCCCAACCGGGAGCACAGCTCTTCCTCGACGGTCAACTGCTCGGTCAGCTCGGCGATCCGTGCACGCAACGCCTCCGCCCGGGCCTGCGCCGCGGCTTCCCGCGCTTCCAGCTCTGCCATCAACGAGCCCAACGTCGTTTCCTTCCGTCACCGCACCCTACGTGACGGTCATCCTCTCACGCAGCCAGACCAGCAACCCCAGCTCAACAGGTCCCTATGAACGAGCTACACCCAACGGGCTCTGAGCGGCATCGCCGCCCGGCAGCGACCAGGATGCGATCTGCAGCCCCCATCCCAGTGGTCACTCGCGTTTCAGCAGCCCAGCAATCGCGGCAACCACGGCGGTAGTCAGCACCCAACCAGCCATAACTGATATCCAGGTCCACAAGCGCGCCAGTCCTTGAGGAACCCAGACAGCTTGCTGACCCAGATCTATGACGGGGAGCAGCACGTCCAATGCATATGCCACCGAGTTGAATCCGGCGGCGGAATCGGTTGGCTTGGCAGAGATGAACTGATGGGGATAGCTGCGCTGGTAGATCAAAGTGCTGGCGACCAGCATGCCCAGCAGCCACCATCCGGCCCGGCCCGGTCGGTAGCCGTAGCCAACCAACGCTCTCAGCAGTAGTCCCCAGAGCATGGCCGGCCACGATCGGGTCCGCCAGCGGCGGTGCTGCTTGGCGATGGCCACCTGAAGGGCGTCCTCTTCACGTCCCGCTTGTCGGTAAACGGCGGCGAGCTGCTCATACGGGTGAGGGCTGTAGCCGGTCGGGTCACGGCCCAGCCACTCCAGACGCTTGCGTACCGGGACAGCGGGCTTTTCATGTAGGGCGTCATATGTGAACCCAACCAACCCCAAGGCGGGCGGCCAGTGGTCCGGAGCGTCAACGAATGCGCCGACATGGGCGTGGGTGAGAGTCACCCGACTGGGCGGGCGGGCGAAGCACAGCCGGAGGTCCGAGGTGCGCAGTGCATCAAGGTGCAGAACAGAACCTCTCGTCTGATCGAATATGGCACCTTCCAAGTCAAGCTGGCCGCTGACGTGGGCACCCACGAGACGAACCTCGCCCTGGGCGGCGAACCCGTCACCGCAGAACATATCCTGGTCAACCTTTAACCTGTCGGCGATCAGTGCTGCTCCGTTAGGGTTGATCATCTGCGCACCGGCAAGTCGCATCTGTGCGCCGACCCGGGCACCAATGAGCAGAACTTTGCCTTCAGCGGTGAAGCCTGGGCTGAAGGACATGTCTTGGCCGACAGTGAGCCCATCGGCAGTGAGCGCCGGCCCTTCGGGGTTGCTGAGATGGCCGTCTTCCAGGTCAAGCTGACCGAGGATGTGGGCGCCCCCGAGACGGACCTCGCCGTTGGCGGTGAAACCGCGACGGCAGAACATGTCTCGATCGATCATGAGCCCGGAGGCCATGAGCGCCCGCCTCCCAGGGTTGTCGAGGTTGGCGCCTTCCAGGTCGAGCTGGCCGCTGATGTGGGCGCCCACGAGACGAACCTCGCCCTGAGTGGCAAGCTCCCGGCAGATCATGTCGTGCTCGACGGTCAGCCGGTCAGCGCCCAGCGCCAGTTGGCCGGGGTTGCTAAACCTCGCGCCGGTCAGGTTCAGTTGCCCGCCGATACGGGCTCCTGGAAGGTGGAAAGCGCCCTGAGTGGTGAACCCGTCGAGGCAGGTCATGTTCTGCCCAACGGTGACCATGTCGCCCTGAAGCGCCGGGGTATCGCGACCGATCAGGGTCGTACCGTTGAGGTCGAGTACTCCGTCGATGTGAGCGCCGGCCAAGCAGATGCCGTCGTTCACAAGCCCGTACTTGAGTAGGAAATTGCCCCGAATGTGGGCCTGCTGGGCGTCGAGTGCGGGCAGATGGCAACGAGCCAGTACGATCATGAGCACCTTCGCCTGGGCCAGGACCACTGGTTCGGCAAATGAGCATCCCTCGAACACTACTCGCCAGTCTGTCACCGCCCCCTCAAAGTCCAGTGGTTCGACGATCCGCGCGCCGACCAGCGACAGCACGCGGGGCTGTCCTCCAGCTTGTCCTTCTTCGGTCAGCATGTCGTAGAGCACTCGTGCGCTGATGGTGCGGTCCGACCCCCAACTGGCTCCCTTCGCGGGGTCATCAACCGCTGGTGTGCCCACACGCAGATCAAGCCTGCCGCCAGCCGCCGTCTCATCCCGCAACCGGCGCTCGAGATCGGTCAATTCCTCGCCGGTCAGCGTCATCACCACCCTCCGGGCTTGCCCATGACGACCGCGCCGGAAGCGCGGGCGGTAGTCGCGGTCGCCGTGAACCGATCGACCAGTATGAGGCACTATTGGCGCGCTACCAGGAATTTGGGAGTAGTCAGAGCAGTCCTGGCTCCCTGACGGTGATCGGTCAAGCTGGGCCTTGCTGATGGAGCGGCGGGGACCTGCATGACCAGGGATCACTGCAGCAGGGGCATGAATCTACCCGAGTGGTGGGGACGAGATGGCCGCCGTCGGCGCTCTGAGCAGGGCCGATTTGGAACATGTACAGCGCGCTTGCGCCTCCTCGATCGTGACCACCCGGTCCAGCCGGGGGATCTCTGCGGCGATGGCGTTCAGGGTGGTGGTCTTGCCGGCACCGGTCCCGCCCGAGATCAGCAGGTTCAGCCCCGCCCGCACGACCGCGCGGAGGAACCCCGCGACGGCTGGGGTGAGGGTGCCGAGGGTCAGCAGGTCGCGCATGGAGTGGGCCAGCAGCCGGTGGCGGCGGATCGTCATGCAGGTGTAGGGCGCCAGCGGCGGGCAGATCACATGCAACCGAGAGCCATCCGGCAGCCGCGCGTCCGCCCTCGGGTGAGCCTCGTCCAACCGCCGACCGGCCACCGCCACCGTGCGGGCGGCGAAGGCGCGCAACTCCACCTCGGAGCCGAACCCGGTCGGGATGCGCTCCTTGCGACCACCCGCCCTAATGACGAACCCGTCGGTGTGGCCATTAACGAGCAGCTCCTCGAGATCCTCCTGGGCCAGGTAGCGCTCCAGCGGCCCCAACCCCAGCAGTGCGTCGTAGACCTGTTGGGCGATCTGCCCGCGCTGACCGTCACGCAACGGCAGGCCCCCGCTGACGACGTGGTCACGGTGGACCTCGGCCAACTGTGCGCTGATGACCGCCCACACCCTGGCCTGGTCATCCTCGGAGGGCGCGAACAGGCGGGCGGGGCCAAGCAGGCGGGCCAGCTCGGTCGCGGCCTGGGCGCGGACCTTGCCGGCCAGCTGCTCCGCGGCGGGGTGCTGGCCGTTGGGATGGGCGAAGTCCGTCATGGCGATGCCCCCTCCCGCTCCGCCCGCTCCGCAGCATCCTGTCCGTCCCCGCGGGCGTGCCGGCCACCGGCAGCCCGAGCCGACCGCTCAGCGTCGTCTGGTGGCCACAGCGCGGTGGCCAGGGTCTGGTAGGCGCGGCCCAGCCGCCCGGTGGTAGGTGGCTGGCCGGTCCGGATCGCCCGGTCAAGCTGCCGCCGCCAGGCCGGCACCACCCCGCTGACCGGATGCTCCAGCGCCGCCGCCAGCTCGGCCACATCCGCCGACGTCCGCCGCCGCACCCCGACCGCCACCACCACCAGCTCCGCCCCGGTCGCCTCGGCGGCGACCAGCAACGCGCGCTGGGTGGCCAGCGCGCCCGGCACATCCGCGCGCGCCGCCAGCACCCCCACCGCATCCGGCAGCGCCAACACGGCCCGGGCGACGGAGCCGGGCAGCAACCGCCCCGCATCCACAATCACCACGTCGACTCCGTCGACCCCGTCGGCCTGGCGGGCGGCCTGCGCCACCGCCACGCCAACCTCCGGGCGCAACAGCCCCGCAGCATCCGCACGCGGCAAACCCACCAGCACCCGCAGCCCCGGCGCGACCTCCACCGCCTCAGCCAACACTCCGCGCGGCTCCACCCGCTCCGAAGCAGCCGCAAGCACGGCGGCCACCCCACGGCCGCGGATCTGTCCAACCGGCAGGTGCGCGGCCACATCCCCGCCCGCCGGGTCCAGATCCACCAGCAACACCCCGCGCCCGGCCCCCGCCCACGCCGCTGCCAGCCCCACCGCCAACGTGGTCGCCCCAGGGCCGCCCTTGCCGCCAGTCACCACCACCAGCCCCGCCACCATCACGACCCGCCCGCCGGGAGCAGCGCCAGGTCGAGGGTCCCCTGGGCAGCCCTGGCCAGCAACGCGGCCTGGTCCGGCCGCACCGCCACGCTTACCAGCAGCCGCCGATCCAAGCTGTTGTCGTCACCATCGGGGAGCATCGACAGCACCCGGACCGGCGACAACAGCACCCCCGACCCCACGCCAGCGCCGGGGTCGTCCGGCTTGCCGCTGGCCACCACCGCAACCTGGTCACCCGCCCGCAACTGCCCCGCCGCCGCATGCTCCGGCGCCAACGCCAGGCTCATCGCCACCTGCCCCGCCGCAAGCGTCGGCCCGTCAGCGACCACCACCGGGCCGAGCACCTGCCCCGCCTCCAGCGGCACCGCCGCCCTGCGACCCACCACCCGGGCGCGCTCGCCGATCCCAACGGTGGCGACCCCAGGCGCGACCCCAAGCTCGGCCACCCGCACGTCCCCGCCGCCGATCACCTGCCCGGCCTGCACGCTCCGGGCCATCACCAAGACGGGTGTGCGCTGCCCGGACTGCTGCACGATCGCCAGCGTGCCCAGCACTCCAGCCAGCAGCAGCGCCAGTCCGATCAGCACGCGGAAATCGACACGGCGCGCACGGGCGGCTGCCTGGGGGACGACTGTGCTCGTCACAACTACGCTCCTTCGCGCAGGCGAAAGCGGCGGCGGTACGCCGGGAGCGCCGCGTTGAGGCGGGGGACGCGGCAATGCCAGAACCAGCGGGCTGCTGGTCCGGCGGCTGGCCCCGGACCACGACCAGACCGCCACCTCGCTCGGAACTCTCGACCGAGGATGACCGGACAAGGTTGTACACCTCACCGACCCGGCAGTAAAGCCATTTACGGCTTAACCCCTCTACCTCGCTATAGAGGGCAACCAGATCAATCAACCTTGGGACTGCGAAGCAAGCAGCATGATTCGAGCCTCGTCTCATGGGCATGACCTGCTGGCGAACGGACCGTGCCCGTTCCCTCGGCTGGCAAGCCTGCCTGTGCTTCTGGCGCCCGACGTCTACCCCGCGTCGGACAGATCGAGTCTGCGACCACTGCCGATCAACGCGAGTGCCTGCTCTGAAGCGACCTGACGACAGCGGCAGTGACCGTTTCGGCGCAACCCCATGACAGGGTTACGCCAGCGCCACCGTGACCGTAGTTGTGCCACAAGCGCCCTCCGCTGCCCGGCTCAGCGTCGACACGAACCTCGGGTCGTTCGGGACGGAAGCCAACACGATGCGCCAGTATCGAAGCCTTAGCTACTCGGGCATCGAGCCTGGTACAGCGAGCCCGAATTGCTTCGGCCGTGGCCGGGTCGGGCTCGCGGTGGTTGTTGTCGGGCTCGGCCGTGCCACCCAGGACAAGGGTCTCGCCGTGCGGGATGAGGAAGGTCAGGTCGCGGGCATTCTCATTGTCCTCGGCCTCGACCAAGCCCAGCGTAACGCCTGGGTTGGCGACGACGACGAGCTGGCCTCGTCCGGGCCGAACGGTGGGGTCGCTGGCGAGGTCGCGTGCGCCCATGCCGGCACAGTTGATGACCACGGTCGCAGCATCGCGCACGTCATCCAGCACCGAGACCGCGTTCTGTTGGAGTGTTCCCCCAGCTCGTTCGAGCCGCGCGAGCAGGTATGCCAGGTAGACGGGCATGTCGATGGCGGGAAGGACGAAACGGTAGCCGTGCGAGTAGCCGGGCGGCAGCTCCTCGGACAGGCAGGGACGCGCGCCTGGAGTCAGGGCTGCCCATTCGGGCGCGGCGACGCTCCGGTGGGCGACCTCCAACGAGATGATGGTGTGGACGCCGGAGCGGGGAACCTGGGACAGGGCGTTGAACACCTCCAAGCTGCGGCAGCTCCAGGCGTTGATCCTGGCCGGGTTGCCGCCGATCCGGTACGGCGCCCACACTGCCCCGGCCGCCGCCGATGTTGTGGCTTCCAGCGCGTCGCGGCTGAGTACTTGGACGCGGGTGCCGGCTTCCGCAAGGCAGACGGCGGTGGTGAGTCCGATGACCCCGGCGCCGATCACCAGCACGTCGCTGCGGTTCATCTACTGGCCGCGTCCCGAGCCGGCGGCCAGGATTCATTCCGGCTCGCCTGTGCCTGCAGCGCGTGCTCCAGTTCGACGATGAACTCGCGGACGTCTGGGTTGTTCATCCGTCCGGTGCGCAGCGCACCTCGCAGCGTCCTCAGCACGCCGACACAGCGATCGGATTGGACACGGTCGAGGCGGCTGATCGTGAGACGTCCGACGTGGCATGCCTGCTCCAGGTCCCCGTGAAGGGTGTGGGCGAGCGCGAGCCACGCGCCGTCAACAGCGGCCCTGCGCTGATGGGGATGCGCTCGATCGCGCAGGGCTGCGGTGCTGGGCAGGAGTTCCAGGCCGTCGTGGAGCCGGGCATGGGCGCGGCGAGTTTGCCCCTGCGCCCGCGCAGCCTGAGCGAGGTGTACGAACGAGGACGCGGCCAGCGAGTCGATGTGCCCTGGGGTCAGGTAGTACATCCACTCGGGGTCGCCCGCCTCGGGTTTGGTGCCGTCGAGCTGTTCGTGAGCCAGGTCTCGGCAGGCGGCGAAGTCGTGTTGGTTGCCGGCAGCGCCGTACGCGAAGGCGGCCCGGCTGGCGACGGAGGCTCGGACACGAGCCGGCGTACGATCGGCACCGCGCATGGCGACCTCGGCGAGATCGTCTGCGTGGGCGCGTGCATCGGTCGAGGCGGCCTGGAACGCGAGATCGGCCAAGACGTGCGCGGCGAGTTGCCGGTCCCTGGCTTGGTGCGCGGCGCGGAGTGCGGTGAGGTAGTACCGCTGCGCCAGCCCGTGCTGGCCCGCGTCAAACGCGGCCCAGCCAGCATGTTGCGCAAGGAGCGCCACGAGACGGAACAGTCGGACGGTGGTGTCCGCGTTGTGGCCGCCTTGCCGGAGGATGTGCGCGGCGGTCTGGAATTCCGCGCTTACGTACGGCAGGACTCGCGTCCCGCCGTGCGCGTCGTCGAGCGCCCAAAGCGTCGGGATGGTGCCCTCAAGCTGCGCGAGCAGCGTTGCGCCAGCTCCGTCGCCTTCGATGGCTGCCAGCAAGCGCTTGGACTCCACACCCAAGTACTCCCAGGCGATCCCGGTCAGCGTGGCACCGGAGACCGCCAGGAAGGCGCGCCGGTCCATCAACCCCCCAAGCAGCCAATCCTCAAGGATCTGCGAGGCCGCCGCAGTCGACCATGCCACATCCATCCCAGCGTCGGCGGGAACGACGAGGCGCGCGTCATCGGCTTGACTATGCCAGAGGTCATCGACGCTGACAGGGCGGCCGAGATGCTGGGAGAGCACATAGGCCGCCAAGGTCGGCAGCGGGGCACGAGGTGTCCCGCCCTTGTTGAGCCAGTGGTACGGCGCCGATAGGGACACGGTCCCAGCGCCGAATAGCCGGTTGATCTTGCGAGCGAGCGTGGTGGGTGCCCATCCCAGTTCCGCCAGGCATTCGGCAAGGGCTGCGTTTCTCCTGCCTCGCTCATCCATCGCACTGTCGCTCCGCTTCCGATCCCAAGGGCGCCAAGTTGAAGGTCTTGAACGGCGAACCCCCTGGCGGGGTCTTCCGCGAACCGGGCAAGGTTTGCGCATCGTACCGAGCCCGATCATTCAGGCAGACCCTATCACCGGGGACTTCGTTCGTCCCCACGCTCCGGGCTGCCGCTCCTGAAGGACGTGCGCAGAAGCCGACCCAGCAAGGCCACGACCCAACCTCGGCCGTAGCACCGCGGCGCACAGTGCGGTCATGCCCACCGCCGAATTCCCTTATATGCAGGAGGCGCAATGTCGCGATCAGCGGCTGATGACAGGACGGCCCGACCCCAAAGCGAGCCGGATTCGGGCTCGACTCGGCGATCTCCCGAGCCGCCGCCGGTGCACATCGTCGCCGTCACCGATGGAGATCTGGCTCGCGCGGTCATCGAGGGCGGGAGGCTACAAACGTCGCGAGAACCTGGAGCGGAGCGACCGAGCCGACACACCGGCGGCGACGGCTGGGCGAACCAGTGTCATCACGGAACGCGGTAGACCCTGGTCGGAAACGCCAGCGGCGCGCGCCGACGTTCACCACGGCTGGGAGGAGTCCCAAGCAATGCGGCGAGATCTTCAATGAGGCGCCGCGAGGCACGGCCGAGTCGTCGCTGGCGCTGTTAATCCAGACCAGACTTGGACCATCACACGCGATCGGGACTGAATGCCGCGCTCGTCAATTGCGGTGTAGAGCCCTCGTAATCTGAGCAGGCCGGGGAGGCCAGAGATGGACCCGTGGCACATCGGGCCAAGACTCCGATACTGGCGGACACAACGTGGACTGAGCACCCGCGTCCTCGCCGACCTGATCGCGAGGTCCCCGAGCTGGGTCCAGATGGTCGAACAGGGCCGCCGATCGCCCTACAACATCCTCGACCTCGCCAACATCGCCGTAGCGCTCCAGCTCGACCTCGGCGTGTTCATCACCTCGCCGGTCCCAGGAATTCCCGATGGCGACCAGCAGGCCATGCTCTCCCTTCTCAAGCGCGCGTTCGCCGGCCGGGACCCCAGAGATGGCTTGGCCGATCTTGCGCGAATAGCCGACTCGGCGGACGCTGAGGACGACTTGATGCTCATCGTCGAGCCCGGAGGGAGACTCAGCTTCGTGAACCGGCGAGAAGCGCTGAAGACAGGCGGGGTGATGGGAATCAGCCTCGCCGGGTCGCTCGGCTGGCTGTACCAGGAGGAGGCACGGGCGGCGATGGCCGGCACGGGCACGATCAGCAGGACCGGCACGGGAAGCCTCCGCGCGATCGTCACCGCGTACCGCTCACTGGACGATGAGATCGGCCCCGCGCCGCTGCGGGCAGGCGTCGCGTCGCATCTTCAAGTCGTGGAGGGCCTGCGTGGCGCGGGGAAGACCGAGGAGGTCGAGCGCGACCTCGGTCGGATCGCCGGCGAGCTGGAGCAGCTCTCCGGCTGGCTGGCACAGGACTCCGGGGATCGGCGCGCGGCTCGGACCTACTATCGCAAGGCGCTCGCCACCGCCAGACGAGTCGGCGACCGGACGCTCGCCGCGTACACGCTCGGCTGGATGAGCGTCCTCGAAGGGGATCTGCGACGCCCCACTGACGCAGTCACCTACGCCGATGCCGGTGTGGAAGAAGCGCGGTGCTCCGAGTCCCACCGGCTCACCGCGGCGTTGCTAGTGCGGTCAGCCCGAGCCAACGGTCAAGCCGGCGATGGCGACGCGGTGAAAGAGCGGATCGATGCCGCCCGCGGGGAGCTGGCGCGGGCGGCGGACAGCAAGAGCGAGAGCCCCTCGTTCATCTACTGGTTCGACGAGCCGGAGCTGGAGGCTCAGGCCGGCAAGGCGTTCGTGTTCCTCTGCGCGCCGCGCGAGGCTGAGCCGCTGCTGCGGATGCGCGTCGCCAGCCTCAAGGGACGTCCGGACCTCGTGAAGTTCCACGCCTCGACGAACGGCGACTTGGCGCTCTGCCTCGCGCAGGCCGAGGAGGTCCCTGAGGCGGCGCGCATCGGCATCGAGGTCGACCAGCTACGGGAGCAGTGCCCCTCCGAGTGGGTGCGACGCCAACTCCTGCAACTGCGCGGGATGCTCCACGACTCGCGGGACCCCGCCGCAGTGGAGCTACGTGAGCGGCTCGTAGCGGCGTAGCCGCGCGCCCACATTTCCGCCGGCCGCCCACAATTGTGGGCGGCCGGTTGCGTGTCTGGGTTGATGCTGCGCCCCTCCGAATATTCAGGAGGGCCAATTGCGCAGCAGCGGCGGTGTCAACCCGGCCGACTCGTTCCTCGTACACGGTGACGAGCTTCCCGAGCTGACCGACGAGCCGCAGTACGCGCTGGAGGAGCTGTCGAGGTCCCGGCAGGACCGGGCCGGGAGCCTCGGCGTGGCCGGAGGCCGGCGGCGAGGTGGGGACGCCTTTCCCCCTCCGGACCCGTCGCCGGCCTCCCCTTTCCAGCCTTCCCGCGCAGGTGTCCGATGCCGCCATTCCCCGTCGGCGGTTGCGAGCGGTTTGGTCGGCGGCAAGGGCAAGGCGGCAGGGAGGAATTGGCCCCAGCTCTGAAGCATCCAGGGCGGCGACCGTCGGCGAGATCGCCATGAGCAATACGGCTGGGATTGAGCGCTTGCAGCAGGCCCGATTCGTTGATCGCAGGTAGCCAGGAGTCTTGATTCGCATGCTCACAACAGCACCAACAGGCTCGCTGGAGGTCTGGGCGGCAGCGCAGACGCTGCGGGTGGTGGCGGTCGCCCCGCCGACCGCCACTGCTCCGCCCGCAAGCCTCGGCGGCCTGCATCAGGTTCAGCGTCTCGTCGAGGGCCTCGCCGAGCGTGGCCACCAGGTCACGCTGATCGGAAGGGGTCTTGGCGAGCTGACCGGTGGCGGGTACTCGGTGATCGACACCGACCCAACCGGCGGCCAACACGCCAGCGCGGAGATCGTCGAGCGGCTGCATGCACAGCAGGCCGGGAAGGTCCTTGAGCAGCTCGGCAGCGTGGACGTGGTCAGCGACCACACCCGCTTGGGCTGGCTGCCAGCCGGCCAGCAGAGCCCGGACGGACGCACAGTGCAGACCAGCTACCAGGCGCTCGCCGATCCGCCAGGGCCGACACGGCGCACAGGCCATCTGGGGTGGGTGGCGGTCTCCCAGCATCAGCAGCGCAACGCCCCTGGCATGCCATGGGCCAAGGTGATCCACCCCGCCATCCCGGTCGGCAGGCACCCGCTTGGGACCAGCCATGGCGGGCCGTGCGCGTACCTGGGGCCGCTGCTGGAGCGCCACGGCGGCGGACTGGCGTTGGCCGCCGCCCACACCGCGGGGGTCCCGATCGTGCTGGCGGGCACCCAATCGAGCGCGGAGGCGACGGCCTACACCGAGGTCGAGCTGCGCCCCCAGCTCGCAAGCGGGGATGAGCTGCTGGAGCGCGTGTCGCCGGTGGAGCGGTGGGAGCTGCTCGCCGACGCGTGCTGCCTGATCGCGCCGCTGCACCCCATGGTGCCCTACAGCCTGGAGATCGTGGAGGCGATGGCCTACGGCACCCCGGTGGTGACGCTGGTCGCCACCGTCGGCGCTGAGCTGGTCAGCCACGGCGTCTCCGGCCTGGTCATCAGCGATGCGGTCCTGTTGCCCGGCGCGATCGGCAAGGCGGCACGGCTGGACCCTCAGCGGGTCCGCGCGCACGCGACCAGCCGATACGACCTGACGGGAATGGTCAGCGCCTACGAGTGGCTGTTCACCCAGCTCGTCGCCGCGGGAGGCCCTGATTGTCGTGGCGCCACAGCCGCCACCCCTGAGCTGCCGGCCCGGGCCGTACGGACCCTGTGACCCCTGGGCAAGCAGGGCGCCACCGCCGTGGCCGACGGCCACGGCTTTGCGTCTTTGCTCCCGCCCAACCGAACTCGGAAGGAGACAACGGTGCCAGTCCCCAACACTCCACCAGCCCTCTCTCAGCGCAGGAGCCGGTGGCTGCCGGCCGCCGCGCTCGTCGTGGCGCTGCTTGCCAGCGGCTGCTCTAGTGCCTCCGGCAGCGACACCAGCCAAGCCCCAGCTGCCGCCAACGCCACGCTGAACCTCAAAGGGGTGTGCCCTGACCCGGTGGTGGTCCAGTCGAGCTGGTTCCCGCAGGCCGAGCACGCCGCCGTCTATCAGCTCCTCGGCGCGGGCTACCGGGTCGACGCGGCCCACAAGCGGGTAGTTGGCCCGCTGACGGTTGGGGGCAAGAGCACGGGGGTGCGGTTGGAGGTGCGTGCTGGGGGGCCGGCGGTCGGCAACCAGACCGCCGCGGCGCTGATGTACCAGGACCCCTCGATCACCCTGGGGATGGCCAACCCCGACCAGATCATCCAGCTCTCCAAGGACCAGCCGGTGGTTGGGGTGGTCGCGCCGCTGGAGCTGGACCCCCAGATCCTGCTCTGGGACCCAAAGGCCCATCCGGACTGGCACACGATCGCCGACATCGGGCAGACCGACGCCAAGGTGCTGTATTTCCAGGGCAACACCTACATGGACTACCTGCTCGGCTCTGGCATCCTCCGCAAACGCCAGGTCGACGGGTCCTACGACGGGTCCCCCTCAGCGTTCGTGGCGTCGGGCGGCACGATCGCGGTGCAGGCGTACGCGACCAACGAGCCGTACCTGTACCAGCATGAGATCAAAGCGTGGGGCAAGCCGGTCGCCTACGCGCTCGTCTATGACACTGGCTATCCCAACTACGCCAACGTCCTGGCCGTCCGCACCGACAAGAAACCCCAGCTCGCCGGATGCCTGAAACGGCTGGTGCCGATGGTGCAGCAGGCCCAGGCCGACTTCATGGCCAAGCCAGCGCCCACGATCGACCTGCTCGTCAAGCTGGCCGGCGCCTACCAGGGCGGCTTCATCTATAGCCGGGGGAACGCCGAGTTCGCCGCGCAGCAGATGCAAAAGCTCGGCATCGTCGCCAACGGCCCCGACCATACCCTCGGCAACTTCGACCCGGCCCGGTTGCAGCGGCTAATCAGCATCGTCGGGCCGATCTCAGCGGGACAGCGCAAGCCGATCAAGGCCGGCCTGGCGCCGGCAGAGGTGGGGACCAACGAGTTCATCGACCCCACGATCGGGCTGCGGTAACCATGGCGGCGACGCGGGCCCGCTCGTTCGACCAGATCGCGGAATCCTACGACCGGTTCGTCGAGCTGGTCGGCGGCCCCCTCAACCAGTTCCTCGAGTCCCTGCTCCCCCAGGGTGGTGGGGAGCGGGCGGTGGATCTTGGCTGCGGGACCGGCCGCCACGCCACCCTCCTCGCCAACCGGTACCGGCAGGTCCTGGCCGTCGACCTTTCGGTGCCGATGCTCGAGCTGGCCCGCGCGCGTCGTGGGCTGCCAAACATCACCTACCAGGAACGCGACTTGCGCACCGTCCGCGCGGACCGGGACGGCACCTTCGACCTGATCTGCTGCACCTACGCGCTGCACCACCTCGACGACCTCAACCAGGCCCTGCGGGGCATCCGGGAGCTGGCCGCCCCCGGCGGGCGGGTGGTGCTGGTCGACAACGTCGCCGCCACCCCCGCGGTCCCACGTCGCTGGTTCATCAGCGAGGCGTTCCGCATCTTGCTCGGTGACCTGGCACGCCACCGCCGGCCCGTCGGGGAGGCGTGGGAGCTGTTCGGGCTCAACACCGACCCCGGGTGGCTTGACCACCAAACCAGCGACCGGTTCCTGGACCCCACCCAATTTGCCGAGCGGTACGGGCAGGTGTTCCCGGGCGCCCGGTTCGCCGCCCTCTACCGGTCCCTGGCGATGTGCTGGGACGCCCCAGCCCACTGACCACCACCATTCCCACCACCCTGGATACGCATGATGACCAACCCGCACCCCACCCGAACACGTCAGCACCGCGTCACCCCGACCCCACCCAGCGACCCGTCCCGCACGCTGGTGGGTGCTCGCACGTATCCGTCCACCCGAGAGCGGCTCAGGCGAGCTGCCCTGGCACGCTGGCGAGCCGCGCTCGTCGTGGCGGTGCTGGTCGGGGTGTTGGGCATGGCGCTCCGCGCGGCCTACCTGGAGCAGGGCGCCCCGGGTGTCTGGCTCGCGATCGGTTCGCTGGTTGTTGCGGGCGTCCCAGCCGCCATCGAGTGGTACGGCCGCCCCCTGCCACCCCGGACCAACAAGTGGCGGTAGCCCCCAGCACCCCCAGCCGCCCGGTGCCTGAGGTGGTCGGGGTGCTGTGCGGGCTGGCCGCGCTCGGCCACGCCGGCATCGCCCAGGCCATCGGGCAAGCCCAGCAACAGACTGGCCTGGGACTCCGTGAGCTGGGGATGCGGCTGGGGCTCTCCCCGGAAGCGCTGGTGCTGTGGGCACAGGGCAGCTTCATCCCCCGCGCCCACCACCTGATGCGGCTTGGGGAGGTACTCGCCGACCACCAGCCCCAGCCGCCCGGCCCGCCAAACCGACCCGATTAGCAGGCGTGGCGGCCCGCCACCGCCGTTGACCGTCGGCCGCTCGCGCCAACCCCGGAGATCCTGACAAGGAGCAGCACGACCCGATGACGCCACAGGCCCCCTCGCCGTCCAGCAACCTACTCACCGCCAAAGCGGCCAAGCCACAGGCGCCCAGCTACGGGGGCACCACCACCCCGGGCCGCATCTCCATGACCAACGGCCACCAGCTCACCAGCGCCCACCGCCGCCCCGACGGCACCATCCTGGTCCACACCCTCCACGCCCCCCTACGACGGCTCCGGTTTGCCGTGCGCCGCCGCCCCCTGCTACGCGGCCTTGCGCTCCCACCCGCCCAGATCGGCGACACCGCCGCCCTGCTCCGCCTGGAACACGACACCACCAGCAGCAGCAAGCCGGGCCGGCCCTCGCGGCCCCTGGCCAACGACCCTCAAGCCAGCGATCCGCGGTCGCTTGGGGTGACCGCTTGGCTGGTTGCGGTCGGGCTGGTCCTCCGCGGGGTGGCGAGCACCCAGCTCACCCTCTCCGGCGCTGCGGCAGTGGGCGGCCACCGCTGGTGGCTGCCAAGCATCCTTGCCGCCGTAGTGTTCGCGGCACGGCCGCTGCTGCCCTGGCAGCTTGGCCAGCGTGCCGTCCCCGCCGGGCTGGCCGGGTTGCACGGCGCCGAGCATCAGGCCCTGGGCTGTGTCCGCCAAGGGTTGGCGTTGACCGACCCGAACATCGCCGCCAGCCCGGCAGCGTCCCCCACCTGCAACAGCAGCCTGAAGGTCGCCGACCAGATCGTCTTCGCCCCCATGGCCGCGGTGGTGGAGGTGTGGCTCCCGGGCTGGCCGCTATGGGTGCAGCTTGCGGCCGGGCTTGGCGTCTGGCTCACCGCCCGCCCGCTGGCCTTTGAGCTGGACACCCTCCAGGCCAAACAGCGAGTCGCTGGCCGCCACAACGGGCCGCTCGGCATGCTCGGCCGTCTCGGGCTGCGACGCCAGACCAAGACCACCACCCGGCCCGGCGATCCCGAGCACCGCGAGCTCGCCGCCCGCGCCCTCGCACCGCTCCTCCCACCCGAGGAGCAGGCCCGCGTCGGCGCGTTCCCCTCCCTGGTCGAAACGGTGTCGGTCCCAACCGCAGACCAGGAGACCACCTTGTGACCGCCCGGGAGCTGACGACCGCTGAGGTCGCCGATCTGTTCGGGGTCAGCGAGTCGGCCGTCCACGAATGGGCCAGCGACGACCGGCTGCCCTACCAGTGGGGCCGACGCCGCTACCCAGCCACCGCCGTCGCCGAGCTGGCCACCGAGCACAATGTCCCGCTGCCGGACTGGCTCGCCGGCATCGCCGCCAGCCCCCAGCGGGAGGTCCCGTGACCGGCCACGACCAGGCCAGCCCGCCTGCCGGCATCGATACCAGCACTCCCAACCCGGCAAGGATCTACGACGCCCTGCTCGGCGGCAAGGACAACTTCCCCGCCGACTGAGACGCCGCCCACGCCATCCTCAACGTGGCGCCACAGGCACGCCGGGGCGCCAGGGAGAACCGGGCGTTCCTGCAACGCGCAGTGCGCTACCTGGCCGCCGATGCCGGCATCCGCCTGTTCCTCGACATCGGCACCGGCCTGCCGACCCAGGGCAACGTCCACCAGATCGCCCAGGCTGTCTCGCCGGATGTGCGCGTGGCCTACGTCGACAACGACCCGGTCGTGCACGTGCATGCCAACGCGCTGCTGGCCGACAACACCACCACGGTCGCCGTGCTGGCGGACCTGCGAGAGCCCGAGGTGATCCTCGGCCATCCCCAGGTGCGACGGCTGCTCGACCTCGCCCAGCCGGTGGCGGTGCTGCTGGTCGCCGTCTTGCATTTCCTCCGAGACGAGGAGGACCCGGCCGGGATCGTGGCCAGGCTGCGGGACGCGATGGCGCCGGGCAGCTTCCTGGTGCTGTCGCATGCCACCGCGGACTTCCATCCGGAGGCGGCAGCCAAGGTCGCCGCCGTCTACGAGCAGGCGTCCGCGCCGCTGGTGCCGCGCAGCGGCAGTCAGGTCGAGCGGTTCTTCGGTGGCTTCGAGCTGCTGGAGCCGGGGCTGGTGCAGCCCCCTGCGTGGCGCCCAGAGGGTGGGAGTCCCAGCAGCCCGAGCGCTGGCGGCTTCTACAGCGGTGTCGGCCGGCGCAGAGCCGGACGCCGATCGATCGAGGATCACTGGGACTCCCGGACGATGACCACGGGGCAGTGCGCGTGTTCCGAGACCCGTCGGCTGACTGAGCCGAGCAGGGAGCCGGCGACGCCGCCGTGGCCATGGGAGCCCACGACGAGCAGGTCGACAGCCGCCGACGCGTCGATCAGGGCAGCGGCGGCCTTGCCGTGGACCGCGCGACTGTCGATGTTGGCGGGGCGCTCATCGGTAGGCAGACCGGTGACCGCTTCGGAGAGGATCTCGTTGGCCTGGCGCTCGAACGGCTCCTCAGAGGCAGAAGGAGGCGGGATCACTCCGATATTGGCCTCCCAGGCGTGGATGACCTCGAGGCCGCTGCCACGGGCACGCGCCTCTTCGGCCGCCCACCGAAGGGCCTTGGCTGAGGACTCGGGGCCCGCGCTGGTCATGGGCTGTCCGCGCGGACCGTTCATGTAGTTCTTCGGTCCCAGGGGGCTGCTGTTGAGGCGGCGCGACCTCACCGCCCGGCGCGCACCCGCCACGGTGACCGCCGGGTTGACGGATACACGGGACCGCGGGGTGGTACCCGACACTGGGCGGCAGGGACCGTAGCGGGGTGACACCGGCGCGACCTCAAGCGGATCGACAAGATCCTCGTGGACGCGGCGCCCGTCTCGGGCCCGCACCCCGAAGGCATGTGACAAAGGGAGTGATCCGATGGCGAAACTTGCGTTTGTCGGCCTTGGGCTGATGGGCACGCCGATGGCGACCAGACTGCTGGAGGCCGGCAACGACCTCACCGTCTGGAACCGGACCGCCGAGAAGAGCCGACCCCTGGCCGACCGGGGCGCCGCGGTGGCCTCCACCCCGGCGGAGGCGGCCGTGGGCGTCGAGGCGGCGATCACCATGGTCGCCAACCCGCAGGCGCTGGAGCAGGTGGTCTTCGGCACCGACGGCCTGGCCGCCGCGCTGAGGCCAGGCCAGCTGCTGATCGACATGTCGACGGTCGGCCCGGAGACCGTCCGCGAGGTGGCCGCCCGCCTGCCGCAGGGCGTCACCTTGGTGGACGCGCCGGTGCGGGGCAGCGTTCCCGAGGCGACCGCCGGCCGGCTGGCCATCTATGTCGGCGCCGACCAGGCCGTGTTCGACCGGGTAGCGCCGATCCTGACCGTGCTCGGCACACCACACCGCGTCGGTGGACCAGGTGCGGGCGCGGCGGCCAAGGTGGTCAACAACTCGACGCTCGGGGCGGCGATCGCCGCCTTCGGGGAGGCGCTGGCCCTGGGCGACGCGCTCGGGCTGGACCGCTCGGCGCTGCTGGACGTGCTGGCCGACTCGCCGATCGGGACCACGGTGCGGGCAAAGCGCGCCAACGTCGAGTCCGGCAGCTACCCGCCCAACTTCAAGCTGAGCCTGGCGCTCAAGGACCTTCGCCTGGTCGACCAGACCGCCCAGCGGGCAGGCCGGCGCCTGCCGGTGGCGACCGCGTCGCGTGACTGGCTGGAACGGGCGGCCAGTTCGGGCGCCGGCGACCTCGACTACTCGGCGGTCATCGCCACCATCACCGATGGGGGCCGAAGCCCGGCATGACCGCGATGCGGCTGAGCGCAACGCTGACGGCAGCGTGGCGGTCCCGGTCTGCGGTCACGACACGGCGGCGAGGACGCGGCTGGACGCCTGGCGCAGGGCGGCGGCGCTGCGCTCCAGGGCGGCGCGCTCATCCGAGCTCATGGCGGGCTCGTGCAGCTGCTGGACGCCGCCAGCTCCGAGCACGCTGACCAGCGACAACGTCACCTCGTAGCGTGGCGAGTAGGCGGCGACCGGTAGGACCGCACGCTCGTCGCGCAGCACCGCCTCGGCCAGCCGCGCGGACACGGCGCCGATGCCGTACTGGCTGGCCCCGGTGCCCTCGATGATGGTGATGTTCGCATAACGGATGTCGCGGTCGACCTGCTCCCGAATCCGCTCGAACGGCTCGCCGTCCTGGCCGAGCAGGTCCAGGACCCGGATGCCGCCCACCGTCGCCGACGACCACAGCAGCACCTCGGAGGTGCCGTGCTCGCCGACCACCATCGCCTGCACGTCGCGCGGCCGGACCCGCAGCCGGTCCGCCAGGTGCACGCGGAACCGCAGGCTGTCGATCAGCGTGCCGGTGGAGAACACCCGGTTATGGCCGGCCAGCCGGCGGGTGAGGTCGGCCAGCGGGTCCGGCGGGTCGGTGACCACCATCAGCACCGCCTCCGGCGCCACCGAAGCCACCTGGGGCACGATCTGGGCGTAGACCTTGGCGTTGGTGTCCAGCAGCCGCAGCCGCCCCTGCGGGTCGGACCGGTCGGTGGCGCCGCCGGCCCGCTCGTTCACCCCGGCCGTGAGGATCACCAACGCCGCGTCGCTGAGCGCGTGGTAGTCGCCGGCGTGCACGTCCACCGTCGGCGACAGCGGGGTGGCGTAGCGCATGTCGGTGGCGACCCCGTTGGCCCGCTCGGGCGTGCGGTCCACCAGCACGATCTCGCGGCACATCCCGCCACGCTCGATCAACGACAGCACCGTCGCGGCGCCGACGGCACCCACTCCGATCACGCCAACTTTCATGGTCCCTCCTTACCGACCGCGGCGTCGGTGATCGCGTTGATGCCGGCGATCCGGGCGGTCAGGTCGTCGGTGAGCTGGTGGCGCTCCCCCAGGTACGCCGGGTCGAGGTAGCTGACGAAGGACCCGCCGGCCGGGTTCTCCCAGACCAGCACCTTCAACGGCAGGTCCAGGGCGGCAAGCGGAGCCGCCAGCATGACCGGGGTGCCCCCGGCCGGGCTGCCGAAGATGAGCAGCTTGGTATCGGGCATCGCCAGGCCCGCCTTGGCGGCCTGGCCACTATGGTCGACCAGCGCGAACACCATCAGCCCCTGCTCCTGGACGGCGATCTGGAGGCGTTCGAGGGTCTCTGGTACCGGCCGTCCGCTGGTCTTGGTCACCACACCGTCCGGTGCTTGGCTGCGCATCGTGACCTCATCAACTCCATCCGACTACGTGGTTGCCCACCAGCTAGGTTGCCCATCCGGTGGGCCGTAGACCAGACGAGCGCAACCGGGCCGGGCACCACCGTTGTCACGACCCATGCGCCCGGCGCCGCCAGATCGTCATGCAGGTTGGGTTGCCCGCTGTTTCCGGCATGCGGTCCGGGGGACAGGCGGGGCAAGCGGGCTGTCACGCCGCCAGCACGGCGCGCCGCAAAGGGGGAGGAACCATGAAGACCGACGCCCAGCTCCAGGACGACGTGGTCCAGGAGCTGCGCTGGGATCCCCAGGTCGCCGAGCCGGACCACATCGGCGTCGCCGCCGCCGACGGCGCGGTGACCCTGACCGGCCACACGACGACCTACGCCGAGAAGCTGGCCGCTGCCCGCGCCGCCGAGCGCGTCTACGGGGTCAGGACGACGGTCGCCAACGACCTGCAGGTCCGGGTGGCCGGCTCGCCGCGGGACGACGCCGACATCGCCCGGGCGATCGCCCACGTCTTGGAGTGGAACGTGCAGATCCCGACCGGCCGCGTGCAGGCGCGGGTGCAGGACGGCTGGGTGAGCCTGGAGGGCCAGGTGGACCAGGACTTCCAGCGCCGCGAGGTGGAGCGCATGATCCGCCACGTGCGCGGCGTGGTCGGCATCACCGACACCCTCAGCCTGAAATCACCGGTGAGTCCGGTCCAGGTGGAGGCGCAGATTCAAGACGCCTTCCAGCGTGAGGCGGACGTCGACTCGCGCCAGGTCCGGGTCGAGGTGACCGACCACACCGCCAGGCTGTACGGGCACGTGCACTCGCTGCGCGAGGCCGACGCGGCGACCGCCGCCGCGGCGGCGGCCCCGGGCGTCGCCCGGGTCGAGAGCCACCTGACCATCATTCCCTGAAGGACTCAGCCGCTGTCAGGCAGCTGAGTCGGAGCCGTGTGTCCCTATGTGGCCGCTCATCGAGCGCAGCTTGCCGGCGAGTCAGGCGAGCGCGCCGAGGCCCGCCTGGCTGCCGAGCGAAGCACAGGCCTCCTCCAACGCGTCGAGCCGTTCCCTGATGATCTTCCAGGCCGCGTCCTGGTGCGGCAGCAGGAAGATCGCGGGGCGGGCGATGTCGAAGGTGGGACCGGCCGTGGCGCCCGGGTGCGACGGGCCCACCGGCAACGCGGTCAAAACCGGCCCCAGCTCCCGCATCACACAGTTCATCAGGTGCTTTGCGGGACCGTCCGCCACTCCTGGGGCACGCCCACCAGCCCAGCGTCACCGACGGTCAAGGGCTGGGCGTGCTCAAACCCGACCGCGTCGTCCAGCGCCATCCCCTCCGGTCGTTCCAGGTAGATGAAATGGCGCAGCGCCCGCTCGCCGAACCCCACCAGCGCGATCTGGACGCCCGGCGGGTACCAGCGGGACAAGATCGGGAAATTGGGCCGCTCGAAATGCGGCGCCGCGCCGACGGCCGTCAAGATGTTCGTGCTCAGCGCAAGGTGGAGCATCTCCTGCTTGATCACACTGATCAGCGCCGTCTCCCAGGCCTTCACCCGGTCACAGTCAGGCCCTCATCCAGCCCACGCTTGAGCGAGAACTGCGCATACAGATATTCACACATCAGGCCGTGCTCGAGCTCACAGGCCTGACCCAACAGATACACCAGCTCTTCGCGGGTCTCGACCCTTGGACTGGGACTTCCACCTGCCCAGATCCCCGCCAGCTGGCACGGCCCAGGTGGGCGCCGGGCGGCCTGCGGGGGCTCCAGCTTGACCCCGGGTCGGGCCGGGTGGTCCCGAGGACACGGGTCGGGCGTTCCGCCCTCCGCGCGGCGGCACCCGCCGGGGAGGGCGCGAGCGCCCCGAACGCCAGCCGCTCAGCACCCGGTGGCAACCACCCCGACGGACGTTCGCTTGCCTTGGCTGCGCCCACCTTCCGGGGTACAGTCGCGGCATCGGCAAACCGCCAACAAAGGAGCGGTGACGACGATGGCTGAGACCCCGACGATCGTCCTCGTCCACGGCGCCTGGGCCGACGCCACCGGCTTCGACCCCGAGCTGCGCGCCCTGCGCGACCGCGGCTACACCGCCATCGGGTTCGCCAACCCGCTCCGCGACATCCCTGGCGACGCGAGCTACCTCGCCGAATTCCTGCGCACCCTGACCGGACCGATCGTGCTCGTCGGCCACTCCTACGGCGGCATCGTCATCTCCAACGCCGCCACCGGCAACCACCAGGTCCAGGCGCTGATCTACCTCAACGGCTGGGCGACCGACGAAGGCGAGACCCAGCAGGAGCTGCTGGAGCGGTTCGAAGGCAGCCTCGTGGGGCCCGCGATCCGGCCCGTCCCGATCACCAACCCCGACGGGAGCGAGGGCACCGACCTCTACCTCGCACCCGAGGCGTTCCACGAAGCCTTCGCAGCCGACGTCGACCCCGCCACGGCCGCGGTGATGGCCGCGGCCCAGCGGCCCTTCGCCGCCGCCGCCTTCGGCGGGCCGTCGGGCCCGCCGGCGTGGAAGACGCTGCCGTGCTGGTATCTGCTCGGCACCCAGGACAAGGCGATCCCCCCGGCGCTGCAGCGGTTCATGGCCGAACGCGCCAACGCCACCATCGTGGAGGTGGCGGCCTCCCACGTCTCGTTCGTGTCCCAGCCCGAGGCCGCCACCCAGCTCATCCTCCAGGCCGTCGAGGCGACCGCCGCAGCGCGCTGACCAGCGCTCATAGCCCTTTCAGGTCGACAGTTCGGTCCGCCGAGTCACTCAGCCGACCTGGCTGGCGACGGTGCCGCGCTCAAGCTCGCCTCGACGCGTTCCCTGTCGCTCGCTCCGCCGCGCCCAGCAGGAGGAGTCCGAGGGCCACCACCAGCAGCGACCAGCTGACCGGTGCGCCGTGGGTGAGCCAGACACCGGCGGCGACGGCGGCAAGGACCACCAACCGTCTGCCCGACAGCGCGTTGCCGCTGCGGCGGAGCGCGGCCGCGGTGCCGCCCACGAACAGGACAACGCCCCCGGCCAGGGCGAGGCTCCCTCCCGCCGGCAGCGCCTCGTGCGGATGCGCGACCGCCTCCTCGACCGCCACCGCCAGCAGCACGACCCCAAAGACGACAACAAAGTGCAGGATGCTGTACACGTCTCGGGCCAGGTGGTGCGGTCGGCCTGGTCGCGCCGCCGGATGGCGTCGTCGAGCAGGGGTTTGGCGGTGACGAAGTAGCTCCACCACAGGCCGCAGGTCACCGCCACCGCCAGGATGCCTACCGCCACGGTCTGGGTGGTTCGGTGGGCTCCGGTGAGCCCGGCGCCGGCCACAATCAGCGACTCGCCAAGGGCGATGATGACGAACAGCCCGTGCCGCTCGCTGAAGTGGTCGGGGCGGACGTCCCAGCCCTCGGCGGCTCCGGCCGCCTCCACGGCGACCACATCGAGCAGCACCGCGGCCGCCCACCACCCTCGGGCGTCACCCCCGACCACGCCGCCGCTGGCCACGGCGGCCAGGCCGCCCGCGGACAGCAGGGCGAAGCGGCGCACGGCCGCCCGCTTGGCCACGTCGTCCCAGGCCACCCGGCCGTAGAGGGCAAGCCCGACGACGCGTACCGCAATATAGGTCGCGGCGAACCAGCCGCCGGCATCCCCGAAGGCATCCGGGACGGTCACCGCCATCAGGAAGGCGATGGCGGTGGCGACCAGCATGACGGCCTCCACGCCGGGATGGGTCGTGTCGGCGGAGTTCAGCGCCCAGGTCAACTGGGTCCAGGCCCACCACACCAGCCAGAAGACGATCACCGCATGCGCGACCCCGGCCCAGGACAGCTCCTCGTGCACGAGGCTGACCGTCTGGGTCACGGCGTAGACGAACACCAGGTCGAAGAAGAGCTCGATGAACGTCGTGCTCTGGTCCTCGGTGGTGGTGATCGGCCGCTTCAACAGGTGGGAATCCTCTTCCAGGCCGGCTCGCCCGACGGCTCGTCGGCGCTGGGCTTAGCCCGCTGCGACGCGCCGATACCCGCCGCTGACCCAGTCGACGACCAGGCTGCCGTACTCCTCCGGCGCTTGCTCCCACGCGAAGTGACCCGCGTCGAGCGGATGGATCACGCTGTTGGGGATGAGCTCGTCGAGGTACTGGTTGTTCGACCACGGCACGAGATCATCGTCGCGCCCGGCCACGATCTGGGTCGGCGTGTTGATCGTCGGCAGCAGGTCACCCAACACCGGGTTCTGCTCCGGGTAGTGCCGCACGAATCGGGCCGACTCCGCGAAGCGCCCGAGGTCGTAGGCGCTGACGTAGTCCTCGTGGACGTCGGGCTCGCTGTCGCTGGCGGCACCCGCCTCGACCGCGTAGCCGATGTTGGTCCTGGCGTCCAGCCCGCGCACGACGTCCAGACTTGGCGCCTCGATGATCTCCTTGAGCGCGCCGCCCGCCTCGATCGGAACGCGGACCGCGCCGCCGCCAACGGTCAAGCTGGTGACGCGCTCCGGCGCCCTCGCGGCAAGAAACAGCGCCGCGGCCGTGCCGATGTCGGGGCCGACGACGTGGGGAGCTCCCAGGCCCCACTCGTCGATCAGACGGGCCAGGAACGCTCCCGAGGTGTCTGGGGCAATCAGTTCCGGGCGACCATCGGAGTGGCCGAATCCCGGCAGGTCGATGGCGACCACCCGTCCGACTGCCGCGATGCGGTGCCAGATGCGACGGAAGGCCCAGAGGCTTTCGGGCCACGGCGCCAGCAGCAGCAGTGTGATGTCCGAGTCTGCCCTGGTATCGGCGAACCTCACTCGCACCCCGTCGCAGACCCGGAAGTAGGTACTGATCGGCGAAACCGCTTCGGCGCTCATCTGACTAGCCCTCCTTCAGTCCCCTGGCAAGAACGCCACCACCAGCCGGTGGTGAGCCGGAGTGCGACTCGTGGACACGCCTGCTGCCGGGTCGCGGCCAAGGCCGAGCCGGTCGGCGGTGCGCGTGGCGATGCTAGTCGACTGAGGGCTGGCCGGCCTGCCGGCTGGCGATCTGTGCCCGGGCGGCAGCCACCAGCTCCTCATTGGTGTTGGCGTGGCCGTTGAGGCCCCAACCTCCGTCTGGCGCCTCGGTCAGCAGCACCCAGGTCCGGCTGGCCAACGTCGGGTCACCGGCGGCCTCTGCGGCGATGCGGGTCAGCTGCTCGACCACGGCGAGCTGCTTGCCGCGATCGAGCGCGCCGGCGTTGGTGAGGACCTGGATCCGCACATAGTTGGAGTCGCCGTCGACGTTGGACAGGTTGCCGGCGGGCAGGTCGTGCATGAAGGCCGCGGTGTTCTGCCGGAACATGGGGATGTCCGGCACCTGTTCGATCGCCATGAGCTCGGACGCCAGCTTCTGGGCGAGGGCGCGGGGGTCACCGAACGTCCCTGCGGCGGCGTAGACGTCGATCATCGGCATCGGGTTGGTCCTTTCGATTTGGGGCCCGCGACCGGTCGTTAGGCCGCTCCTCGGGCAAACGTCGCTAAGCCTGTCGACGAGGCGCCAGATATCGATCGTAGATACTCATCAGCCGGGGCACGACCAAGGACACGGCCAGCGACACCACGGCCAGTGTCAGCACCAACGCGCGGAGCACCGGGTCCCAGCCCACGGGGAACAGGGCCATCGCAGTGAGTCCGATGGCGACTAGGGGAAAGATCGCGAGCCAGGTGAGCGCGGCGCGGACATGAATCGACGGCGCCGTGCGCGGTGACGAGAGCGAAGGAGCCGGGTTGCGCTGAGTCACGACGGGCCTCCT
>WNFZ01000908.1_pt1 | contig 29876 bp, 28 predicted proteins | sample 5400081 | NCBI WGS metagenome assembly WNFZ01 (sample SAMN13153365, study PRJNA577476) | soil metagenome | isolation source: 80 cm soil or saprolite under grassland replicate 1 | place: USA:California | collected 2016-06-15 | reverse complement strand
AACATGAGTGATTTGGAATATATGTCCAGTGCGGGCTTCCGTGCCCTTTTGGCAGCGCAACGCAATAGTAAACGCTACAATCGCGGCGAAGTAGTTCTTGCCATGGTTCCGGAGCGCATTCGTGAAGCACTGGAATTGGCTGGTTTTACCGAACTCTTCAAAACCTTTGATGATCCTCTTCAAGCAGTAGGCCACTTTTAGGTTTTTCTACCAAGCTGGAGTCATGTAAGCATTATTATGGAAAGAGGCCGCCTTCAGTTCTTTTGTGCTGAGGCGGCTTTTAACTTTGCTATATGAAGACTATCCAGTTCGCTGCGAAATTTGAATATCTTGACGAGATTCGTGAGTTTGTAGGCGACATCGCACGTGCAGGTGGCTTTAGCGAAAAGGATATTTATAACATCCAGCTTGCCACGGATGAAGCCGCGTCCAATATCATAGAGCACGCATATGAGAACAAATCTGGTGGGGTTTTGGAGTTATCCTGTGGCATGCAGAGGGACATGATCACGATTATTTTGATTGATCACGGCGAATCATTCGATCCGAATGAAGTTCCGATGCCTGATCTAAAGGCTGATCTCTCTGACCGCAAAATTGGGGGACTAGGGATCTTCCTCATGCGCAAGTTGATGGATGAGGTTCATTACGAGCCAGGACCCAACCAAGGAAATGTACTCACAATGACCAAACGTAAGAGGTAACTGGCATGACAGCGCCGCCCCGCGGAGACCACGCGGGATCTTCGACTTCACGTTCTCCTCTTTCATCGGATTGGCGTGACATTGCCAGCCTGGGGGAACAGATCGTCAGCGCTACCTCCCTTGTCGCACAACGTGACCATATCATTGCCATGACTTCACGATTGGTGAAGGGGGATGTGGATGTCTGGCTTGATGAAAAAGTTTTCCGTTTACCAAACCTTGAAGCAGAGAATGTTTTTCCTGAACAACCTGAATTATATGGGATGCAGCGCGCCCTGAAAGCAGGGCAAGTGCGTACTAAGCAGCGTCGGGGGAAGAGCAATGCTTCACGCGAAACCTGGGCTGCGGTCCCATTGATAGAGCAGGGGGTGGCACTGGGAGCACTTCAAGTCACTCGAAAAAAAGGTCCCGAATTCAAACAGGTTGAGCTTGATCTGTTGGAGAGACTTGCCGGCGCGGTGGCAGTGAGTTTGACTGCCTCCCATCGTGTCGCTGTAGAACGCTTCAGACTCAATCAATTGAATCTGGTACGTGAAGTCAGCGCGCAGATTGCCAATGTGCTAAATGTGGATGAACTTGCCAGCCGCGTCACCGAACTCATCCAGCGAACGTTTCATTATTACTATGTAGCGATCTTTACGCTTCAAAATGGTTCCACATCCCTACGGTTCCGTTCTAGCGCTATGACTCCCCGCAAGGGCAAGCGCAAAGCCTCGATTGCTTTGGAGGTGGAAGTCGGTCAAGGGTTGATTGGTCAAGCCGCAGCTGAGGGAGAGCGAATTCTTGTTGAAAATGTCCGGCAGGATCCCCGGTATCGCTTTATTGATAGCTTACCAGAGACGCATTCCGAGGTTGTTCTTCCACTCAAAATAGGAGAGCGCGTATTGGGTGTGTTGGATGTTCAAAGTGATCAAGCCAATGTGTTCCATCCCAATGATTTGCTGATCCTGGGAGCGTTGGCTGATACGATTGCGCGTGCGGTTGAAGGCGCGCGCCTTTACAGTGATCTTCGTCGATGTGCCGATCAGTTGGCGTTAGTTGCCGAAGTGAGTAAGAGTGTCAGTTCTTCGCTTGAACTGAAGACTTTGATGAACAATGTTGCCGCGCTGACCCATGATCGATTTGGTTATCTCTATGTTCATCTATTCACTGTCCATTTGAATCGGCGGCTGATTGAATATCAGGTGGGGAGCGGAACGCGCAGTCAAGATTTGGTGGGCTACTCACTAGCGCTCGACGATCCCGAAGGGATTATTCCCTGGGTAGCGCGTGAAGGACAAACTGTTCTCGCGAATAATGTAAAAGAAGATAAGCGTTATCGCCCCTCGCCACTTCCACCTGAAGATACAAATTCAGAACTGTGTGTTCCACTTCGCTATAGCGATGAAGTGGTTGGCTTGCTCGATATTCAATCTAACAAAACCAACGCGTTTACAGAAGATGACCGTCTCATCTTTGAAGCAGTGGCTGATAACATCGCGACCGCCATTCACAACGCAGACCTATATCGCTCTGAGCAGTGGCGTCGGCAGGTGGCAGATGGTCTGCGTGAGGTGGCAGGTTTGGTTTCGGCAGATGCGAGCGTAGACGATGTTCTTGAAGCCATCCTCTCTGAGTTGGACCGCAACCTTCCCGTAGATATTTCAGCCATTTGGCTATTAGAAGAGGATGAGTTATATCTGGCTGCCTGCCATAATTGCGATGAAGATGCACTTGAGCAAGCGCTCTACGATTCGCCAGAGGCGTACGAACGGTTGATGAACGCGCTGTATTCCGATAAGCCGATGTTAAGAAAGCCATCCGACCCAATCTGGATCACAGGTATCGTTGCAGGTTATGAACAGGATTATTCGGCACTGGCTGCCCCTCTGCGAGTTGGCGACCAACCATACGGTGTGATCACCCTCGCTCACAGCACAGCGGGCCGATATGGGCATGAGGCGCAGGCAATGACGACCACCTTCGCCAGCTATGCCGCAGTCGCGATTGAAAACGCGCGTCTTTATGATAACGCTCAAGAGCAGGCGTACGCGTCAGCTGCGTTATTGCAGGTGGCACAGGCTGTTGTGAGTCTGAATGATCTCGATGAAATTCTGGGGACGATCATCCGCATCATGCCAATTCTTGTGGGTGTGGAGCGCGCCGCGCTGTATCAATGGGATACGGAAAAAAATATCTTCCGTCCTTCGCAACAATATGGCCTGGGTGAAGAGGAAGAAGAGACTTTCTGGTCTCGTTCCTTTGCGCCTGGCGAATTTGCTATCCTGGATACCTCTCGCGATACTAATAGTTTGATGGCTAGCCAGTTGGATGAGGAGCGCGGTTTGAATGCCTGGCTCTCACTCGACCCAAATCAGGAGGTTAATCTTGGTAGCCCAAGTGTGTTCTTGTTTGCAGTTCCCATTGCAGTAAAAGATGATCTTTACGGCGTGATGCTCATCGAAGAAGCTCCAGGCGGGTTGCGTTTCCGTGCACGTCGGCTTGAGATCATCACCGGCATTGCACAGCAGGCAGCGCTTGCTATCCAAAACGATCTTCTACAAAAAGAAATGGTCGTGCGTGAACGTCTCGAAACCGAAGTGCAGTTGGCGAGGCAAATCCAGCAGACGTTTATTCCGGAGTCACTGCCTCAATTTGAGGATTGGGAACTTGCCGCGCGTTGGAAGACAGCCCGGCAGGTAGGCGGCGATTTCTATGATGTGTTTGACCTTCCAGATAAACGACTCGGCCTCTTCATCGCGGATGTCGCGGACAAGGGCGTCCCTGCCGCTCTCTTCATGGCGCTCACACGGACCCTCGTCCGGGCCGCCGTTATCGAGAACAACTCTCCCGCCGAAGCGATGAAACGTGTCAACGATCTTTTGATCCCCGATACACGTCAGGGTATGTTTGTGACGGCTGTTTACGGTGTGCTCGACATGGAAAAAAGCGAATTGACTTACGTCAACGCGGGGCATAATCCGCCACTGTGGGTGAAACATAATGGCGAGATTGAAAGACTCACTCGCACCGCGATTGCACTTGGCGTCGTGACAGGCGAACCTGTGGAACAACGCACAATAAAATTTGAAAGCGGCGATAGTTTGCTGCTCTATACGGATGGTTTGACCGAATCATTCAACGCCGAAGGTACTTTTTTTGGCGAAGAGCGCCTCTTGGAAGCAATCAAGTGCAATCAATGTTCATCCGCCTCCGACCTGTTGGATGTGGTAGAAAAATCCTTGCTCAATTTCGTGCAGGATATGCCGCCTGCCGATGACCTGACGATGCTGGTGTTGAGACGCGTGTGATAGAATCAAAGTATGTTGGTTCTTGTAACGACTTGAAAGAGGTATTTTATGGCTGTCACAACTTATGAAGGTGTTGTGGAAAAAGGCAAAATACGCTTGAAGGCAGGAGTCAAACTGCCCGAAAATGCGAAGGTATATGTCATCGTCCCTGATGTAAAGATGGAAAAGAAAAAAGTGGTTCAAATCCTCACACCGCGTTTGTTTCATCGCGAAGATGCGGCTCGATTCAAGATGATTGTTACTAAGGAAAAACCGAATGCCAGAATATGACGCTGAAAACTTTGAACCGCCGGCGCCAGTTGCTCATGTGACAATTCGTAATCCAGCAACTGGCGTTTTGTTATCTGAGATTCCTATGTTGATAGATACAGGCGCGGATGCTACGTTGCTGCCATCCAATGCTGTTGAACAACTTGGTGTAAAGCCAGAGGAAGACACCGATTTTGAAGTCCAGGTTTTTGACGGTGAAATCAAATGGTTGAGACTCGCCAAGTTGGAGTTGTATTTTCCTGAGAATATTTGCTCATTGATCGCTCTATAGGGATTTTGGGCAGAAATATTTTGAATAATGTTCGCATTTTGCTCGATGGCCCGCATGGGAAGTGGCAGGAGCATAAACGCTAGCTACACTTTGTAGAGGACATGCCTCACGCCGATGACCTGACGATGTTAGCGCTGAGGAGGCCGTGATACGAAGATTTGTTAATAAAAAAGGTGACAGTCACAATATGGCTGTCACCTTTTTTGTTGCAAAGTGACCTGTAACCAAATTGGTATTTAAGCCACTTGTATTACGCCACAAATTTTGATATGTTTTTGTTAGCAAGAGACGGAATGGTGAGGTAGCATGAACAAATTTTTTCCACAACACAACTCATACATCGCAGCCGCGGGCGGGCTAGCTGGATTTTTTGTTGTGTTTCTTGCGACTGCTATTGTTTTTGTGGCCGCACTCTTCGCAGGGGGATTCGTTTTTGGTGGAGGTATCCATTCATGGAGTGATAGTTTAATCGTCTCTATTTTTGTTTCAGTGCTGATCAGTATTGGCGCAGCTATCCCCCCTTGGATACTTGGCGACAAATTTTGGCGTGGGCTTTTTGCTGGTGTTATTGCAATGATAGTTTTCATATATATTGAATTGAACGGAGGACACCAAGTCAATTACGGGATATTCAGTCAACGCGAAACGTTAGCTTATATAAGTGCAATTCTAGTATCAATGCTGATCTCGGTAGCTGGGCGAAAGGAATTCCAGGCAAAGGGGTATGTGACGATACTTGCTTTATCGACACTCTTAGTTGGCTTGAGATTTCTTGTGCCAGAGGTGGATTTTGTAATAGGTATTGTGGTCTCTCTTTTAGCATGGATCCTTTTGCCACCAGCGGTTGCCTACTTTTACATGCCTGAACAGAATGGAAAGAGCCTATAAAATTCCATTGTAGGCTAAATGGGCTCGCCGCGTAACATCTCTTTTAATTTGAGTGGAAAGCCTACCACGGTCATCAATCAAACATTTTCAGCGGTCTTCGCGTACTTCGCGGTTCAAGAAATATTTTACAAAGATTTTACAACGGCAAAATACTCACATAACTTCCACAATCTACAATCATCATCGTAACCTAAAAAGGAGGCTCACGATGAAAATGTTATTCAAGAAAACGATTTTATTTGTATTGGTCACTGTGTTGGGACTCGCGGCTATGCCGTTCGTCAGTGTATCTGCCGCGGGGCAGTACGATCCGACCCCTCCGCCCGCAGAGCGAGGGCAAATCTCCAATGAGAGATTGGAGCGAGTCTGGGCACGTCAAATCCGCATTTATGAGCGGATGGGGTATACCGATGAGTTCGTTGAACGAGTCCAGAAATTAATTGACCGCGCCAAGGCGAATGGCAAGGATGTCTCTGCAGTGCAAGCCGCGCTGGATGCGTTTGAAGCTGCGCTCAAGGACGCCCATCCTATTTATGAGAGCGCCAATGGCATTGTCAATTCGCATCAGGGATTCGATAGTAATGGCAAAGTGACCGATCCTCAAAAGGCGCAAGAGACTGTAAAAGCCATGCGTGAAAAATTCAAAGAGATCAAAGATGCCATGAATGGCACGGGTAAAGCATTGCGCGAGGCGATCAAAGCTTTTCGTGAAGCCAACCCGCGCCCGCAACCAACGCCCACAGCCACAAGCGGATAATCCCTAAAATATTAACCACTGAGTCACGGAGACACAGAGCAAAAAAGAATCTCAGTGTCTGCGTGTCTCAGTAGTTAGATCCTCCGTTGCTCAGCCTCCCCATAATCTTGCAATCAGAAGTAGAATCATCTCATCATTCATCTCTCAAAAACGCGAGGACCAATGTATACGACTGAAGGCAAGAAAATTGTTTCTACAGAAAAAGCCCCGAAGGCTATCGGACCCTATTCACAAGCCATTCGCACTGAAAACCTGGTGTTTACCGCCGGGCAGATAGGGCTTGATCCTGCCACGATGGAATTGGTCGAAGGCGGCATCGAAGTTCAGACTCGTCAAGTGCTCACTAATCTTAAGTATGTGTTGGAAACAGCCGACTCAGGTTTGAAATTCGTGGTGAAAACGACTGTCTTTTTGCAGGACATGGGTGATTTCACAAAAATGAATTCAGCCTACGCTGAATTCTTCCCCGGGAACCCTCCCGCGCGCAGTACAGTCCAGGTGGCAGCATTGCCCAAAGGGGCATTGGTCGAAATTGAGTGTGTCGCGCTGCTGAATCCCACCCGCGGCGACTGAGGAAATTAACCACGAAGGAAGATTTTCATAAAGTTCCTCACTTTGTGGATTCACCCGCATGATTTGCTATGAATTGCTATGAAATGCTAAGCATTTCAAAATTCAAGAAGCATACGCAGGTGCAAGTGTCGTGCCCTCGTGTTTAAAAACTATCGCGAAACGTGAACGAACTCATTCTCCTCGTCGATGACGAGCCATCCATTGTACAACTGGCGCGCATGTATCTCGAGCGTGAAGGTTTTCGTGTTGAGTCCGCCACCGATGGAGAAGCCGCGCTAGACAGAGTCGCGCGTGGACATCCTGCCTTAGTGGTGTTGGATGTCATGCTTCCAAAACTGGATGGCTTTGAGGTGTGCCGTCGCTTGCGCGCTTCGCAAAACTCAATTGCTATTCTTATGCTCACTGCCCGCGATGAAGATATCGACAAGATCCTTGGTCTCGAACTCGGTGCAGATGATTACTTAACAAAGCCATTCAATCCTCGCGAACTTGTTGCGCGCGTCAAAGCGATTTTGCGACGTGGAGAAAGAAAGGCGAATGATTCTGCGCCCATCCATCTCGGCGATTTGACGATTGACCCGGCCAGACGCGAAGTCCGTATCTCTTCTAAAAGTCTCGATCTACGGGCCCAGGAATTTGACCTTCTCCTCACCTTAGCCGAACACCGCGGACTCGTCCTCAGCCGCGAGCAAATCCTCCAAAAAGCCTGGGGCTTCGACTTTTATGGTCAAACCCGTACAGTGGATGTCCATGTTGCGCATTTACGCAAAAAGCTTGAAGAGAGTTCTGTGAAGATCGAAACGGTGACCGGCGTTGGATATAAGTTAGTTGCCTCATCCTGAGTAGCATTCTGGCTCAAGCCGTCAGCCTTTGCCCAGTCAAGCTAGTTCGGGTTTTTCGCCCGACACCCACGTTATTCAATGTTCACCTCTCTCCGTTCTCGCCTTTGGTTAAGTTACGCTTTTGTGATCACAATTGCATTGAGTACCGTTGTAATTGTGCTATTTGCCTTTCTTCTTCGCAATCCTCTTCTCTCGCGTCAAGTGCAGGAGCGATTGAGAACCGCGCAAAGCCTGATCACTGCAAACCCACAGAAGTTTATTGATAACCCGAATGCCCTCCAAGAGGTCACACAGACCTACAATGTCCGTATTTTGGTTTTTAATTCTGCTCGTCAAGTGATCTTTGATTCAAACCCAGAGCAAGCGAAACTTCCATTTCCGCGCAGAAATTTTCTGGGCCGCCTCTCTCAAACCGCCAGAGATGCTAAAGGCGCTTTATGGCTTTACACGTTTAATCGTTTATCCAGAGACTGGGTTGTGGTTGTAGCCGCGCCGCGTCCGCGTGTGCCAGTTTTGAATATCTTCACTGATCAGTTGTTGCTTCCCATCCTCGAGGGTGGATTGATCGCGCTCCTGCTTTCGTTGATCCTCGCGTTTGCACTTTCACGTTGGGTTGCAGACCCATTACAGCAACTTGTCTTTGCCGCGCGGAATTACCCGGAGCGATCAGAAGCGATGAAGCCAATCTCTCCACGTGGTCCACATGAAGTACAAGATTTGACACGTGCCTTCAATTCAATGGTCGCGCGTGTAGAAAGTAGTCAAAAATCACAAAGGGATTTTGTTGCCAATGTTTCGCATGAGTTGAAGACTCCGCTGACATCCATTCAGGGATTTGCTCAGGCGATTTTAGATAACACAGCCGATACGCCTGAAATGCGCAAACAAGCCGCGCAGATTATCTATGATGAATCAGGACGTATGCATCGCCTGGCGCTGGATTTGCTCGATTTAGCGCGTTTGGAAGCAGGCACTGCTGATCTAAAAATGTTTCCAGTAGAAGTGGGCACGTTACTGCGAAGTATTGTTGAAAAATTCACACCACAAGCGCAGAGAGCCAGTGTCAATTTGCAATTGAATATCCCTGAACATTTACCCACTTTAATCGGAGATGGTGATAGGCTTGCACAGGTCTTTACAAACTTAGTAGATAACGCATTGAAGTTCACTGCTGCAAACGGACAGGTAACTCTTTCTGCAGTCAACGCTGGGGCTGAGATGGAAATATCGATAACGGATACCGGCAAAGGCATCCCTAAAGAAGCGTTGCCGCGTCTCTTTGATCGTTTCTATCAAGTTGACGCTTCGCGGTCGCGCGCGGGCGGAGAAACTGCCGCTACGCGGCGTGGTGCGGGCCTGGGGCTTGCAATTGTGGAGGAGATTGTGCAGGCGCATGGTGGTAGAATTAGCGTCCGAAGTGAGGTGGGGCGTGGGACAACGTTTGTGATCCACTTGCCGCTTGAGCGAAAATGATTTTCACGGATTACAAATAACGCATTATCATTGTAGTCTGTAACTCGTAACATGTTGCCAAAAGTTTCCATCATCGTTCCCTGTTATAACGAGCAATCCACCATCCGTTTCCTATTGGATGCTTTGTATGAGCAGACGTATTTGCGCGCTGGGATGGAGGTGATCGTTGCCGATGGGATTTCAATGGATGGAACGCGGGATGTGATTGTTGCGTTTCAAAAGGATTTCCCTGACCTGAGCATTCGCATCGTGGATAATGCGAAGCGTTCCATTCCCTCTGCTTTGAATCGTGCCATTGAGGTGGCGTGTGGTGAGCTCATTCTTCGCCTCGATGGACATTCGAAGCCCTATCCCGATTACGTGGCAAATTGTGTTTCTGCACATGAAGCACGACGTGGGGAGAACATCGGCGGCATCTGGGAGATTCGCCCAGGTGCGGAGACATGGATCGCAAAATCGATCGCGGTCGCGGCTGCGCATCCACTTGGGGTGGGGGACGCATTATATCGTCACACAAAACATGCTGCAGAAGTGGATACGGTTCCGTTTGGCTCTTTTCGCCGCACACTGATTGAGCAAATTGGTTTCTTCGATGAATCTTTGCTCACGAATGAAGATTACGAGTTCAACGCTCGTGTGAGAAAGTCTGGCGGGAAAGTTTGGCTCGATCCCTCAATTCGTTCCGTCTATTTTGCACGTCCCACTTTATTGGAACTGATTCGTCAATACTGGCGTTATGGTTTTTGGAAATGGCGTATGCTGCGGCGTTATCCTGATACACTTCGTTGGAGGCAGGCCCTGCCTCCGTTGTTTGTTTTGAGTTTAATCAGCCTGGCTATTCTCTCGATTTTTGTTCCATTCGTAGGAATGCTGTTCGCTGGTGAACTTGTCCTATATTTTTCCATAATGATCCTTGCAGGGATATACGTTGCATTTCAACAGCGGAAAGTTTATTTAATTCTTGGCTTGCCGCTGGCGATACTTGCCATGCACATATCCTGGGGGAGTGGATTTTTGTGGAGCATGTTTACATCAAGTTTTCAAAAAAATGGCTGAGAACGTTCGCACTACACCATTACGCCTGCGCCCAACCGAGTATCGGAATATCCTTTTAATTGGTGATTTATTAATGGCGGTTGCCTCCGTTTTTGCTGCCCTTTATACATGGAGACAATACAATTACTATGTACTGCGCGAGGACTATATTGCAAGGGGTGTCGCCCCTGGCAGAGCGGGAGATCTGGCTAATCTATTCAATAACATCAAACCGGACCTTTGGTTTTACCTTTTACCAATTGTTTGGATGTTGCTGCTCGTTGAGTTATATGAGCCTCATGTAGCGAGCAGCGGACGAAGAACGACGCGCGGGATTGCTCTTGCAGCATTTATTGGACTCTCTGCGTATTCTCTGGTCTTTATCGTCAAACAGGATACCAACCTGCCGCGTGTGGGTGTGGGCGCTTTTCTGTTATTCGCTTCCGCCCTGACTTTACTTTGGCGCATTATCTTCATTCGCCTCTACAAATCGACAGGTCAAAGACGGCGTGTCTTGCTGATTGGCGCAGGCAAGGCGGGCCAGACACTGGCGGAACTCTATCACTCATTGGGTACCCAGTCTTTCAACTTAATCGGCTATGTAGATGATGATACAGCTAAGGTAGGAAAAAACCTTTGCGGACTCCGCGTGATGGGCTCCAGTTTACATTTGCTCAACCTCATTAATGTGTATCATATTTCAGATATTGTGATTGCGATCAATGGCGAAATACAGGGAACGACATTTCAAACGATCCTGGATGCCCAGGAAATGGGCGTGGAAGTCACACGCATGCCCATTTTGTACGAGGAAATGACGGGGCGTGTGCCTGTCCATCACCTTGAATCTGATTGGATCATCCGCTCATTCGTGGATGGGTTACATGTAAGTGGTTTTTATGAATTTACGAAGCGATTGCTGGACATTTTGGGTGGTGCCATCGGTTTGCTGATCTTTGTCATCACCTGCCCGTTCCTCGCATTGGCGGTTCTCATAGATAGCGGCTTGCCAATCTTTTATTCGCAACCTCGCCTGGGTCGGGGAGGTTTAAGATTCAATATTTACAAGTTTCGTACCATGCGGCAGGATGCCGAAGCAGATGGCGAAGCACGCACAACCTTGGAGAACGATCCACGCGTGACACGTGTGGGAAACTTTTTACGAAAGACGCGTCTCGATGAACTGCCTCAGTTTTGGAATGTTCTGCGAGGAGAAATGAGTCTCGTGGGACCCCGTGCAGAGCGACCTGAGTTAGTTACTGAATATCAAAAGCAAATTCCTTTTTATCGGGCGCGTTTACTTGTCAAACCTGGGTTGACCGGCTGGGCGCAAATCAATTACGGATATGTAGCCAGTGTCACCGAAACAGCCGTCAAAATCGAATACGATCTTTACTACATTAAACATCGGACGTTCGGCATGGATTTTCAGATCATCTTGCGAACAATCGGTACGGTATTAAGGCGTACAGGGAGATAGCATGAAATATCTTGTCACGGGCGGCGCTGGGTTCATTGGCTCTCACATTGTTCACACTTTGCTCGACCAGGGTGCTTCTGTGCGCGTGCTGGATAATTTCAGCACGGGAAAACGCGAAAACCTTGAAGCGTTGACTCATCAATTTGACGGGAATCAATTCGAGGTTCTCGAAGGAGATTTGCGAGACGCCTCCCACGTGGAAGAAGCTGTACGCGGCGTCGAGATCATTTTCCACGAAGCGGCTTTTATCTCGGTCCCACAATCGATGGAAGAACCTCAAACCTGTTTTGATGTGAATATCACTGGCACATCACGGTTGCTCGACGCGGCGCGCGCAGCAAGCGTTAGACGCGTGGTAATTGCTTCGAGCGCGGCCATTTACGGGGAGTCTAATGCATTGCCCCTAGTCGAAGAGACGCCGCCTCAGCCACTATCTCCATATGCTGTATCGAAGCGCGTGAAAGAAATGTATGCGGAATTGTTCACGGGTTCGTTCGGTCTCGAAGTGGTCGCGTTGCGGTATTTCAACGTATACGGTCCGCGTCAGCGACCTGATTCGATGTATGCCGCAGCGGTGCCAATCTTTGCACGTCGCTTATTGGATGGAAAGCCTGTGAATGTGTTTGGTGATGGGGGTCAGACGCGCGATTTGATCAACGTGCGCGATGTGGTGCGCGCGAATTTGATCGCATCGAAACATCGAAATGCAGCTGGAAAGATATTCAATATTTGTACAGGCGTTGAAACCCGTATATTGGATTTGCTTGACGTGATGTATGAATTACTACCCAACGCACCTTCCCATCAATTTGCCTCGTCGCGCGCCGGAGATATTTATCGCTCGGTAGGAAGCCCTCAAAAAGCTGCGGATATCATGGGTTTCCGCGCGCAAGTCTCCTTAGTAGATGGTTTGAAAGAAACAATAGACTCAATGCGCTGAGTGGACCATGCCGATTGTTTCTCTCGCCGAGTGGAATCAATATTTACAAAGCTATCCGAATGCGCATTTACTTCAAACAGGAGAATGGGGGGAATTGAAATCTGCTTTTGGGTGGGAACCAGTACGAATTGTGAATGGGGAAGTAGGTGTGCAGATTTTATTTCGTAAATTTCCATTGGGGTTCACAATTGGTTACATTCCAAAGCCTGTGAATAGTGCACAGTTATTAATAATTGGTAATTCTTTTTGGCAAGAAGTGGATACGATTTGTAAACGTCATCATGCAATCTTTCTAAAACTCGAACCCGACTTGTGGGAAGGTGAAGGCTCACCTCAAATCGCTAATTCCTCGTTACTAATTACCTCTCCCCATAACATTCAACCTCCTCGCACCATTACTGTTGATATAAGAGATTCTGAAGAAGGAACCCTGGCACGGATGAAACAAAAGACGCGCTATAACATCCGTCTCGCAGAGAAAAAAAGCGTGACTGTCCGCGCATGGAATGATATCGAATCCTTTCATAGGATGGTCCTCGATACAGGCAGTCGCGATGGATTTGGAGTTCACTCGTTCGAGTATTACAAGCGTGCTTATGAATTACTTCATCCAAAACAGATGAGTGAATTGCTTGTTGCTCAATATGAAAGCAAGCCGCTCGCTGCATTATTTGTAGCGAGAAATGGAAATCGCGCGTACTATCTTTATGGTGCGTCCACAGATGAAGAACGCAATCGTATGCCAACTTACCTCGTTCAATGGGAAGCTATGAATTGGGCGAAAGCTCAGGGATGTGAAGAATACGATCTATGGGGCGTGCCGGACGAAGATGAGCAAACTCTGGAATTTAATTTTGAAAAACGACAGGATGGCTTATGGGGGGTCTATCGCTTCAAACGTGGATTTGGTGGCGAACTCAAACGAGCCAGGCAGGCGATGGATCGAGTCTATCATCCGTTGTTGTATTGGGCCTATTTGAGATTCATTGGAAACCGGGAATAAACTTGGAAAGCAAGCTCTGGAATTCTCTAATCTCTAGTCTCCCAAACCCTCACTTCCTCCAAACCTACGAATGGGGACAGGTAAAGGCGAAGTATGGATGGAGTCCACTTTATGCAGTTTGGGACGCTAATGGAAAATGGAAAGTGGAAAGTGATGCAAACTTACTTTCTACTTTCCACTCACCAATTGCCGCGGTATTGATCTTGATGAAAACCATTCCAATGAGTGGAATGTCTGCGCGACTATCTATCCTTTACGCGCCAAAAGGTCCTTTGCTTGATTGGACGAATGAAGCTTTGGGAAATCGAGTGTTGAACGATTTACAAGCCTTCGCAAAAAAAGAAGGCGCGATCTTCTTGAAAATTGATCCTGATATCGTATTGGGAACAGGAATTCCTTCAGGTGAAGAGGATGTCATTGATAACGGCGGCCAGGCTGTCATGTCTGAGTTGAAGCGGAGGGGATGGAGATATTCATCGGATCAAATCCAGTTCAAGAATACGGTTCTGATCAATTTGAATCTATCTGAAGAAGAATTGCAGGGGCGCATGAAACAGAAGACGCGCTATAACATCCGTCTCGCAGAGAAGAAAGGTGTAGTGGTGCGCGTAGGCACACCAAGGGATTTGAGTCTGCTTTATAAAATGTATGCCGAAACTTCTGTGCGCGATAAATTTGTAATTCGTGATGAAGATTATTACAAAACAGTTTGGGGAACTTTCATGGCAAACGTACAATCTCCAATTTCAAGTCTCCAGTCTCAGGTTACTAATTACCAATTACCTTTTGCAGAACCTCTTATTGCCGAAGTCAACCATGAACCCGTCGCGGCGCTCTTTGTCTTTTATTTTGCCGGACGCGCCTATTATGTTTACGGGATGTCACGTGATATGCACCGCGAAAAAATGCCAACCTATCTTCTGCAATGGGAAGCGATCAAGCGTGCAAAGGCGAAGAGCTGTAGTGTGTATGATCTATGGGGCGCGCCTGATGTATTTAATGAAAGCGATTCGATGTGGGGTGTGTATCGTTTCAAGGAAGGCTTAGGCGGAAAAGTTGTGCGCACGCTCGGGGCATGGGACTTTGCGCCGAATCCGTTTTGGTATAAGTTATACTCCGAAATCATTCCGCGCGTGTTAGATGTAATGCGCGCCAGAGGCAAAGCAAAAACAAAACAATCGCTTGGAGGCGCGTAATGACTATTCCACGCTTACACTTTGCTCACCTTCCTACCTCTATCGAAGAGCTTCCGCGGCTGACAGAACATCTAAATGGACCGAAGATCTTGGTCAAACGGGATGATCAAACGGGACTCGCATTCGGTGGCAACAAAACTCGCAAATTGGAATTCCTTATCGCTGAGGCACTGGAGCAGGGAGCAAGAATGTTGATCTCGGGTGGCGCGTTACAATCCAATCATTGTCGTCAGACTGCCGCGGCTGCAGCGCGCTTTGGCTTGGGTTGTACACTCGTGCTGACCGGCGAGATGCCGGAGCAACCCTCTGCCAACTTGTTGCTTGACCAGATGTTTGGCGCAGAAATTATTACCGTTACCGATCGCGCTGATCGCGATCAAACTTTGCAGGAAACCTACGATAAAGCTGTTATAGCAGGGAGAAAGCCATATCTCGTTCCCTATGGTGGATCGAGCCCGACTGGCGCATTAGGGTATGCGTTCGCGATGAAAGAGTTGATGGAGCAAAAACCTTGCGAAGGTTCTGATCCTTCGGCTCTGCCTCAGGACCTGCCTTCGCAAGGTTGCCCAGACCGGATTATCTTCGGCACTTCCTCAGGCGGAACGCACGCGGGATTGGTGCTAGGTCAACGCCTATTTGGATTCAAGGGGAAAGTTTTGGGAATCAGCATTGATGAATCAGAAGAGTGGTTGAAAAATCATGTCTCTGCGCTGGCATCAGAGGCGAGTGAAAAGTTAGGGGAGCGGATCGAATTCACTCCCGCGGATGTATTGGCAAATGCGGATTATTGCCGAGCGGGTTATGGCGTGTTGACCGACACGGAGCGCGAAGCGGTCCAATTGTTTGCAAAGTTAGAAGGGTTATTACTCGATCCAGTTTATACAGGTCGCGCTGCGGCGGGGATGATCGATTTGATCCGCAAGGGATTTTTCAAGAAGGATGAAACAATATTGTTCTGGCACACTGGCGGACAGCCTGCCTTATTTGCGGAGAAATATTCCGCTGGTTTGTTGTAAGAGAAAAAGAGTGTAGAGCAAATGCTTCACACTCTTTTTGTTAGCCTACTGAAATACCGATCAATTTACCGATGCCATACGTCAACGCCGCGGCGGCGAGTCCGACTAATACCTGCCGCATTCCGGAAAACCAAACGCTTCGACCTGTCATCAATGTGATCGCTGCACCGATGATAAAAAGGCCTATTCCACTTACGATGAGGCTTATATAGATTGCAGTAGTACCTGTCAAAAACAGAAATGGAAGAATGGGGAAAAGCGCGCCGAAAGCGAACAAGAAAAAAGAAGTGATCGCGGCGACATAGGCGGAGCCGCCCAGTTCTTCCGGGTCAATGCCTAGTTCTTCACGAGCAAGCGTATCGAGAATACTATCCTTGTCTGCCATCATGTGCATGGCAAGTTCCTTTGCGCGATCTTCAGGCAAACCTTTGGATTGATAGATCAATGCCAACTCCTCTTGCTCTTCTTCTGGATTCGCGGCAATCTCTTCGGCCTCGATCTTGATCTGGTGCCCATAAAGTTCACGTGAACTTTGCACAGATAGCCATTCGCCTAATGCCATCGATCCTGCACCTGCAAGAACACCAGCCAGACCCGCAATCAAAACATCGGTTCGTGAATTTGTCGCGCCTGCCACACCCATCACGAGACTGAGAATGGATACTAGGCCATCATTAGCACCAAGCACGGCGGCACGAAGTGCATTTCCACCGCTTGCTTTGTGACGTCCCTCCAATTGTGCGACAGATCCGCCAGAGAGGCCGCCCGTTGAATGTGAAGCCATCGAAAGCAAACGTGCATGAGATTTTTCATCGCGCGAAAATTCGCTCGCCTCAATATCAGGTTGATTATCGTATGCTTGGCTGTCTGCTTTTTCATTGCTTGCAATAGTCGGCAAGACAAATTGCGAACCAAATCGTTTCGCCAGCCAGATCATTGTCGCGGCGCGCCAGGTTGGTTTGCGGGGTGAGATAGGAACTTTGAGTTCCTCTAGTTTCTTTTCCCATCCCGAAGCATGTTTCTCTTCACTGGCTGCCAACCTGCGATAGATTTCCGCCATTTGTGGCTGAATTTCCGTTTCAGCCAATACAGAATACAGTGCGGCCCCATCAATTTCTTTTTGTCGATTTTTAAAATATCGGTTTACATCATCAGTAGGCATTTGTCCCTCCAATTGAAATGTCATTGCGAGGAGTGTCGCCTTAGTCGACACAACGACACTTGCACCTGCACGTGATGCGTTCAGCTTCACGTGCAGGTGAGCAATCTCGAATTAAACGGATGAATCTATTCTGTGAGTGAATCGCGTTTAAAGAGAGATTGCTTCGCTACGCTCGCAATGACAGTTGTCGCTTACTTTAGAACATCCCAACCTGCATATTTAGCAGTATCGCCGAGTTCTGCTTCGATACGAATCAACTGATTATATTTTGCTACGCGGTCTGAGCGTGCAGGCGCACCTGTCTTAATTTGACCTGTGTTCAGTGCCACCGCGAGATCAGCGATGGTCGAGTCTTCGGTTTCGCCTGAGCGATGGGATGTGACCGCACGCCAGCCTGCTCGATGACAGGTTTCTACTGCCTCAATGGTTTCAGTCAGTGAACCAATTTGATTTAGTTTGACTAGCAACGCATTACAAGTCTTATCCTTGATTCCACGTCGCACGCGTTCAGGATTCGTCACGAGCAAATCATCGCCAACGATCTGTATCTTATCGCCTAATTGTTTCGTCATTAATTTCCATGATGCCCAATCATCCTGTGCGAGACCATCTTCAATTGAAACTATCGGATAGTCGGTAGTCCATTTCGTCCAGAACTCAACCATTTGCTCGCCGTTTAATTTCTTCCCCTCCTTGCGAAGGTTGTAGGTCTTGGTATCTTCTTCATAAAGCTCTGAAGCGGCCGGGTCAAGGGCAATGGCAACATCTGCGCCACGACCGACTTTGAAGCCCGCCTTTTCGATAGCTGCGAGGATGACTTCAATGGCCTCGTTGTTGGCTTTCAAGGCCGGCGCGTATCCGCCTTCATCGCCAACCAAAGTTGCATACCCTCTTTCCTTCAAAACAGATTTCAAGGCGTGATACACCTCCGCGCCCCAGCGGATGCCTTCTGCAAAAGATGGCGCACCGAACGGCATGACCATGAACTCCTGCATATCCGTGGATTGCCAGGCAGTATGCACGCCCCCGTTTAAGATGTTGAGCATTGGCACAGGCAACACATGGGCATACACACCGCCGAGATAACGATAGAGCGGCAACCCCAATGAATTCGCGGCGGCTTTTGCAACTGCAAGGCTTACGCCCAGAATTGCATTTGCACCGAGCTTGGATTTATTCGGTGTGCCGTCTAGGGCAAGCAGTTCCGCGTCGATTGCTTTTTGTTCTGCCGCGTCCCAGCCGAAGAGGTCGTCTGCGATCAGGCCGTTGACGTTAGCAACTGCTTTCGCCACACCTTTGCCAAGATAGCGTTTTTTGTCGCCGTCACGTAATTCGAGTGCTTCATGTACGCCTGTGGATGCGCCTGAAGGCACAGCCGCCCGCCCCCATGAACCGTCAGCTAGCGCGACTTCCACTTCGACCGTGGGGTTGCCGCGCGAATCAAGGATTTCCAATGCAGAGATGCTTTCGATGATAGGGTCCATTTTGTTCTCCGAATGTTATATGATTATGCTTGTGGCTCTTGTCACTGGCCCCGAGCCTCAAGCAAAACTTTTATAAGTATAACTCACTTTCATCGACCCACCTCTTAGGGACTCAATGACTCCCGCGACGCCTGAAATTGATCCACGTGACAAAAAGAAGTTTTACTTTGCCGATACGCCTCAGCGCCGTGCTATGATCGCGATTGTGCGTTCTCTCTTCAACTTTAAACGGTTTCCACGACGGGCACGCGTCCAAATCAAATTGCTTCCTCCCATTTTTCCAAAGCCTGCTGAACATCCGCTGGCATTGACCGACCGCTTAATGTTTACATTAGCACGGTCCCTCCCCGAAAAGATGCCGGAGAGCTTTGCAATATAAATGCAATGCTGCGATTAAATATGATGTGAACTTTGGGGAACTTTCCGGTATCGAGTTTCATCGTATTTCAAGATGTACCAACGAAATGGAGGTTTCGATGAATGCAAAGAACGCAAAAAAATTTTTACAATTATTCGTTCTTGTAGCAGTGTTGCTCGCGTCGCTGGCAATCACCAGTTCTGCGTTCGCCGCGTCAGCCGCTGCGGGGCAGTGCGGTACCAGTGTGACTGTGGTCAGCGGTGACACACTGCGCAAGATTGCAGATCGCTGTGGCACAACCGTCGCGGCCCTACGGTTGGCAAATCCCGAGATCGGCTCAGGCAACTTGATCTTCCCCAATCAAATTTTGCTACTGCCAGGCACCATTCTATCTGGCAATAACGGTTACGATACATATATTGTGGCACGCGGTGATACGTTGAAATCGCTGGCAATTCGCTTTGGAACATCAGTTGATACTTTGCTCTCATTGAATAAGAGCATTAGCAATGTCAACTTGATCTACGAAGGTCAGCGTCTGGTTGTGCCATCTGGACGTGGTGTGCCGGTGCCGCCTCCTACTACCGGTGGTCAGACTTACTATGCAGTAAGAGGCGATACACTCCGGATCATCGCTGCGAAGTTCAGCACCACAGTGGATGCGATCCTCAAGGTCAACCCACAGATCACGAATCCGAATCTGATCTTCATTGGCCAGGCAATCACGATCCCTGCCGATGTGGCGACCTACATGGTTCAGAAAGGTGATACGCTTCGGATTATCGCCAACAAATTTGGAACGACTGTTGATACGTTGCTGGCACTCAACCCAAAAATCACTAATCCAAACCTGATCTTCGTAGGGCAAGTTCTTCGAGTTCGATAACGCTCATAGGGAAATTTAGAGAACAAGGACGCATTTTCAAAATGCGTCCTTGTTGCTTTTCCTTTCATTCAGAAAATCTTTATTGTGTTTTGCGCATGTCGATCATATGCCGGAAAGATCAATTACCAAAAACCTGTACCAGGGCTGCTACAAATGCTTGGTCATCTTTGCGTATATTTTCATTTAGCTCAATGTGCATGAATACTCCTTCTTTTGTAACAGAAGCTTGCGCATTCGTTTCTGCGCACAAATCTTGCAAGGTGTCCCCAACGCATATGCCAGCGCTAATTCCCTGCTCAGAGAGCGCATCCTTTATTCTTTCGGCTAGAGCCACTTCCTTTGTTTGTGCGTTTTTTCCAAGGCCGAATACAACCTGAGGATAACCGGCGTGATTGGTAGAATGAAACCCATGGATCTGAAGAATGATGACATTCCCTGACTCAGCTTGTACTTCTTGAGATAGAGCTATATGAACAGATTGAAAGATACTCTCCTTGGCATGGGCTACATCCGCTGATCCATCACGATTGGCATGGCGATGGGCACCAGCGATTAAGAGCGCACGCGCATCCAGCGCACGGTAGATGTCAAGTGCAACAGTGGGCGTTCTCCTATCATACAACGGATGGGGTGCTTCGATAATAATGTTGCTCGTGGAATCCACGCGGAAGGCATAGAGTCCCCAGCCATTTTGAATCGGCTTTTTCTCCCGCAAGAGATAACTCATAGCATAATCATCACCGCGATCCACATAATAATTGAGTGTGTAATAGTTTTCGCTGGCGAGCTGAGTGGCTTGCGCCAGTTCATCCGTGGCAATTGCGGATATTATTTCGCCAAAATCTGCTTGTTCCTGGTTTGTGGGGATCACATATCCTTCACTATTGGAGCGCGGCATATTATTTTCTAAAATGCTAATTTGGTTCCGAAAGTTGCCTTGGATAGTGTCAACAACAGGTGTGGCAGTGAATGCGATGCCGGAGTCGTGAATTGAGGTTAAAGCTGGAGTGGGAGTTGGATTCAGAGAAGAGGAGCAGCCAATAATAAACAGCATAATTGTGATCCACAAGATGAATAAAGTAGGTGGAATCCGCATTCGCGCCTTATATCTTGCTATAATTGTAATAAGATCCATCTCATCATTCGCAACAGGCATTGATTGGGTTGGCTGCATAATTTTCAATCATATTATGAAAATAAACTATGGCGTCAAATAGTTGGTATAAGAATTTTGCTGAACTTAGCAAGTCAGAACGTGAGGGTGTTTCCTACCAGTGCAGAGTCAAAAGACGGCAATCAAAATTTGTTATCATCGCTCCCCATGGAGGAGGGATCGAACCGGGGACATCGGAGATTGCATGTTCAATTGCGGGAATGGTGTTTTCATATTATGTATTTGATGGACTTAGGCAAAAGGGGAATGAACTTTTACACATGGCAAGTACCGTGTTTGACGAACCCAGATGTCTAAAGTTAGTAAATGCTTCCCAAGTTGTCATTGCCATTCATGGATGTACGGGTGATGAACAAACCATTTATTTAGGTGGATTACATGAGGAGCTAAAGACTCGCTTGATCGAGTCCCTGCTGAATGCTGGATTTGATGCACGACTGGCTGGAAGGGATTACGCCGGACTTCAATTGGAAAACATATGTAATCGCGGCCGATTGGGTCGCGGCGTGCAGCTTGAAATAACTGAAGGTCTTCGGCGCGCGATGTTCAAAGGGCTTAACCGACCAGGTCGGAAGACGACCACGGAGGTTTTTCAGAAATTTGTTGTTCTTATCCATAAAGAATTGGTCACTATGACAAAAGAAAACGGGGCTTGAAACTGGTAAAAGCTATTTTATTTGGTTGGCTGGAGAAGTAGTCAGCCACTGCTCGGCGCCGGGCAAAATTTGTTGGGCAAAAGTCAACTCTCCTGAACCAGTCAGCAGAGCGTAATTATAGAGAGGATTATATGGAGTTCTTTGGCTAGCCCATTCGATGATGCGTATGTTATCGAAATCCGCAGTGACTGTTCCTAACGCAGGAGGTTTCAACCTCAGATACAATCCCAATGCCACAGCGTCTTTTGGTGCCTGCACATCTAAACGGAATGGTTGCCAGGTATCATCGGATTGAACTTCAATGGGCTGTGTTGTTTTCAGAAATGATGGTCCGGAGGTGGAAGAATACCAGCTCGTTTGAATCAACGCGGTTCCTCCTTGTTTGATGCGCACCATACCTGTAATGCTCAAATTGGCATACGGGTCGAGCAAGACTCGGTGGAGATTTGTTGTTGCGGCATCGTTAATGTTACTGGCGCCTCTTGCCAAGCGGATTCCCGTTTCACCTTCATACGCATAATCCCCTCCGATTTGGATATTGCCAGCATTTAGATCCCAGAGTGGAGCCCCATTCGAAATGGAATCCACTTCATCATTCTCGAAACCGCCAACCCATAAGAGATCGCGGCCCAACAATAATTTCCCGGTTCCTTTGAAGTCGGAGATCCATTGGGTTTGTGGAATGGCAATAATCTTTCCGGGTTTCGAACCACCATCTATTGTTTGAGTATACGTGTTCTGGACAGCGCGCCCATCAAGATCAACTTCCATGGCACCGCTTTCCATAACAAAGGGGCCTGGATCGTGACCGGCAGCATTGCGAATGACATTATCTGCTAACTGATCAGACAGACCATGGGGTATGAAACCATCAATCATCAATGGTTCCACATAGGCTCTAATAACTTTTCCTTCCCGAATATAGACAGCAAGCATATAGGATTCCAAAGATGGCCATATCGTCTCGTCAGAGAGGAAGTTTCCCATTGTCCAGGCGGACAATGCCTGGTCTCTCCACTGAAATCCACCTACAACATGTGGCTGATGATTAATGATGAGGCTGGCGCCTGCCTGTCTGGCAATTTCACTAAGATAAGCGATTTTGCTGGTTGGTGTGGGATCATATTCTTTGCCACCGTGGATCATGACAACAACTATATCTGCTTGTTGTTTTGCCTTGATCACCTCGGTTCGTAAACGTGCCTCAGTACAAAAAGCAGCGCCACCTTTCCTGAGTAAATCCGATGCCACATAGGGGATATCATTTTTTACAGGGGTTTTCAATGGGATTCTCAGGGTTGTACATCCAACAAAGGCAATTTTCTGTCCCTTTGATGAGATGATAGTGGGGGCCCAAGCATTTGCCTCAGTTGTCCCTGCGCCGAAATGCAGCATACCTGCTTGATCGAGTGCCGAAAGAGTATTGTCTAACCCGACTTCCAACATATCGTAGATATGTTCATTCCCTATGTCGACAATATCTACGCCCGATTGCTTGAGAGCCATCACGCTGTTTGGATTACTTGCATACACATACCCGGCGGTAGGATGAAAAGCGGTTGGTCTGGGATCATTTTTACGAAAGAATGCATGATCGCTTAATGTGGTTTCAAAATTTAATACGGTAAAATCGGCGTTTTCCAAAAGAGGCTGGATTGGAGTCATTAACCTTAGATGGTCATCAACGGTGGGATCAAGCGGTAGTAATCCATCGGCTGTGTAGTCATCTTCGTTTGGGTCATAGAAGCGGCGGCCGAACATTGTATCGCCTACGAAGTGAATGACAACGGTCTTGCCATCATCAGGCGTCAGGCGAAAGAGGATCGGAACCACAGGAGCGGCTGCGCGTGTGCGGGAGATAAAGCCAACCGCAGTCACTTTGATCCACTGCGGAAGTCCTTGTGCCGAAAATTGAAACCAACCATCTTTGTCAGAGATCGCGGTGGCGTGAATGGATTCGATATGTGCACCCTGTATAGGCGCTCCATCCATGTCGACCACACGCCCTGTAAATTCCTTCGTAGGAGTTTGCTGATCGATATATGGCGTCGATGTGGAAATAGATTGTGATTCTACAACACTGCTGGGAGTTGAATTGTTGGAGGATTGATATGGTTCAGGCAAATAAGAACAACCAGATAGAAAGATAGCTAGAATTAATATGCGTACAAACATCCTCATTTCAGTACCTCAAGTAATAAATAACCATTCCAAGTGAGATTGGATCAACACAAATAACATCCCTTGCATTGCCACCCATACACCAAAAGTAGCTAATGACGTTGTAACAACGGTCGGATAGGTTCCTTCACGGGCAAAGTCATTCGCGATCAGCGAAGCGATCGTAGGCATGATAATCACAAACCCAGACCAAGGAACAAATCGGCCATGGGTAAGATTAATAATCATGATTTCCAATAACCAAGAGATTACTACTCCAGAGAGAATCATGATACCTAGTTTTGTTCTTCCAAATGCAAGTACAAGACGGGATGTAAGGAGTTGCACAAATGCGAAAGTCAGGATGCTGGCAACGATCAAGAATATCAAATCCAATGGGCGCACTGCAAATAAAGCCAGATAAGCAGCTGTTACAAATCCACCTGATCGCGCTTTGAACTTCGAATAAGCTACCAGATCCAGAAATACGCTAACAATAATGCCTAATGGCAGTAACTGTATGGGATAGGCATAAGCGTATGGTTGAGCACGGAGCAATGGCGAGGAGGTATGTAGGAAGAGATTTGGCAAAAGCTCTTCAATGGCTGAGAGAGGGAAAATAATCAGCGATACGATAGCAACACCCAGTAAGATTGAGCTGATTGTATTTTTTGGTCCTTGGCGGCCCATATCATGAGCAATGACTCCTGGCAACACGAATCCAATGCCGTAGAGAACAGTCAAGTCAATATTGATTGTTCCAAATAATCTGATCATGGTTATCCACAGAGCTTGAAATACCAAACCAATCAGAATTTCAACTTCAAACAATTTGCCTCCATTCAGCATAAAATATTTTTGGAGGATTTTGTAGACAATTTGGTAGGTGAGGTAAGAGATTGTGAGAGTAACAATGATGTGGATAGGCTGACCAATAAAAAGCGCCAGATAGCCGCAAACAATTACACCGCCAAGTGTTAGCCCAGTCCGCTTATAAATGATAGTAGAAACCACGATTCCAAGAATAATGGTCAACCTTGCTAGTTCATTACTCACAGAATAATCGTACATCTGATTACACCCGATGAGCCAAATGCCCGATCATTCTTTCTTTTGTCCGTTCCATGCGCGGGCGATAGTGTTTCCATGCTTCAACTTCCTGAACATGCACTGGCGCATCCGGCCGATGGTGGAAGTACTCAAGCAGCAACTCAGCCTGGGGTGTATGGATGTTGACCAGACCGATCAATACACCTTGCTCACCTTTGATCAAGCTTGCGATTTTGTTGAAGATCTGATCCAGCGAAGGATTTACACTGAAACCCAGGTTGATAATTCGGTCGCGCGGAACTCCTAATTTGAGCATGTGTTCTGTCACCTGCGATTCGTAAGCCCCGAAGGTGATCCAATAATCGAAATCCAAATCATTCGCAGCGATATTTGCAAAGCGTATGGCACGGTCTGCTCGATCGTAGCGGTTGTTGAGAATGCCGATACGAGTAGCATTTTGATCATAGAAAGACCGCAATGCATCGACACCAATAATAGTGCTCTCCCGATCATTGACTGCAAACAGAGGAATCCACATGATTTCCTTGTTTTTCCAGGTGGTTCTTTGAATGTTGACGACACCCACATCGGGACGGGCGTTCCACATGCCGCGCATAGCGGTCGTACGTGGAATTCCTAAAATCTGCGCCACCGCTATTCCAATAGAGATATTCTCGCGGAAGGAAAGATAGTTGAATCCTTTCAGATCCTGTTCAGTAACCCAGTTGGGATCGGCATAAACCAATTGGCTTCCACGTACATCCGCATTTTTTGCTAATCTTTTCTTTAACAGAGGGCGGTCTTCCGCCGTGATCAGAATCCCTGCATGGGGAATCATAAGCGACAAGGTATCTGTGATTTCTTCCAGCGATTCACCCATTACATCCTGATGATCTTCTCGTACGTTCGTAATGACATTGATATTGCCTTTCACCAGTAGTTCTTGAGAAGCGGTCTGATTTGCTGGGAAGAGAGCCATGGTCTCGAAGACAATGGCTTCGGTATCTTTTTCCAGGTATCCCTTTGCAATATTGAACAATTCCATGATGGTGGGTGAGCTTCGGCGCGGGATGGGAATCTCCTCTCCATTTGGCAAAATGACCATCGCTGCACTGCCTGTCGTTTTGGCGAGGGTCTGGATGCCGGCTTCGCGCAGTATTCCCGCGATGAGGCGGGTAACTGTTGACTTACCCCGAATCCCGTTCACGTAGATTCGGATTTTTAGCTTATCCAGTCGCCTCTCGTAATCTCTTCTTTCGATCCACCAAGAGATGATTACGCCAAGGAGTGTTAGACCAAGCACAAGAATGCCGTACATATCAAGAGACCATTTTCTCGAAAAGGGGTGTGGATATGGGAAGCTCTCCCACGGTCACCCAATCGATGAATATGTTCTGAAACAAATCGCTACTATTGATTTCCATACTTCGTTGTAGAGACGTTTCGGCCGCTTTCAGCATGTTGATTTTTGTGTCGCTTGCGCCTAGAAAGGCTGCGAAACCAAATCGAAGCTGGACGCGTGTATAAATATCCATTGAGGTGCCAGCCTCGGTAACAAACTGCGTCCTTGTCATTCGGTTGAAGATATTGTTCACCACCTTACTTGCTCCACTTGTTTCGGTTTCAGGCAAAATAACGGCAATCTTATTATCTCCGGCGAGAAAGGGAATATCCGTTTCGCGTGTGGTATCTTTAATACTGGTTGCAATTGTACGCATCAATTCGGAGCTTACATTTGATTCCTGATCAAGGCCTGAGATAGGTCGCACCATGATTAAAATTAAGGCGAACGGTCGTCGGTATCGAATGGAGCGTTCTTCTTCTTCATTCAAGCGCAGTAAGCCTATAGCGGGTTTCAGCAAACCAACCGCCCGATCCTCAAGATCCAGTTGCTTTAATTGATTTTGATTCTCTTTATACGTGTTCAAAAATGCCTGCAACCGATCATGATATCTGCCGCCAAAAATAAATGTCAGTCCTGCTAAGATCAATTCAAGCAGATTATCTAAAAGCTTGACTTCCTCCCAAATCCCTAGAAGTTGTTTGATGCCAATCCAGATAGAAATCATAAGGAGTCCAACTAACACTCCTCGAACCAGACCTAGAGCCAGCATGATACCAGTGCCGAAAAATAGCAGGAATACAAAGATAGAGAATGTGCGCGTAGAGTTATTATGAAAAACTACCAATGAAGTTGCGAGTAGGCTGGCGGCGAAAACCAACAATGTAAGATAAAGTCTCTGTGTTTGATCTACAATTCTGCTCTCTTGTACGTTATCGCTCATCTTCTTCTCCCTCCTCTATTTTTGCGGTGGCAAATGGCATTTTTCTGCTCCTCGCTACTCTAATGATCCACAAGACACAAACCACCAGAAGCAGGGCTGCACCAACCGCCACCAATGTCGATACCAGAAATGCCTGACCACTCCTCTGTAAAATTGGGCCGATAATAGGAATGTTGCTTGCATCAGCGACTTGCTGGAACAGGGTCTGTAGATTCTTCTCACCTGACGCTACTCCTAATGTCGCGCTCCGGTTGGCAGAACCAACCACCATAAGATTGCCTTCAAACCCAGCTTGTAAAGTAGGATTCAGAATCACATCCCAGGTCCACTCCAATCCCTGCTGATCATTTCCGGTGAGAACCAGAACAGTTCCGCCCTTTACCCAGGGCGAGGGAATAACTTGCATCAACCCAAGACTTGCATCTTTGTCTGAGATGGGAAGATACACTCCATAGCCATCTTGGAGCGAATTTTCATTCTTCGCAAAGGGTTGCGGTAACAAATCATTGTTACTTCTAATCACCGAATTTTCTGATGGCAAACCCACTAAAATAACATTGGAATATTTGGTCTCCTTCTGCTCAAAGTTAGCGGCGGTCATTGCTTGAGGCGGACGGTTAGGCTGGTAAGCAGAAGCACCTAGCATGAACGATAAGCGCGAGATATAGCCCAGGTCCTTTTGACTGTATTGATCTGGAATGACAAAGGTAAAACCGGGATAATCACTGAAGGGTAAAGGAAAATCTTTTAATGTGGGAATAGGAGTGCGATCTCGGTAGTTTATTTCAAGGGCAGAACTGTTCACTATAGTAGCCCACACTGAGTCAAGCGCGCGATCGCAAGAACTATGAGGGACATGCAAATCAAACGCGATCCGGATAAAGTTGACCCCCCGACGAAATCTCTTGGCTGGTAAACCAATCGTAATTGGCTCTCCCGCTGAACTTTGCGCGGTGGGAAGAATCCCTGCGATGCTAAAACCATTCAGATAAATCGTGAAAGTAGAATTCTGGATATCCAGGTCCGGAGAATGGACTAGCCCCAATTTTAGTTTTATCAGAACAGGTTCTATATCGTATGGAATATACAAGCTGTAAATAAGATTTTGCTGTCCAATCCCTTTTACTGTACGATCAAGATATCCCAAGTCTTCAAACGAAAATTTATTTTGGAATGGTTGGGGCGCCGGTGGAATCTGTTGATCTACGTAAGCTACATTTCCGTACAATAATATACTTCTGGCACGGTCACCGAATATTGAGGCTGGGCTAAAGCCATCTTGCCGGTTGTGGTCGCCAATGATCATTACAGCGTTTCCCGCGCCCCAGGGAGATGGAAACAGCGCAATAGAGTCCTTATTACTATCTACCTTATCTTGAAACTCATTTGGCAGAGTGCCAATAAAGATAATGTTTCGATTAGACAAAATATTGGCATTTAACTGACCCCCGGTCACGATCTCTGGCTGCCAGTTGGAATTGGTATCTGCATGGTTACCCAATACATAGGATAGGGTAGATAACGATGTTAGATCGTCTTCAGTTCTGTTTTCAGGCATGACAATCAGTGTCTGCCTCTTCGCCTCATGAGGTAGATATTTTTCTAATGGCTCAATGAAAACTTGTGGGAAATTGGAAAGATCGGCCTGCAGCCCATGCCGTACGAAGGATAGATGTTGTTCCCCTGGGTAAACATATTTGCTGGTATATGGATTCGTTGTTTCGTTTTTGGTACGTTTCTAAGATTGTAAGAACCGATTTGGAGTCCATTGAGCGAAATAGTTAAAGAGGACTTTGCTAAATTCAAGAGAGGACTCGGTGCGAGCTTGAGTTCTAGCCAGTTTCCTTCGCCAAGCAACCAACTCTGAGGGACAGGTATGTTAAGTGTTTGACTGCTAATAAGACCTGAGAGTCCAACTGGTTTCTCATCGTGGAAGGTCTCTAAAGGGATCTCGACGAAATTGAGATCTTGAACAGAAGCATATTTCTGAGGAAGCAGAAAAGCCATCGACACACATAGACAGATGGCAACTTGCTGAAACTTGTAAGTGTTCATTAATCCCCCTTGTGGTTTCCATTTCCAATTAGTGCTTTGATCCTTAACTTAAGTTCCTGTGGATGGACAGGCTTAACGATGTAATCACTTGCCCCCGATCCGAAGGCAGCAACTTTTTTCTCAATATCGCTAACAGATGTAAAGAAGACGATGGGGATGCGCGCGAACTGTGATTTTGCCCGCACATTTTTACAGACCTCAAAACCATCAACACTGGGCATTACCAAATCAAGGAGAATTAGATTCGGGTCATAAGCCAATGCTGCGGGGAGGGTGTCATAGCTATTATTAATAGATACTACATCATATCCCTCCTTCGACAAAATAAGTTCCAATAATTTAGTCGTGCCCTGATCATCATCAACGATAAGAATTTTGCCCATAAAAAAATCCAATCCGTTTCTTTAGGACCCGCCAGATTTTCTATGATGATTAACTCAATTGCGGGTGACAATTGAGTCGGCTATTTATCGTGAAGTAGTGTGATGCAAGATAAATTAACAAAAAATTTCCCCATGTGTTTGACTTATTGGTCGATTATATATTTATTTAATTGTGTTGTATTTTTCCGTTTCGATGACTCCTTTCATTTTTTATTTCATGTAGATAGAGGCTAGTTTAACACAAGATGCCCATTTTTGTAATGTTTTTGCAATGTTTTAAAAATGGGCATCTATGTGTTGAAAGACTTCGTGTAAGTGATTACTTTCTGTTTTTGCCCTTTTTGACAGTTTTTGATCTTGCCTTTGAGGCGCGGCCATTTGCCTTCGCTTTGCTCTTCGCTCCATTAGTCTTTGTTTGTGGACGGTGCCTCAATGCAGAATGTGCTGCGGCAAGACGCGCAATTGGTACGCGGAACGGTGAGCAG
>WNFZ01003958.1_pt1 | contig 29884 bp, 20 predicted proteins | sample 5400081 | NCBI WGS metagenome assembly WNFZ01 (sample SAMN13153365, study PRJNA577476) | soil metagenome | isolation source: 80 cm soil or saprolite under grassland replicate 1 | place: USA:California | collected 2016-06-15 | reverse complement strand
TCCGCGCTCATGTTCACAAACGGCAGAACTGCGATCGATTTGTTAGGCGCCACTGTAGACGCCTCGGTGCGAGCCGCACTGGCAGTAGGCGTGGTTATCGACCTTTGTAACACGAGTTGATACACGAACAGACCGGCTGCGACGACACCAAGCGCGATCGTAACAGCAACAATCTTTCGCCCCGAACGTAGCTTGATCGATTTGTTCGGCTCGATCTCGGATTCGAGCTTGATTCCCTCCGGTGTAATCTCAAACGCCCAGGAAAAAATCAGCGCCACGGGAAAACCGAAGACGATAACGATGATAAAAATCTTCATCACCCACGGCGGCGCGTCGAAAGCTGGAAAGAAAATCGACGCCGCCTGAATCAAGAGCCACGCGACAACCGCATACGCGACCGCGACCTTATAAACGTTGCGCCGCTTAAGTTCGAGGAAGAAGTTGTTGATCTTCATCGCGGCTCGCCAGAGAAGATCTGCGTGATGAGTTTTTTGAATCGCGGATCGCTGCGAAGCGGATCAAGGCGGTGATCAACAAGTATCCAGCCTAAATCAGCCGAGTCGAAGGGCGCATGATCTTCATAGCTCTTCTCCAGCAAGCGGATCGCTTCGTCTTTGTTGCCGAACGCCAATTGAACCACCGCCATCGAATATGCCGGAACATATTGTCGTTCCGACAAAGACTTGAGCTTATCCCAAAGCTGTTGTGCTTCTTGTTTTCTATCAGCGAGAAAGTAAGCGCCCGCGAGCTGAGCAAGAGCAATTGGGTCTTCGCCTAACGAAACGTTTTTTTCGTACTCTGCGATCGCTTCCTTCAGCCGGCCGTGGTGCTCGAGCACGTTGCCGAGTAAACCGTATGTGTTACCAAAGTTTGGATCGATCTCGATGGTTTTGCGCAGTTGCGCGATTGCCTCATCGCTCTTGTCGACCGTATCGAACGCAAATCCCAAAACCGAGTTGATTACGAGCGAGAGTGGATCGAGCTCTCGCGCTCGCTTAAGCTCAACCAGTGCCTCTTCAAGATGTCCCTGACTTTGCAGACATTCTCCGAACCACTGATGCGCCGTAGCGTAGTTGGGATTGAGTTCAATGGCGCGTTTGAACTCCGACGTCGCAGCAGAGAGTTGTAAATCTGAGGCGAGCGCCCGGGCCAGGGAAGTGTGCCCCTCAGCCAACGTATCATCAAGCTCGACTGCTTTGCGCGCCGCCTCCAATGCCTTCGGCAATTCGTCGCGTGGTTTGCTATCTGGGTCGCCATAGGCCGGCAACAGCACATGGCAGTCCGCCAGCCCCGAATAGGCAAGAGCGTATGTGGGATCCTTCCCGATTGCCTGCTGAAAATAGTCGGCTGCCTTCTTCAGATTTTCCGTGGTGCGTCTATTCCAAAAATAGCGGCCTCTTAAGTAAAGCTCGTGCGCCTCGGGATTTTCCGTAGGCTTTGTTGTGATCGCGATCTTCTCCGAGCCCGTCAGCTTTGCCTGTAACGTATCGGCAATTGTTTTTGCGATCTCGCTCTCAACCGCAAAAATGTCAGTCAGTTTGCGATCGTAAGTGTCGGCCCAAAGATGGGCGTCGGTCATGGCGTTGATCAGCTGCACATTGACGCGCACCTGATCGTTCGCCTTCTGCACGCTGCCTTCAAGGATATGCATCACCCCGAGCTGCTTTGCGATTGCCGGCAAATCCGAAGGCGCGCTTTTGAATCGCTGCGTCGACGTGCGCGAGATCACTTTCAAGTCTGCTATCTTAGCCAGGCGCGTGAGGATTTCGTCCTCCACTCCCTCGGCGAAATAAGCGTTGTCCGGGTCGCGACTGAGATTATCGAACGGCAACACTGCGATCGATTTTGCCGAAACTGTAGCCTCCTCGCTCTGTTGAGGCGTTCCGCTTCCTGCAGTGTAGCGACCCAGGAAAAATAGCGCGACCGAGATGGCAGCACCGATGATGACGACATAAATCCAAGCGTGTTTCTTCTGTCCCGCCACGGCCGGCATTGTGTCGGCAACTTCTGTGCGCTCGATTCCTTGCGGAGTTATTTCAAACGCCCACGCAATCACGAGAGCGATCGGAAAACCGATCGCAACCAGAGCGATGACCAATCTCACGACCCAATTCGGAATTTCCAGGAATGGAAAGACCTGGGTCGCGATTTGAACAAGAAGCCAGCCAACGATCGCATAGGCGACCGCGACCTTGTAAACATTACGCCGCCTCAGTTCCCCGAAGAAACCCTTCGGATTCATTGCGTTGGTTTTGCCATAAGCCTCAATTCGGAACAGGACGAAGGATGATTACCGGTTTGTTCGTTTTCGTTCCCGGAGAGAAGGCGGCAACCTAACAAAACGGACACCATGATATCCCATCATCTGGCCGATTCAAAGCTTCCGACGTGTGAGCTTTGATTTGTTTTTAGCGTGATTCGTGTGTTTCGTGGGCAAAAATCCAGAATAGCCAGGAGATCGTCATGTCACATGGAACATCTGAATCGAAGCGCTTGCTGACCCACGCCATCGCCGAATGGGCGTGTCCCCTGAAGTATGAGCATCTTTCGCAAGAGGCGATTCAAGCGGCGAAATTATTTTGGTTCGACTCGATCGGCTGCGCACTCGGCGGGAGTCAGCAGGATGACGCGAAGATTTTGCTGAAACATTACCGCGCGATGTCGAACGGGAACGGCAAAGCCACCGCATTCGTTTCCGGTTTCAAAACGAATCCGGTCGATGCCGCGTTTTTGAATGGCCACATGATCCGCGCCATGGATTACAACGACATTTACTGGAAAGCCGATCCTTGTCATCCGAGCGACCTCATCGCTGCGCCTCTCGCACTCTGTGAGAGCGAAGGTCTGAGCGGAAAAGATTTAATCCTTGCCACAATCATTGCGTACGAAATTGAAATGCGCCTTTGCGAAATCGGTCGACCCGGCGTGCGCGAATACGGCTGGCACCACGCTACTTTGAGTGCGTTTGCAGCGCCGGTGGCAGCGGGCCGCGTATTGAATCTTACAACGGAACAAATGGTGTCAGCGATCGGCATCAGCGCATCGCGAACATTTTGCCCGGGTGCCGTCACCGCGGGCAAGCTGACCAACATGAAAAACACGGTCGATCCATGGGCCGGACGAATGGGTGCCGAAAGCGCGCTGCTTGCGCGAGAGGGATTTTCCGGTCCTGAGCACATCATCGATGGAAAGGAAGGTCTGTTCGCTGTGTTCGGTCACGTCCAATATAAAGGACAGCCAACGGCTTTCGACGGTGAGGGGTTAGTCAAGGACTTGCCGACATCTCCTCAGTCGCACTATCGAATTCTCGATTGTGGGATGAAGAGTTTCCCGATTGAGGCGCTAAGTCACGCGCCGCTCACCGCCATGATGAAAACCATAAAAGAGCACACCATAAAGGCCGACGACGTGAAGGAGATCAAAGTCGAAGTGATCGCCCGCGCCGCTGACATTCTAGGCGACCCGCACAAGTATCGACCCGACTCGAAGGAAACTGCCGATCATTCGCTGCCTTATTGCATGGCAGTCGGACTTGTGGACGGCATGGTCACGCCGTTGCAATTCAAAGAGGAACGTGTGCTGGACAAGTCGCTGATCCCAATCATGGACAAGATAAAAGTTGTGGCCAACGAAGAATTCGAAGCGCTCTTTCCCAAGTTCCAACCGAGCCGCGTGACAATCGCGACCAACGACGGCAAATCACACTCAACTCGCGTGGATGTGCCCAAAGGTGATCCGCGGGATCCGATGACCGAGGAAGAAATCGCGGTCAAATTCACTGCGCTTGGCGCCGATGTGATCGGCAAGAAGCAATGCGAAAAATTACGGAAGTGCATCATGAACATCGACAGCGCCGAGAACGTTGATGAACTTCTGGAGCTGACGGTCGCGGGCTGAGCGGCGCCGCTCTACAAAAGCGGTGCGAGGACTCACCGCACTCCAAAGCACTGCGTGCGAAATTGCCGGAAAGCGTTGGGTGTTTTTGCAAAGCTTTCGGGAACGCGTTAAGCCGTGCTGCTCCCCTCGCCTGCGCCAAATTGAATTCCCTGCGCCAGCGGCAGTTCGCTCGAAAAATTGATCGTGTTCGTTTGCCGGCGCATGTAGCTCTTCCAGCAATCGCTGCCGCTCTCGCGGCCGCCGCCGGTATTCTTTTCGCCGCCGAACGCGCCGCCGATTTCCGCGCCGCTGGTTCCAGTGTTCACGTTCGCAATGCCGCAATCGCTTCCAATTGCGCTTACGAATCTTTCGGCTTCACGCACATCGTTCGTAAAGATCGATGAGGTCAATCCCTGGGGCACACCGTTCTGGATCGCGATCGCTTCGTCGAAATCGTGATACGTCATCAGGTAAAGCAGCGGACCAAAGGTTTCATGCTTCACAATCTCGAAATCCGGTTTGGCACTATTTCGCCGCCTTCATCTTTCAATCGCTGGATCGAATGTTGAACAAGATCGACCGCGCTCTTATCGATGAGAGGTCCCATTACGGTTTTGCGATCAAGCGGATTCCCAATTGCCAACGATTTGTATGCCGCCAAGAGTTTGCGTCGAACCTTGGACGCAACCGACTCGTGCATGATCACCCGCCGCGTGGATGTGCAGCGCTGTCCCGCCGTGCCGACAGCGCCGAAGAAGATCGATTGCGTCGCCATGTCAATGTCGGCGGTGGGCGTGACGATGAGTGCGTTGTTGCCACCCAGTTCCATGATTGATCGGCCCAGGCGGCCATGAACAGTTTTTGCGACGTTAAGACCCATGGCCACCGATCCAGTAGCCGAAACCAATGGAATCCGGTGATCATCGGACAATTTTTGGCCAACCGTTTTGCGGTCGCCCATGAGCAGAGTAAAAATCGCCGGATCGGCCCCGGTTTCACGACAAACGCGCTCGCAAATTTTTGTGACGGCAATTGCCGTGAGCGGCGTTTTTTCCGAAGGTTTCCAAACCGTTGCATCGCCACAGACTGCGGCTAGCGCAGCATTCCATGACCAAACCGCGACTGGGAAATTAAAAGCGCTGATCACTGCGATGACGCCGAGCGGATGCCATTGCTCCATCAGCCGGTGACTCGCTCGTTCCGATTGAATTGTCAGCCCATAAAGCATGCGCGACTGGCCGACCGCGAAGTCGCAGATATCTATCATCTCCTGAACTTCGCCTTCCCCTTAGCTCGTGTTTCAGTTCGCGCAGTGCGTTACCCAGGCGACGAACGGTCTCACCGCGCACCGGACCCGGAGTCGTACGCCATTTCAAAAACGCTTCCTGAGCACGCGCAATCGCCTTGTCATAATCGTCATCCGATGCGGTGCGTACGCTGGCGATTCGGCGTCCATCAATTGGCGAAATCTTGTCGATCTTTGCACCGCCACCGCGCCATTCGCCATCAAAGACGCCGTCGTTTACGTCAGTAAGACCAAGCTTTTCTAATACAGGTTGCATCGTGAAAGGTTGTTGTAGCCGCTGCCGTTGGCTGCGGCTCTTCCCGCGGTCAGCGACCGCGGCTACAGCGAACGCTGTCGTTTCGTTCGAGCTCATTTTCGCTGCCGACAATATTTCCGGATCGCATCCATCGCCTTATCGATCACTTCCGCTGTGATGTCGAGCGGAGGGCGAAACCGAATTGAATTCTCGCCCGAGCGAAGCGTCAGCACGCCGAGATCGAAAAGGCCTTTCCAAAATTCCTCACGCATTTTTGCGTCTGGAAGATCGAAAGCTAGAAATAGTCCGCGTCCGCGCGCTGCGGAAATCCGCGGATCTTCCTGCTGCAGATCGCGCAGTTGATTCAAAAAGTATGCGCCCACCTTCCCGGCGTTCTCAACCAGATGCTCCTCTTCGATGATGCGGAGAAAATGAGTCGAGCGCACCATATCGGTAAAATTACCGCCCCAGGTCGAGTTCAGTCGGCTGGATAGGCGAAAGGCATTGTCTTTTACTTCATCGATACGCGGACCGGCCATCACCCCGCACACCTGCGCCTTCTTCCCAAATGCCAGGAGATCGGGCAAAACACTGAAATGTTCGCAGCACCAGTTGCGCCCAGTTGCACCCATGCCGCACTGCACCTCGTCGAAGATCAGAAGGACGTCGTTTTCGTCGCAAATCTTTCGCAATTTTTGCAGCCACTCACCGCGGAAATGATTGTCACCGCCCTCGCCCTGGATTGGCTCGATGATAATGGCGCAGATGTCGATGTTGCGCTGATCGATGAAATCGCGGATTTCGCTCTCCGCCTTCTGTTCGCGCGCAATCACATCGGCTTCGCGCTCCAATTCCGGCAGCGAAAAATCGATGTGCGGACATGAAACGCGTGGCCAATCAAATTTCGCGAACAAGTCCGTTTTGCGCGGATCGGTGTTCGTGAGGCTCATCGTGTAACCGCTGCGCCCGTGAAAAGCCCGGCGGAAATGTAAAACCTGTGTGCCGCGTTCGCCATGCCCCGCGGCCATGTTTTTGCGCACCTTCCAATCCATTGCCGCCTTCAAACAGTTCTCGATCGCCAGCGCGCCGCCCTCGATAAAAAGGTAACGCTCCAGCGGCGGCAAACCGACTACACGCTCAAAGGTATCGACAAATTCGGCGTAGCCCTCCGAGTAAACGTCTGAGTTGGCGATTTTGACTTTTGCCGCGCGAAGAAGATCGCGCTGCACTACCGGATCATCAAAGTGCGGATGATTGAATCCGATCGGCATCGAGCCAAAGAATCCGTAGAGATCGATGAGCCGTTTTCCAGAGACGGCGTTGTGCAAATAGGAACCGCGACTTTTGTCGAGATCAACTACGACCTTAAAGCCATCGAGCAAGACGTGTTGCTCGATCGTTTCAAGGATTTTCGACGGTGATATTGCTTTTTGTTTCTCGCTCTTTGCGGTGCGGCTTCGAGATGAAGCCGCCTCCGTGAGCACGGGCGGCATACTCATTGTTGAGATTAGCCGTGTCGAAATGGTTGGTCAACCGAGACGGTCGCAGAGAATCTCAATCGCCCGACTGCTTTCGGGCTACATTTCTTGCGGCCGGGCATCGCGGGAGGCTGCGAAATGCCACGCAAAGGGATGAACTGATTAGAAGAATGGCGCGACTGCCAGAAGCGATTCGTAGCCGTGCCATGGAGTCATCGAGAGCCTCTCCGGTGCGCCTGCACGACGACCGAAGAGGCTCTCCTATGCATCATTTAATTGCGGTGCTGGCTGATTGATCGGCAAATTGATCTACGGAAAGCCGCGTTCCATGCAGTCTACCTGCGTCCTCTAACACGAGGTTTCCGCTAGCGTCGAAGAACTTCTGATCATAGGTCCCGTCGAAACTATTGCGGTCGACGCTGACCGTATTTAGTTCCCTCAACTCGAAGCGTACGCTCCCGCCAGGGCCACCGCCGGGAAGCCATCCTACGTGGAAGAGCTGGAACGTCCTGGCTCCTATCTGTTTCCAAGTCCCCTGGCATTGGCCCAGGGAAAATTCCGGGCTTTCGATTTCCAAACCGTCATTGTGCCATTGCGCGTAAGTATGAAAGTCCGGTCCGAAATTACTGGTATAATGCTCAAGCCATAAACCCACGATTCCGGGCGCGCCCTCGACTGCTTTCACCGCCGGCGAGAGCGAAAAGCCGCCAAGCACCAGCAGGATTGTTGCGAATGTAATGTTTAATCTTTTCATTTTTAATTTTCCTTTGTTGTTGTTTTGGGCCTTCTTTGATTTCTCATCATGAGAAATCAGTTCTAGCCGTTCACTGGTGTACTGCGCGAAATTTGGACGGCTGTTACGCGGGAAATGGCTTCGCCGCGTAAATCGTTGAATCGTTAGGTTGGAAAGAACCGCGTATCGAGCGCGGCTTGTTCGGATTGGGTTGCAACTTTCGGCGGAAATCTATCTAATCGCGTTCGTCGGGCCTGTTTGGGTCTGAAATGAACGCGTTATTTGGCGCAAAATCCTGTCGCGCTGCTCTTATCGCCGCAGGGGAATTTTTTGTAGTTTTCGAGCCATCAGTATTTGCCCAAGAGACACCAGAATCCGGCGTCACGGAAGTCGAGCGCGTGATTGTCACGGGTTCGAACATTCCCACGGCAGAAGAAACGGGCCCAAACCCAGTGGACACCTATCGGCCAGGCGATATCGAGAAACTAGGGATCCGCAATACCACAGATTTTATGACCCAGTTGCCGCAGGAAATGGGAAGCAGCGTCAATCAAAACATCGCGAACGGAGGCGACGGCAGCGTCATACCAAACCTGCGCGGTCTGCTGCCCAAAGAAACTTTGGTTCTCATCGATGGAAAACGAGCTGCTATAGTTGGCGGTGGCGGTAACAATGGTGGTGGGCCGGGCACCGCCGGTGTGGACATCAATCTCATTCCATTCCCCATGATCGATCACATCGACATCCTGAAGGACGGCGCCTCGGCGATTTATGGCAGCGATGCGGTAGCTGGTGTAATCAACATTTTTTTGAAACACAGATTTCGTGGACTGGAAATCGGAGGCAGCATGGGGAACACAAACCTAGGCGCGTCCAATGATGCGCGTGAGATGGAAGGCTGGCTCATTGCCGGCACGGGAGATGATAAGACCGATATCCTGGTCATTACCGATTTCTACGACCGTGCTGCAATCTATTCCCGTGACCGTTTCCTCACCAGCAATGCGAACGCGCTTGCGTTTGGAGGAATTGATAAGCGCAGCGGGAACGAACCTGGACGCATTGCAAGCTTCCGCTTAATCCCGCGGTTGTTTTTCAGCGCAAGTTCTCCACCTCCACACTCAGCGCCGAACGTCACAAGTTCTCTCTATTACGTCAATCCCTTTGCCATTGCTACCTATCCTGACGGCGATTACTTCCGCTATAATTTTGCGGCCTTAACCCCGTCGATCCCGGCTGCAGACCGCCAGAGCTTTTATGGCTCTTTCACACGCGATATTTGCGACAAATATCTGACCGTATTTGCCGACTTTAAATATACGCGCTCGTTTTTTGATGCAGCGTTGGCGGCTACGCCGTTTGCGCCTGATACGTTCAAGCAGCCGAGCGGCCTCGAATTCAGTCCTTTCGGTATCAGTGTGCCAATACAGAACCCGTTTAATCCTTTTACGGTCGCAGACGCCACTTTGATTTCCAACGGCGCTCCTGTCCCAGTGACCACCGGCGTCGCGTTTCGTGCAATCAATGATCAAGTCGTCAGAACGGCTAAAACCACTTTCCAAGACATCTTATTTGACGTCGGGCTGCGCGGTGAGCTAGGCGAATTTGGCGATTATTTTAAGAATTGGAATTGGGAACTAGACTTTCGTTACTCTCGCAACTACGAGCAAACGCTCACCGGTGGGGTGGTAAGCAGATCGGGTTTGCGCGAAGCGCTGCTCGATACCGATCCGGCTACCGCGTTTAACCCTTTCCTGGGCATTTTGGGCCGGAATAGCAACGCCGCCATCAGCAGAGTGTATGTTACCCTGCACCAAAGCGGTGAATTTGAGCTGCCTCTAGGTTATTTCATCATCAACGGTGACCTGTTTAATCTTCCCGCCGGGCCGGTCTTGTTTGCGTCTGGGCTCGAATACCATGGGGAGCGCTGGAGGAGCGATCCCGATTCCGAGAATACCAGCTTTGACACGATCGGTAGCACCGATTTCGAAGCCTCGCGCGTGAATCGGGATGTTTGGTCAACTTATCAGGAACTCCGGATTCCGATCACCAGTCCCACATGGAATTTTCCAGTCGCATACAGCCTCGAGTTCGATATTGCTGAGCGCGAGGAATGGTACAGCCAAAACACTTCTGCAACCACGGTTCTGAAGGCGCAACACTCACAGTATAACGCACAGAAACCAAAATTTTCCGTGCGCTGGCAGCCCCTCGATCCGAAGTGGATTGGCGCACTGACGTTGCGTGCCAGCTACACTGAAGCTTTTCACGCAGCGACATTGCCAGATCTTACGCCAGCAGGGACGGAATTTTTTGCGACCTTCCCCGATGATTTTCGCGATCCAAAAGGACTGACGCCTCCGGGAACTGGCGTTCCGGTTATCCAAAGCGGAAACCCCAATCTCAAGCCGGAGGTCGCTTACGAATGGTCTTACGGAGCGGTTTATAGTCCGAAATGGATTAAAGGACTGACATTGAGCACCGACTTTTGGCACATTGATCTACGATCAATTGCATCCTTCGTTAGTCCGCAGTTCATCATTGATTTTGAGAACAGTTTTCCTGGGTTAGTCACTCGTAATCCGACGACTGGTGCAATCACGGAAATTGTGAATCCAAGTTTAAATCTCACTCGCGCCATCGTCGAAGGCGCTGACTACGAAGCGATTTATACTCTGGATAGCACGATATTTGGCCACGGCGACTTTGGCAGGCTAACCTTGACTCTTAACGGAACCTATTTGTCGCGATTCGACTTTCAACCTACCCCAGTTAGTAAACGAATTGGCATTTCCGGTGAGTTCGTGACAGGTGCCTCGTTTACTGGCTCATTGCCGCACAATCGAGCGTACGTCAGCGCGTTCTATGATGGCCCGGCTGACACATGGCTCGGCGGCTTTGATGTCGGTGCGACACTGCACTACACCGGTCAGTACGAAGATGACAATATCGACCTAGTGGGCAGCAAGCCGCAAACTCCGCGCACAGAACCGAAATTTATTCCGGGCAGTAACATCCCAAACCCCAGCGCTGGCCTTGAGTCTCCGCGTGCGCGCAAGGTGACCGACTGGGTTACGCTCGATCTGGTGGTATCCTACACATTCAATCTGCCAACATCGAGTGCAGCCGGAGTGGCCGGCTTAGCAAAATACGGTGGAAAGAACATCAACATAGATGGGAAGGAAAAAAACGTGCTACCCATCTCGACGGCCGAGCACAATCCTTGCGGCTGGCGCTCATGGCTCAATGGCACGACGTTCACGCTCGGAATGCAGAATGTCTTTGACTCTGATCCGCCATTCGTCGCTGGTTCCTCCGAAAACAACTATGACGAATCGCTTGCTACGATCAAAGGCCGGTTCTGGTACCTCCAGTTGAAGAAGAAATTCTAGGTGTAACAAGGCAGAGGGACTCCACGCTATTGTTGCAAACTACAAGGCAAGGGCTATCGAGGCAACCCCTTGTCAACTACTACGCCCGATCGCGACGTACGGAGAGTCTTCCAAGAGGCTTTATCTGCGAATAATCGGAATATCTTGCGTTGGCCCTAGTCCTACTTCGAGCGGGTAATTGACTCCAGCGAGTTGAAGAACGTATTGCCCTGGATGAACGCCTGCAAAGTAATAGAAACCATCGGAACCACTCACTGCCTGGCGGACGAGCGCGAATGTGCCATTTTGGTTGACGAAGAGTGCAACGCGGACTCCGGGGAGTGGGCCCATGGTCTGTGTGTAGGGATTAAGACCGTCGATGCGTCCGCGAAGGTCCGTAGCGCGCACCGTCGCGGCGGACACTATGAGGATTGTTAGGAGAACTTGAAGTAAGGGTTTATAGCGCATGGGAGTTATTGGTTGGATGTTAACGTGGCCGGCCCACTTCCAGCCGGCAACGGTGTTGGCGCCGGAGCAGACGCAATCGGCGCAAGCTGTTTCAGGATAATAGGGGTAGAAAGCTTGATTTTGCCACTTTCGGCAGGTGGAACTCCCTTGAGGTTAACCATCTGATAGTCATACCCGTCCATCTTTATGCTAATCACATCGGGAGGATCGAGCGTCTCGGAAAACACCTTAATAGTTGCGTGTTTGCCCCAAGGCTTGACGACGGGCGGCTCCACTTCCAGTTTGTCCACTGTCGCCTCTATTTCCTGTCCGTTTTCATCCTTCAACTGAAAATCCGAATCAATCGTCCAAACCGATGCGCCACCAACCGCCCTGATCAGCGGAACAGCCGTGGAATTGATGGCCCAAAAGCCCAACAGGAAGGCGGTAACGTAGGCACCCCACGCACCGATCGCCTTGATCTTCCAGCCAGCAATGCTGCCTTCGACCGTATTATTGGTCTTGGCTTCCGGAAAGAGCCTGTAGATGATCACAGCCGGGATAATCGGCACTAGGAGGTTCAATAGGTAGAAGCCGAACGACAGCCAGACTGCATGTTCTTGGGAACTGGTGGCGAGAATCGAAAACGCGTTCATAGGTGGTAAAGCTTCGTTATCCAGGCGCAACTCCGCCATAGATTTGGCTCCAAGGTCGAAAATCTTGCTACCATGGGATTGTTTCTTTTTTGTTTAATTTCCTTTTGTTGTTTTGACCTTCTTTGACTCTCACCTGAGAAGTCAGTTCAAGCCGTTCACTGATGTACTGCGCGAAATTTGACCGGCCGTTACATGGAAAGTTGGGAAAACCGCGGATCACACGAATGTCGCTGATCGATTCGTAGCCGACGCCCGCTGCGTGGCTGCTTCGACCCATTCGACTACGCTCGGGGCAACAACTTTCGCTCAGGACAGGCTCGAGTCGCGCCTTACCACTTCTTCTGAATCACGTCTGTATCCGTCTTACCCGTGTAACCCGTGGTTAAGTTTTACTTTGGCGCAGGCGAGGTGGCGAGCGCTTGGAAGCGCGGATCGCCGCGTAGCGGGTCGAACATGGGATCGAGCCGAAGCACCGCAGGAGTGAGCGATATATTTTCAGCCAGCGCACCGTAGGCTGGTATCGAGAGCAATTTCTGCAAAGCGGCAATGGCGCGGTTGGACTCTCCCATCTGCGCAGCGACCCGAACGAGGATCTCGATTGGAAAGGAACCAAACACAGCGTCTTTCTCGATCGGGATTGCGGCTATGGCCCGTTCGGCCAGAGCTAATGCGGCGGCCTTGTCACCGAGACCCGCATTGGTGAGCGCGAGATCTCCAATGAGCCTACCATTTTCGGGCTGTTCTTTGAGGAAAGATTCTAGTTCGCTGCGTGCTTGTCGCCAACTTTCCTGGGCGGCGGCATGGTCGCCGGCAACTTCTTGCGCCCAGCCTAACCAAAAGCGCAGTTCACCGTTGAAATAACCCAATGCCGGATCAGGCTTGGCAAGTATCTCCTTTAGCCGAGGGACGATTTGTGCAGGGCGGCGCTCCAGGATGGCTTGGTAAACTTGTGCTTCCAAGGCCTGGGTGTCGTCAGCAGCTGGGTGGAGCGGAGCGAGGAGTGCCGACGCACGCGGCAGATCGCCCTCGGCTTGTGCTATAGCCGCCTTCGTTGCGAGCGTATCCACGTCGTCCGGTGTGATGTTAAGAACCTGATCAAGCTTTCGTAGCGCTTCGGGGAAACGACGAAGACAGATATAGGAAATCGCGTGCTGGGCGATCAGGTTAACGTTGCGCGGGTCAAGCCGCTCGGCTTCGATGAAGTACGACTCGCTTCGTTCCCATTGTCCTTGCCTCCGCATAACATAGGCCAGCGATTCAGGAATCCGGCTGTTATTGGGCAGGAGCGGACCCGCCTGTTCAAAGTAACGCACAGCGGTGTCGTAATCCTTCAGGCAGGCGTAGTAGTATTGGCCGTTGGCGAGTACGGCCTCGCCGAGGTAAGGCTGAAGGTTCAGCGCTGTTTCGGCTGCCTGCCGTGCCTCTTCACGCAGAGCGAGCGTTGGTTGAAGACTCAGGGTCATGTAGCCACGCGCATTAACATACGACAGCAGCGCCCAACTCAGAGCGAAGTTCGGGTCAAGCTTTACCGCTTCTCTGAAATATTTCTGTGCACCAAGGGCGTTGGCTGGTGTATTGCTACCCTTCAGACTATAAGCCAGACCACGTAGGTAGGCATCGTAAGCTTCGACATTGTCCGTCGGTTTGGCGGCGATGGCTTGCTCTTCCTGACCAGTAAGTTTCACTCGCAATTGATCGGCGATGGCTTTGGCGACGTCAGTCTCGACCGAAAAGATGTCAGTCAGTTTGCGATCAAAGGTATCAGCCCAAAGCTGGGAATCATTCGTCGCCTTGATCAACCGGACATTGACGCGCACGGCATCACCGCTCTTTTGCACGCTTCCTTCCACGATGTGGGCGACGCCGAGTTGCTTTGCGATTTTAAGCAGGTTTTCGGGCTTGCTTTTGTAATGTTGTGTCGAAGTGCGCGAGATGACCTTCAAATCGGCGATTTTGGATAAACGGCTCAGAATTTCGTCCTGGATGCCATCGGTGAAATAAGCGTTCTCTTTTTCGTCGCTTAAGTTCTCGAAAGGAAGAACAGCAATGCTCTTTTCAGGAATGGATCCCCCAGCATCAGCAACTCTCTCCGAAGCGTTCTGCGCAATCATCGGCGATCCTCGGCGGAAAAGGATTGAAAAACTCGTCGCCAAGACGAGAGCCGACACAAACAAGACCGCTATAAGCGCGAACTTTGGCCAACGCGGCGCACGGATCGGTCGAACCGGGACAGCAGCCTGCGTCCATCTCCTCCCTCGTTTGAGTTTCTCGGGGACCTGTGGATTGCCAAGATTCTCTTTGTGGAGATTAACCAGGTGCAGCCTCAGCCCGTACTTCACCTCACATTCGCCTAAATCATACAAATAAGGCTGCCAGTGCCTATACTCCGCTAAGTCATCTGCCAAATGCTTAGACAGAAGAATATGCCCGGCATCGCCGCAATCCATCACGCGCTGCGCCACATTGATTCCTGAACCCGCTATGTTCGTTTGGTCGTTGACATCGATGACACGGTTGACTGGGCCACTGTGCGCTCCCATCCGCACCTGGATGTGCGGGCGATCTTTCAACGCATCGCTAACCTGGAGTGCGCAGCGCACCGGTTCTTCCGGACTGCGAAAAAAGAGAAGCGCCATCCCGTCTCCCGTTGGCACTCGCATAAGTTTGCCGATTGCCTCCGCGCTCCGAAAACATTCGGTGCCTCGCACGATTCGATTCAGCTCCTGCAGCAACTCAATCTGCTCGTTGACCAGTAGCCTCGAATAACCGACCAGGTCGATTAATAGGATGTGGGCGATCTCCAGCTCGATTTCTTTGTGTAGCTGGGCGGACATTTCTATAGCCCTATAATTTTTACTTCGGCGCGAGGGAGGCGACGATTTTTTCGAAGCGCGGATCGCCGCGCAACGAATCCCACATTGGATTCAAACGCAGGTCACCGTAATCCGGTCCAGCGGGGAGTTTCGCCGCTATTTCGAGTTGCTCAATAGCCAGGTTGCGTTCGCCGATCCAGGCGTAGGTCAATGCCAGGTTGGATACAACCATCGGCCCTACCATCGAGTCTTTTGCGACAGGCGTAAGTTCGACCGCTCGGCGACCTTCCCGCAGCGCCTCTTCTTTTCGGCCGAGTGCAGCGTCGATGGCCCCCAAGCCAGAAAGGTACGGCCCGGAATCAGGCCGGGCGCGGACAAGCGTCTCCTGGTCTGCGCGCGCTTGACTAAAGGCGACGCGCGCAGTGGCTGTGTCTCCTTTCATGCGAGCAGCTACGCCTACCCCAAAAGCGCGGCTGTATTCAAACTCATCGCCACTTTTCTCGGGAAGTGCCTCCGCGGCACGGCTAGCGCCGACAAAGTCGCGTTCGAGCAAAGCGAGCCAGAAGCGCGCTCCTTTTACAGCTTCATTTTCTGTCTGAGCGGGATCCTCCGCCAAAATCTTTTCAATCGTCGCGTGCAACGGCCGGGTATCGGCTCGCCAAGCTATTTGGAGGAAAGCGCGACCTAACCTTTGTCTGATGTTGTTTGGATCGAGGGCGAGCAAGCGATCCATAGCGTCGTCGGATTGTTGGTAGGCGCGCAAAAAGCAATAGAGCCCTGCAACACCGGTTAGAGGAAAAGTGTTTCGGGGATCCAGCTCACATGCGCGCTCCATATTGCGCACAGCGTCGGACCAGCGCCCTTGCCGGCGGTCAATAAACCCAGTCAATTCAAAAACGCGTGGATTATTGGGCAAGGTGCGCTGGGCGATACCAAGTTCGGCGCGGGCGCGGTCGTAATCGAAGTATCCCCAATAGAAATGCGAGGCGAGAGCCAGATGCGCCTCCCCCGAATCCGGTTTCAGGCGAAAAGCTGAATTTATTGCCGAGTTCGCCAAGGCCAACCGGCCGGATGTGTGATCGACATTTTGGAAGTAGAGCGTGTCGTGAGCAACCGCGAGCCGGCAATATGCGAGAAGGAAAGCAGGATCACGGGCGATTGCCTGATTGAGCAAGTCCACAGCCTGGGAAAGATCCTTCTCTTTAGTTCTGCTATCGGCGATCCAATCGATCAAAGGCATCGCCCGAACGTACAGATCATAGGCAACAAGGTCCCTGGTCGGCCACTCTTGCATGGCTACTTTTTCGCGAGCGGAAACTTTCGCTCTGAGTCGATTTGCGATTGATTGCGCCACTTCCGTTTCAATTGCAAACACATCATTCAAATCCCGGTCGTATTCCTCCGCCCAGATGCCGGCGTCGGTGCGAGTGTCCACTAACTGCGCATTTATGTGCACCTTCCCGCCAGAACGCCGCACCGTTCCCTCCAGCACATGTGAGACACGCAGCAGATCGCCGATCTGGCGCACATCCTGTTTACCGCGATATTGCATGACGCTGGTGCGGCTGATTACCTTGAGGTCGGCGATTTTCGCGAGCTTGATCAAAATATCGTCCTGAACGCCGTCGGCAAAGAACGCGTGCTCCTTCTCGTCGCTAAGATTTTCAAATGGCAGTACTGCGATGCCGGTTGTCAGCGGATGCCGAATCAATTCACTTTTTGAAATGATCCAGCCAGCCGCTGCCGCGAGAGCAACGAGCGACGCCGCTAATAGCGCACTGGTTGGATTTCGGCGCACCCATTTTCTGCCACGGCTGACGAGTCCACTGCGGCGGGCCAGAATTGGCTCGTGCTTCAGCCAGCGTTCAAGATCTTCGGCCAGCGCGAGAGCGGAAGAATAGCGACGCTTTGGATCTTTCTCGAGACATTTGAGGCAGATCGTTGAGAGATCGCGATCTATTTTCGGATTCAACAGGCGCGGTGGCCGAGGCTCGGTATCCAGAAGTAACTTGATAGTCTCGTAGGTTGTTCCTCCAGCAAAAGGCGGATGGCTTGTTAGCAGTTGGTACAACACAGCGCCCAGTCCATAAACATCTGTTGCGCTGGTTAGGTATGCGTTGTTACCAACCGCTTGTTCCGGAGCCATGTAACTGGGTGTCCCCAGTACTTCGAGAGTGCGCGTGACCGTGCTCTCGGTCTCGATCAGCCGCGCCAGTCCAAAGTCGGTCAGGTGCGGTTCGCCTTTCCCATCGAGCAGGATGTTTCCTGGTTTAATGTCGCGATGAAGGATGCTGTGCTCGTGCGCATACTGGACGGTGCGAGCTACCTTCGCGATTAGTTCGACTGCGCGCCGAGTCGGCATTGGTTCGCGCTTGGCAACCGCATCGAGTTCTCCGCCCTCAACAAATTTCATGCTGAAGTAGCAAGAGCCATCGCGCTCGCCGACTTCATAGATGGGAACGATACCGGGATGATCGAGACTGGCGGCGGCTTCCGCTTCCCGACGAAACCGCTTCAGATGCGCTTCGGTGGCCCAATGTCCCAAGCCGATCACTTTAAGGGCAACTGTGCGGTTGAGACCTTTCTGCCGCGCACGATAAACGATACCTTGCCCGCCACGACCGATTACCTCGAGTAACTCATAGTCGCCAAAGTTGGCGAACGTCTTTGCCCGATCCGATTTCTTCCTTCTATCCGGTAATGGCACACCATCATCGCGGCCCGGGTCCTCGACCCCGGCTACAGATGCATCGGCGAGCAGACCAAGGCCTGCCTCAAACAGGCAGGCTGTGCAAAGTCCTTCCGGCGCATGGGCGGAAATTGTCGCGCCGCACTTTGCACAAACGGTAGCGACGGTCCTCATCTTCAACGCTATTTGGAAACGATTTCTTTAGGCGCGAGTGACGCGACGATTTTTTCGAAGCGGGGATCGCCACGCAGAGGGTCCCAATCAGGATTGAGACGAATATCTCCGTAAGATAAGACCCAACCTGCCGGGATTTTCGCGAGAGTTTCCAGTTGCTCAATCGCCAAGTCGCGCTCGCCAGTTTGCGCACAGATCACTGCATAAAAATAAAGGACGTCTGTGCCATTCATAGAATCCTTCGCTACAGGCGTAAGCTCGAGAGTCCGGCGACCCTCTCGCAGCGCCTCTTCTTTTCGTCCAAGTGCGGCATCAATCAGGCCCAGGGCGCAGAGGGGTGGACCATCCTCAGGCCGCGCGCGAACCGCTTCCTCCTGTCGCGCACGCGCGGCGCTAAAGGCGGCCTGCGCTGCGGCGGCGTCTCCTTTCATCCGAGCCACCAAACCCTCCAAATAAGCTCGGCTAAATGTCATCTCGCCTTCTCCTGCACCAAAAGTATCCTCGCCCTGCGCACCGAGAGTCGCCAACGCGTGATCAGCGGCGACAGCATCCCGCTCGCAAAAAGCGAGATAAAACCACGCTTCCGGGTCATGTGCGAGCATCTTTCCAAGAGCATCCAGCGGTCGCGTGTCGGCTCGTTCTCGGAGATCGACGTGAGCACGTCCCAAGCGGTGTTCAATGTCGTTTGGTTCGAGGGCAATGATGCGATCAGCCACTTCTCTGGCTTTTTTATACTCGCGCATTTGCGCATAGGTTATTACTGCACCAATGAGAATCTTTACGTTTCGCGGATCCAGCTCCATTGCATGCTCGAAGTCGCGCACGGCATCATGCCAACGGCTCTGCCGGCGGTCGATATAGCCAGTCCATTCAAAAATCCGTGCACTGTTGGGCAAGGTACGGAGCGCGATGGCGAGCTCGTGACGGGCTCGGTCGTAATCGAAGTAGCCGTGGTAAAAGTTTCCAAAGTAGAGTTCATCGTGTGCCTCAGCCAGCCTGCAATATGCGAGCAGGAAAGCAGGATCACGGGAGATCGCCTGATTGAGCAACTCTATCGCTTGGAAATAATTCTTCGCTCTTTCTTGATCCGGTCCGTAGGGCGCTTTGTCGATCAAAGACGCCGCGCGGACATAAAGATCGTAGGCGACGAGGTCCTTGGTCGGCCACTCTTGTATGGCGGCCCGTTCGCGAGCTGAAATCCTGGTCCTAAGCCGATTTGCAATTGATTGTGCCACTTCCGCTTCAATGGCGAACACGTCATTCAAATCCCGGTCGTATTCCTCCGCCCAAATGCCAGCGTCGGTGCGAGCGTCGACCAACTGAGCATTTACATGCACTTTGCCGCCAAAACGCCGCACCGTTCCCTCCAGCACGTGCGACACACGCAGCGCATCGCCGATCTGCCGCACATCCTGTTTGCCGCGATATTGCATGACACTAGTGCGGCTGATCACTTTGAGGTCAGCGATTTTCGCCAGTTTAATTAAAATGTCGTCCTGGACGCCGTCGGCAAAGTAGGCGTGCTCTTTGTCATCACTCAGATTTTCAAATGGCAGCACGGCGATGCCAGTTGTTACCGGTTGCGGGATTAATTCAATCTTCCAAACAATCCAGCCTGCTGCCGCTGCCAAGGCGACCAGACACGCTGCTAAGAGCGCGCTGGTTGGATTGCGGCGCACCCATTTCATTCCGCGTGTGAATGGTCCAGTGCGACGAGCGCGGATCGGCTCGTGCTTTAGCCAGCGTTCAAGGTCTTCGGCCAGCGCGAGAGCGGAAGAGTATCGACGCTTTGGATCTTTCTCAAGGCATTTGAGGCAGATTGTCGAAAGATCGCGATCTACCTTCGGATTCCAAAGGCGCGGGGACCGCGGCTCGGTCTCCAGCAGTAACCGAATCGTCTCATACGTTGTTCCTCCGGCAAAGGGCGGATGACCGGTCAGCAGTTGGTAAAATACTGCACCAAGTCCATAAACATCCGTTGCGCTTGTGAGCTGCGCGTTATTACCGACAGCTTGTTCTGGCGCCATGTAACTGGGCGTGCCCAGCACCTCTAGCGTGCGCGTGACTGTGCTCTCTGTCTCGATCAACCTCGCCAGACCAAAATCGGTCAGATGCGGTTCACCTTTTGTATCGAGCAACACGTTGCCCGGTTTGATGTCGCGATGCAGGATGCCGTGCTCGTGGGCGAAATGAACAGTGCGCGCGACCTTCGCGATTAATTCGACCGCCCGCCGGATCGGCATCGGCTCGCGTTTGACTAATTCATCAAGCTGGCCGCCCTCGATAAACTTCATGCTGAAGTAACAGGAACCATCGCGCTCGCCAACTTCGTAAATAGGGACAATGCAGGGATGCTCGAGATGGGCCGCCGCTTCCGCTTCCCGGCGGAATCGCTTGAGATGCGCTTCAGTAGCCCATTGGCCAAGACCAATGACTTTTAAGGCCACTGTTCGGTTGAGACTTTTCTGGCGGGCTCGATACACCACACCTTGACCGCCCCGGCCGATTTCCTCGAGTAAATGGTAATCGCCAAAGTCCGCGAACGCCTTTGCCCGATCCGATTTCTTGTTATCATGCGACAATGGCACGCGACCATCCGGGCCGGGGTCACCGCCCCCGGCTACAGGAGCTTGCACGAGTAGACCAAGTCCGGTCTCAAACAGGCAGGCTGTACAAAGTCCTTCCGGTGCGTCGGCAAAAATTTCCGCTCCGCACTTTCGACAAACCCTGGGTGCGCTGCTCATGATGGGAGAGTCGCGTCCGCGCTCCCCATCATGTACTGCGCGGAATTCTGTCATACGTTACGTTCGCAACACGCTGATCAAATGGCGTAGCTCATCTTCGACATCGCTGGCAACGGCGACAGTGTGACCGATTTCTTCGCGCAACAAAAGTTGATAACGCTGGCGAAACCGATGGAAGGCTTGTCGAAGTGCATTGTCCGTCATGCCTAAGCGCAACGCGATCTCCGCACGGGAGGGCGCTTCCTCTTCATCGGCGAGCAATTGTTTTAGCGAATCAAATAGCGCGGCATTGCCCGCAGCGTCGTATTCATCCCTTAATTGCCGCAACACCTGCTCCATGAGTGTCAAAGCCCAGCGGCGTTCATAAAGCCGTTCAGCTGTCAGATGATCTGCTGGTTCCATGTTAAGTCGCCCGATGGCGGCAAGTTCCTCCAATGGGACGGGCTGTTGTCCTTTACCTCGTTTCGCTGTCACGGCGCGGCGGTGTTCACTGACAAGGAAATGCTTCAGCGACGTCAGCAGATAAGAACGCAAACGTCCTTTCTCTTTGCGAACATCATCAAAATTCCGGCGCTGTAGCAGCAGGGCAAAAAAACTCTGGGTCAGATCTTCCGCTTCTTCTGGTCCAGTGCCTTCTCGCCTGATGAAACTGTAAACCGGTCGCCAATAGGTGCGGCAAAGTTTTTCGAGCGCCTCGTGTGCCGCCGGCGATTGGCCTTGCGCTTCAAGGACCACGCTCCAATTCGTCGTCGTAAACGCGACCGGCCCATTGCGCGCGCTCCCGCCGTCTCCAGTCAGTGAAGTTACCTGATCATCCGCAGGCACGTTGCCATACAACTGAAAAGCGCTGTGAAGATCAAGCCATGATCACTCACCGGTCGAACGCTCTGTTCGACCCGAGAATGATCTAAAACTGCGCGAGCTGTGCAGGCGTAATCGGCACAAACTCGGTTTCGTGCAAAGCGATTCGTTTCGTTCCGCGAATGAGTTGCCACCATTGTCGTGCAGAGCCGAGCACTATACTGAGAACGAGCACCAAAAAGAAAACGGCAACAAACGCATCAAATCGCCAGACGCCTGCCTGTCGCACCAATTCAGCTGCCTTAGTGGAATCGGCCACGGTCGATGCCTGACCCAGGAGTGATCGCGCGCCGCTCAAGAAGCCAAGTCTCGGATCGGACGAAAAAACTTTGAGGTAACCAGCAGAGAAAGTGACGGCACACATAAAGCACAGCGGCAAAAGCGTCACGAAGAGATATTTAGCCTTCTCCATTTTGATCAGAAGCGTTGTGCCAAGACAGAGCGCCACGACCGACAGAAGTTGATTGGCAAGTCCAAAAAGCGGCCAAAGCGAATTAATGCCACCAAGCGGATCAATCACGCCCTCATACAAAAACCAACCCCACGCTGCCACCAGTAACACGCTCGAGAGAAAATTCGCGCTCCAGGAACGTGTATTGCCCAGCGGTCGCCACACGTTCCCCAAAACATCCTGAAGTAAGAAACGTCCTACACGCGTTCCCGCATCAATCGTCGTAAGAATAAAAAGCGCCTCGAACATGATCGCGAAGTGATACCAGAGCGCTAGCGCAGATGGCTTGGCGGAGACTCGCGCAAACATGTGTGCCATTCCGACCGCGAAGGTGGGCGCGCCGCCCGCGCGATTAAACATGGTGGATTCTCCAAGGTTCGTGGCGAGCTTCTGCATTTGTGGCTCGGTGACCGGAAAACCCGCAGCGGAAACTTTTGCAACAACTTCGGAGGGCGTGCCTTTTGTGTTGATCGCGAAATATTCTCCGGGTTGCAGTACGCACGCGGCAATCATCGCCATCAAAGCGACCATCATTTCGGTCACCATCGCGCCGTAACCGATGTTTCGGATTCGTGATTCGCGTCTGATCATTTTTGGCGTGGTTCCCGAGGCAATCAGAGAGTGAAATCCCGATACTGCGCCACAGGCGATGGTGATGCATACAAACGGGAACACAGGACCCGCAAAGACAAGCCCGCTGCCGTCGATAAATTTTGTGATCGTCGGCATTTGCAGCGTGGGATTGATGAGGACCACGGCAGCTGCGAGCAACGCGACGGTGCCGAGTTTCAAAAATGTGCTGAGATAATCGCGCGGCGTGAGGAGCATCCAGACCGGCAGAATGGATGCGGCCAATCCATAGATCATGATTGCCCATGCAAGCCATTTCTGGTCGTGGCGAAACCACGCTTCAAGCGCAGGGAAGTGCCCGAGAAATTGTCCGCCCCATACGCCAAATGCGAGTCCGACCAATCCAAAAACGGTAACTGCGATCACGCTCACTTTCCCTGTGCGAAGTGCGATCCCCATGATCAACGCGAGCGGAATGGTCACAGCAATCGTGAAAACTCCCCAGGGACTCTGCGCAAGCGCCTGAACCACCACCAGCGCCAAAACCGCCAGCAGAATAATCATTATCGCAAGCACACTGACCAGAGCGAGCAGGCCGACGCCGGGTCCGATTTCTTCCTTCACCATTTGTCCCAGCGTTTTGCCGCCGCGCCGGATTGAGGCAAAGAGAACAATCATGTCGTGCACGCCACCGCCGAGCGTCGCGCCGATCAGAATCCAGAGAGTTCCAGGGAGAAAACCAAACTGCGCTGCCAGCACTGGCCCGACCAGCGGACCCGGCCCGGCAATAGCCGCAAAGTGATGCCCGAAGACCATCCATCGATTCGTTGGCACGTAATCTTTGTTGTCATTTTGCAGGACTGCCGGCGTGGCGCGCTCTTCGTTTAATATGAGCACCTTTGTGGCGAGCCATTTGCTGTAAAAACGATAGCTGATGGATAAAGCGCAGAACCCAGCGATGACAATCCAGAGCGCGCTGATGTGTTCCCCGCGCGATAACGCGAGAATGGCAACGGCCCATGTTCCTAAAGCAGCTACGCCAAACCAGAGCAGTTTCTTCCAGATGCTCATCTGTGTTTACAGTTTAATTGAAATTGTTCCGCTTCGCTACAAGGTGTGATCTGTGCAATTTCGCCACAAAATACAAAAACTGGTGGATGGCCGGAGCCTGGCCAGCGCGAGAAAACACACGCTTAGATTGCTCCGAACGAATCGGTTTCCGCTGGATACAAGACGGGTCATCGAAACAATTGACCCCGAGGGTTTCGAGCACATTCGTCAGCGATACGCCGTCGCAAATCCCGGCGCGGACTGGCCGAAGTATCTCGATCTCGATCGTTGGATCGAAATTAATATTCGCCGGATTCGTGAGCTTGAACTCGATTTGTCACGCCCTAAGCGCATCCTCGATCTCGGCTGTGGAGCAGGGTATTTTCTCTACATTGCTCAACTATTAGGCCACCGCGGGGTCGGTCTCGACATGGATCGCGTGGCGATGTTTCGCGACATTACGCGGTTGCTCGGCGTTCGCCGTGTGGTCCAACGCATCGACGCTCTCCGTCCCCTCCCCGACTTCGGACAAAAGTTCGATCTCATCACCGCCTTCATGATTTGCTTCAACAATCACAAAATGCCTGATCTTTGGAAGGTGCCGGAGTGGGACTTCTTTCTTGACGATCTGGCAAAGCACTTAAAGCCGCGCGGCCGGGTGTGGCTTGAATTAAACCAGGAATACGACGGAACTTTCTACACGCCCGAACTAAAGGAATTCTTTCAAAAACACGGAGCCCGCATTAACGAGCACAAACTAATTTTTAATTCAGGCCTGCGCGCGCCTGTTTCAACTTCGCAAGCTGCGCGTTAAGGTCGTTGAGCCGGCGCCGGTGGTCCTCCACCACAGCCGATGGAGCGCGCTGGACAAACGCATCGTTCTGCAACTTCGCTTCCACCGTTCGCGCTTCTTGTTCAATCCTGGCAATTTCTCTGTCCAATCGCTCGCGTTCTCCCGTAGTGGCGATCGGGAGGAAGAGATCGCCAAGAGGCGTGACGGCCATAGGAGTGCCAGGCGGTGGCTGGTATTCTGGATCCAACGTTACCTCTTCGGCATTCAGTAGCCTAGTCAAAGTCGGAATTTCGTTGAACACGGGCTTCTTCTCTTTGCGTAAAATATAAGGTATCTTCTTGTTCGATGGTAGTTTAGCCGCTGCACGAAGATTGCGACCCGCCTGTGTTATTCCGTAAATGGCTGAGACAAGGTTGTGCTTGCTTGCAAGATCGTCGGTGTGATCCAAAGCGATCTTTCTTGGTAGGGCGGCAAATTGGATCGAACTTTTTCCAAAGCCCAGTAATGACCAAAGTTCCTCGGTCATGTGGGGCATAAAGGGATGGAGCAGTCGGAAGATGGCTGAAAGCACAAAATCCATCACCGCCAGCGCGGATTTCTTCTTTGCGTCGTCTTCGCCGAAGATGTCAGTTTTAGCGGCCTCGACAAACCAGTCGCAATAATCGCTCCAGACAAAATCATAGAGCCGCTGCGCGACGGTGTTGAACTGATATTCGCGATACGCAGTCTCGATTGCGTCAATTGTTTCGTTTAAACGCGCGAGCACTTCCAGGGCATAGATCGATAGTCCCTGCTTATCTATCGCCGGCGCTGCCTCACTCGGGCCATGCATCTGACGGAAGCGCGCAACGTTCCAGAGTTTTGTCGCAAAGTTGCGGCCTTCTTCGATCTGTTTTTCGTCGAACCGAATGTCCTGCCCGGTCGGCGCGATGCGCATCACGCCAAAACGCAAACCGTCGGCGCCATATTTGTCGATCAACTCGAGTGGATCAGGCGAATTACCGAGCGACTTCGACATCTTCCGCCCCAGCTTGTCGCGAATCAGGCCAGTGAAGAAAACGTGGTGAAATGGAATGTTGTCTTCGATCTTTTCAGTTTTGCCGGGCTTGAATTCGAGGCCAGCGATGATCATCCGCGCCACCCAGAAGAAAATGATGTCTGGCGCGGTTACGAGCACACTGGTGGGATAACATTTCTTCCGTGTCTCGTCATCCATAGTCTCATAAGCCCACAGCCACGATGAAAACCAGGTATCGAGCGTGTCTTCATCCTGAATCCAGTTTTCAGGATCAGGCGGCGCCTCGACGCCGACGTAAATTTCGCCGCCGGCTTGGGATTTGGAATTTGAGGGTTGGGATTTTCGATACCACGCCGGTATGCGGTGTCCCCACCATACCTGACGGCTGATGCACCAGTCGCGAATGTTCTCCAGCCACTGAGCGTAAACTTTCTCCCAATGCACGGGAAAAAAGCGGATTAGGTGATCGCGAACCACAGCCAGCGCTTCTTTCGTTTTTGGGTAGCGCAGGAACCATTGCTCGCTGAGGCGCGGTTCAATCGGGACGCCGCTGCGATCGCTGAACCCAACATTATTTTCGTACGGCTCACTTTTCACCAGGGCTCCCCTCGCCTTCAGTAACTCGGCGGCTTTTTGTCGCGCTTCGAATCGGTCCAGTCCATCCAACTCTGGGACGGCCGGACAATTAATGCGCCCATCTGGATGCAGCACATCGACGACCGGCAGGCCATGACGCTGGCCGATCTCGAAATCCAACGCGTCGTGCGCGGGCGTTACTTTTAGAACGCCAGTGCCGAACTCCGGGTCGATTGCTTCATCGGTGATGATAGGAATTTTCTCACGCGCGAGCGGACGCCACGCGTGTTTTCCAATGAGATCCAAGTATCGCTTCTCGCCTGGATGAAAAGCCATGGCGGTATCCGCCATGATTGTTTCCGGCCGTGTGGTTGCGACTTCCAAAAAGCGACCGGGCTCTTCCACGATTTCGTATCGGACAAAATAGAGCTGTCCTTTCTGCGGCTTGGAAACGACCTCTTCATCCGAGACAGCAGTTTGCGCAGCCGGATCCCAGTTGATCATCCGGCGACCGCGATAGATCAGCCCCGCGCGGTAAAGATCGACAAAAACTTTCTGGACGGCAGCCGTATAAGCATCGTCGAGCGTGTAGCGTTGGCGCGACCAATCGCATGAACAACCCAGCCGCTTCAACTGTTCGATGATGATGCCGCCATGTTTATCCTGCCATTCGAGAACGCGTCGCAAAAATTCTTCACGACCGAGATCGTGGCGCGTTTTGTTTTCAGTCTGCCTTAAATGCTTCTCGACTGCTGTCTGCGTCCCGATTCCGGCGTGATCCATTCCCGGTAGCCAGAGAACTTCAAAGCCCCGCATTCGTGCACGGCGGGCAAGAATATCCTGAATCGTGTTGTTGAGCACGTGCCCGAGCGTGAGCATCCCAGTGACGTTTGGCGGTGGCATCACGATTGAGAACGGCGGCTTAGTCGATTTTGCATTTGCCACGAAGTCGCGATCCTCGATCCAGCGTTGATACCACTTAGGTTCAACTGCTTTCGGATCGTACCTCTTTGGGAGTTCAGCCATCGCAATCAATCATCCGAGACTCGAGGATGTTTGCAAATTGCCAACGCACCGTTGTGCCGCAGATTCCGCCTCTCCCTTGGTGAAGGGAGAGGACTGAGGTGAGGGATCGCTCACAGGCCGGAAATCAACCCTCACCCTACCCTCTCCCTTTGAAAGGGAGAGGCGCTGACAGTTGCAGCGCGTCGCAACTGCGATGATTTTCCAGGCTAACATGAGCGATCCGCGACCGATCGGCGTTTTTGATTCGGGCATTGGCGGCCTGACTGTCGTCAAGGCGCTGCATGATTTGCTGCCAAATGAGGACATTTGCTATCTCGGCGACACAGCGCGTGTTCCTTACGGCCCGAAAAGCCCGCAAACTGTGCAGCGCTACGCGGTCGAACTGGCAGAGATGCTGATGCGCAAAAACGCGAAGGCGTTGGTTGTTGCGTGTAACACAGTTTCATCGGTCGCGCTTCCGTCGTTAACAAAAAAAATTCCAGTGCCAGTGTTGGGAGTAATTGAGCCGGGAGCGCGAGCTGCGTTACACGCGACACGCAATCGCCACATCGGCGTAATCGGAACTCAGGCGACCATCCGTAGCGGCGCATACGAAAAGGCACTGCGCGCAACTGACAACAATGTGCGTGTGAGCAGCCGCGCGTGTCCGTTGCTCGTTCCGTTGATCGAAGAAGGATTGCTCGATGACGAGGTGACAGATCGAGTGATTGCGCGCTATCTCGGACCGCTGCTTGCTGATCGGATCGACACGCTCGTGCTTGGTTGCACCCATTATCCGCTGCTGACGGGCGCAATCAATCGAACGCTCAGAGATGAAATCGTACTCGTCGATTCGGCGCAAAATTGTGCGCGCGCGGTGGAAGAAATGTTGGATCGGCAATCACTTCGTGCTGCGCCCTCAAATCGCGGTGAACTGCACGTCGCCCTCACCGATGCTGCCGATAATTTCCTCAACGTCGCGCGCGACGCGCTGCAGTTGAGCTTCGGCGAGATCGAGCTCCGATCTTTGCCGTAGATTTCGGAAGACCTTTGATCACCAAGTCGTAGGAGTGATCGATCATCTTTCGCAACTCGGCATCGGGAATGCCGCTTTCAATCTCGACAGTATTCCAGTGCTTCTTGTTCATATGATAACCGGGCCTAACTTGTTCGTATCGATCACGGAGGTCGAGCGCTAAATCCGGGTCACATTTCAAGTTCACCGTCGTCGGCACTTCGTCGAGCGCCGCTAACGCGAACATCTTGCTCGCGACCTTGAACACGAGAACATCGGGCCCAAATGGCTCGTCCTCAATTGCATGAGCTTTGCCTAGGCAATATTCGCGGAATTGTGCGAGATCCATAACGGGAATTGCCGAAAGGAGAAGCTCCGAAACCCTCAGAATCACTAGGTAGCCGATGCCTGTGGCGGTTGAGTTAGGAAAACGAAGAGCGGAACGGAGCCTTCGTGTCTGCCATCGACAGCGAGATCAATCGAATACTCGCCGAACCTAGGGAGTTTTAATTGCTGGATGTTAAGTGCGAATGAGACTGCCGCGCTAGATTCGGGGCTTTGAAAGCGCACCTCAGCTGTTCCGTCGATCGGCGCCATTACCGGGGCGCCATCGGCATTTACAAATGTGAGGCGGATTTTCTTATGGCCCTCTTCGATGCGTTCAAAACGCAGCTTAACTGCTAAAGCACAATGCGGATGAGTGATCGGTTCTGCCGCGGCGTTTAAGCGATCGAATGCCCCCAGAATGTTTAATTTCCCAGCTGCATCCACTGTGGCAGCATCGCATAGAGTCAAAACCTCAACTTTCATAGTTGTAACTATGCAATTCGCATCGAAAGCAGCTGTAGCAAGTCCGAAGTCTTCACGCGCTCTTGTTTCATCGAATCCCGCTCGCGCAACGTAACGGTATCGCGCAGCTTGGGATCTTTTTCTCCCAGTGTTTCGAAATCGATTGTGACCCCAAAAGGCGTACCGATTTCATCCTGACGGCGATACCGGCGGCCGATCGCACCGCTCTCGTCGTAAAACACGGTCATGTGCGGTCGCAAAAGACCTACAATCTCCTTCGCCTTTACGACGAGCGGTTCCTTGTTTTTGAGCAGCGGAAAGATGGCGCATTTGATGGGCGCCATTCGCGGATGGAATCGCAACACAGTACGCGCTTCCATCTCACCTTTGTCGTTAGGCGCCTGGTCTTCGGAATATGCTTCACAGATTAACGCCAGCACTGTTCGATCCACGCCCGCGCTCGGCTCGACGACATGTGGAATAAACTTCTCTTTCGTCTCGTCATCGAAATACTCGAGCGATTTATCGCTGGCGTGTTGGTGCTGTTTTAGATCGTAATCTGTTCGATATGCCACGCCCTCGAGTTCCTGCCGGCCAAACGGAAAATCATACTCGATGTCGTAAGTCCCTTTAGAATAGAACGCGCGTTCTTCATCCGGGACGTCGCGGACATGCAGGTTCGCGCGTCGGATGCCAATGTTTTCGTAGAACTTCAGCCGCTCTTCTTTCCAGTATTCGAGCAGTTCCATCCCCTGCTCCGGCCGGCAGAAGTATTCGAGCTCCATCTGTTCGAACTCGCGCGAACGAAAAGTGAAGTTGCGCGGGTTAATCTCGTTACGAAACGCTTTGCCAATCTGCACAATGCCAAACGGTAATTTCTTGCGTGAGACTTCCAGAATGTTCTTGAACTGGACGAAAATGGATTGCGCAGTTTCAGGGCGTAGATACGCGATGGAGCTTTCATCGGCCGCGGCGCCCACATGTGTTTCGAACATTAAATTGAATTGGCGTGCTTCGGTGAGGTCCTTGCTACCGCAATTCGGACACTGCTTCAGTCCCTTTTTGTCGATGAGCTGATCGAGCCGCAGGTGCGCCTTGCATGATCGGCAATCGATCATCGGGTCCGAAAATCCTTCCAAGTGACCCGACGCTCTGAGCACAGCGGGGTGCGTCAGAATGGAGCCGTCCATACCGACGACGTCGTCGCGCTCCTGGACCATCACACGCCACCAAT